>Ga0315274_10004817_pt1 | contig 19799 bp, 17 predicted proteins | sample YL17G02_20_MG_FD_203700 | JGI IMG/M metagenome (GOLD analysis project Ga0315274, IMG submission 203700) | Sediment microbial communities from Yellowstone Lake, YNP, Wyoming, USA - YL17G02_20 | ecosystem: Environmental > Aquatic > Freshwater > Lake > Sediment | place: USA: Wyoming | collected... | reverse complement strand
CCAGGGTCCGGACGACGGTCGTCCCCACCGCTGTAACCTTCCGGCCCTCTTTTTTCGCCGCGTTGACGGCCCGGGCGGCCGTCTCCGGAATTTCGTAGCGCTCTTCGAGCATCCGGTGGTTCTCAAGACGCTCAACTCGGATGGGCTGGAAAGTCGCCAGTCCGACTTCAAGGGTGACTCGAGCGATCTCGACTCCTTGATCCTCGATCCGGCCTAAAGTTTCGGGCGTGAAATGAAGCCCGGCCGTGGGCGCCGCGATGGCGCCCTCTTTCGCCGCGAACACTGTCTGGTAGCGCTCGATGTCCCGCGGCCGGTCCTCGAGGCCTCTCTTTTTTCTTTTGATGTAGGGCGGCAGGGGGGCGAAGCCGATCTCCTTGAGCTTGGCCGCGACGTCGGCCGCGGCGAATTTTAGCGTCCGGCTTCCCGATTCGCCCCGGCCCGCCACTTCGGCCTCGAGGCCGTCGGCGAACCGGACCCGATCGCCGACTCCGACCCGCTTGGCCGGCTTGCAGAGGACATCCCAGACGCCCGGGGCCGTTTCCTTGATGAAAAGGAACTCGACCTCGCTCTCCCCGACCTCGCCCCAAGCCTTGGCCGGGATGACCTTGGTGTCGTTGAGGACGAGGACGTCGCCTCGAGACAAGTATTCGGGAAACCGCCTGAACTCGGAGTGGAGAATCCGCCCCGATTTGCGGTCGACGACCATCATCCGCGAGTCGTCGCGACGGGGGAGAGGACGCTGGGCTATGAGCTCGGCCGGCAGGTCGAAGTCGAAATCCGAGAGCCGCATTAATCCTTAAAGAGCTTCTTCTGGCGGGGAGAGCCGTGTCCCGGCCTGGGGAATCCAAGGTGTTGACAAGCCTTGTCCGTGACCTTCCGTCCCCGGGTGGTCCGGTCGAGGTACCCGATCCGCATCAGGAAGGGCTCGTAGATGGATTCGATCGTGTCCTTCTCCTCGTCGATGGCCGCGGCGATGGTCGAGATCCCGACCGGGCCGCCCCCGAAGTTCTCGACGATCGTGGTCAGGATCTTGCGGTCGACGTCGTCGAGCCCGACCGAGTCGACCTCCATTTTATCCAGTGCTTCCGAGGCGTCCTTGGCCGTGATGACGCCCTTGCCCTTGACGTCGGCGAAGTCCCGGACCCGCCGCAGCAGACGGTTGGCCACCCGCGGCGTCCCCCGCGACCTGAGCGCAATCTCGGCGGCTCCGCCGTCGTCGACCTTGACTTTAAGGATTTCGGCCGAGCGGCGGATGACCTGCCGGAGGTCCTCATCGCGGTAGTAATCGAGGCGGTGGATGATGCCGAAGCGGCCCCGGAGCGGGGCCGTGATCCGGCCCGCCCGGGTCGTCGCTCCGATCAGGGTAAATTTCTTGAGGCGGAGCTTGTGGCTGCGGGCGCTCGGCCCCTGGCCGATGATGATGTCCAGGCAGTAGTCCTCCATGGCCGAATAGAGGATTTCCTCGACCGAGGGGTGGAGGCGGTGGATCTCGTCGATGAACAGGACCTCCTTGTCCTGGAGGTTGGAGAGGATGGCCGACAGGTCGCCCGTCCGCTCGATGACCGGTCCGGCGGTCGGCTTGATCCCGACGCCCATCTCCTTGGCGATCAAGTAGGCGAGGCTGGTCTTTCCCAGCCCGGGAGGTCCGTAGAGGAGGACGTGGTCGAGGTGCTCGGAGCGCTTGCGGGCGGCCTGGATGAAGACCTTGAGGTTGGCTTTGATCGTCTCCTGGCCGACGAACTCGTCGAAGGAGCGGGGGCGGAGGCTGTCCTCATAGAGGATGTCCTCCTTGGTCCGGACGGGGGTCAGGATGGCTGGCATGGCTCGTCAGTCCTCAGTTCAACAGGTTATTGCATTTCCATGGCGAAGTCCAGGGCTTGAGCAGCACCGGCCGGGATCAAAGCTTGGCCAGGCGCTTGAGGCTCTCATGCAGGAGTTTCTCGATTCCCGCCTTGGCCGTGAGCGAGCGGAGGACGTCGTCGACGACGCGGTCGACCTCCTTGCGCCGGAATCCCATGTTGAGGAGGGCCGAGACGAGATCCTCCCGTTCCTGGGAATCCTGGGCGGCCAGGACTTTTTCCTTCTTCTCGAGCTTGTCCTGGAGTTCCATGGCGATCCGGAGGGCCGTTTTCTTTCCGATGCCGGGGATAAGACAGAGCCTGGCGACATCCCCCGTCCTGACGGCCTCCGCGAGGTCGGCCGGCTCGATCCCGGACAGGATGTTCATGGCCAGCTTGGGGCCGATCCCCGAAACGGCGATGAGCTTGAGAAAAATGTCCTTCTCGGCCTCCGTCGAGAAACCGTAGAGGGCCAGGGCGCTGTCGCTGAGGTGGGTGTAGATGTGAAGTTCGACGGGCTGGCCGACTTCGCCGATCCGTATGAAGGTCGAGAGCGGGATGGCCGCGGCATAGCCCACGCCTCCCGCGTCGATGACGGCCTGGCTGGGCGACTTCCTGATCAGGGTTCCTTTAAGATAAGCGATCATGCTCCCCCCCGCGTTCCTTCCGTTTCCTTGATCCGGGCCCGGAACTCCCGCCCGTTGAGATGGCAGACGGCGGCGGCCAGCGCGTCGGCGGCGTCCGAGTCGAGCGCCGGGTCGTCGATTCCGAGCAAGGTCTTAACCATGCTCAGAACCTGGGCTTTGTCGGCCTGGCCGTAGCCGGTGACCGCTTTCTTGATCTCGAGGGCCGAGTATTCGAACAGGGAGCAGCGGCGCGAGGCGACGGCGATCAGGCAGGCGCCCCGGACCTGCCCCAGGGCGAGCGCGGTTTTGACGTTCTGGGCGTAGAAGGCGCTTTCGATCGCGACCTCGCCCGGCGCGTAGTCGGCGATGATCTTTTCGAGGTCGGAGCGGATCTCGTCGAGCTTGAGGTGAAAAGGAAGGTCGCGCGAGGGCTTGATCGTTCCGTAGCAGATGGGAACGTATCTCCCTTCTTTTTCCTCGACGATCCCGAATCCGGTGGCCCGGGTGCTGGGATCGATGCCGAGGACCCTCATGGGGCGGCGCCCGTCCTCAGGCCGAGATCCGGGCGAGTTCCTCTTCGTCGATGTCGAAGTTGGCCGCGACGGTCTGGACGTCGTCGTGGTCCTCGAGCTCCTCGACGAGCTTGAGGACCTGCTGGGCGGGCTTCCCCTCGAGCTTGGTGTAGTCCTGGGGGAGGTGCCCGACGTTCGAGTCCGAGATCTCGATCCCGGCCGCCTTGACGGCCTCGAGGACGGCCTCGTACTTGTCGGGCCCCGTGATGATCTCCCAGGTGTCGCCCTCGTCCTTGATGTCCTGGGCGCCGGCGTTGAGGGCGATATCCATGAGCTTTTCCTCGCCGGCCTTGTCCTTGGCGACGACGATGTAGCCCTGGCGCTTGAAGCGGAAGGCGACGCAGCCCTGGGTGCCGATCTGGCCGCCGTTTTTGGCGAAGATGTGCCGGATTTCGGAGACGGTCCGGTTCTTGTTGTCGGTCAGGGCCACTATGAAGATGGCGACTCCGCCCGTTCCGTACCCTTCGTAGATGACTTCTTCGTAGTTCGTCCCCTCGAGCTGGCCCGTCCCCTTCATGATAGCCCGCTTGATGTTGTCGGCCGGCATGTTGACGGACCGGGCGTCGTTGACGGCCTTGCGGAGGCGGGGGTTCTTGTCGGGATCCCCGCCGGCGACCTTGGCCGCCACGGCGATCTCGCGGATGATCTTGGTGAAGACCTTGCCCCGTTTCGAGTCGGTCGCCGCCTTTTTATGTTTGATAGAAGCCCACTTGGAATGTCCGGACATCTGATTCTCCTCTCGGGATTGGGCCTAAATTGTAGCAAAAAACGGTAGCCGGCGCAATCAATTCCGGGGTAGCGGTCTTTCTTCCCCCCATCGGGGAGGGTTGCCGGAAAGCGGCATTTCCTTTATATTAAGAATCGATAGGAGGTGCGTCGTGAAAAAAAACATGGGAGCGCTGGACCGGATCATCCGTCTGATCCTGGCCGTCGCCGGGGGCGTCATGATCTTGACCCAGATGGTCGCCGGAACGCTGGCCGTCATCATCGGAGTTTTCGCGGTCATCTTCGTCATCACCGCGGGCATCGGCTTCTGTCCGCTCTATGTCCCCTTAAAAATTTCGACCTTGAGGAAGGCGCCCGCCAAGTGAGATTGTGACCCGTTTTTACTATTTGAAGAGACGGCTGTCCTGGGGAAGCAGCGCTCTGCTTCTATTCTGCGCCGCGGGTTCGGCCGGGAAGCCCGGCCTAAGCGCGGACGACATCCGCGGCCTGCTGGAACCCATCCGGGCCGAGTATCGATTGCCGGCCATGGCCGGGGCCGTCGTTACGAGCGGGGGACTCCAGGCGCTTGGAGCGGTCGGAGTCCGCAGGGCCGGAACGGACATTCCCGTTACGGATGGCGATCTCTGGCATCTCGGCTCGGACACCAAGGCTATGACCGCGGCCTTGATCGGGTCTCTCGTTGAGAAAGGCCTTCTGCGCTGGGAGACGACCGTCGGCGAAATATTCCCGGAACTCGTCAAAAATAACCCATCCCCGCTAGCCGGAGTCAATCTGCTCCACCTGTTGTCCCATCGTTCAGGACTCCCTCCGGACCCCACGGCGGGATGGTGGATAGTCCCGCGCGCCGACACCATTCAGGGACGGCGCTTGAACGTCCTGGCCATGGCGCTTAAGGATAAACCCGTCGCCGCGCCGGGCGAGAAGTATGTCTATTCCAATTTCGGCTACGTCGTGGCGGGCGCCATGGCCGAACAGGTCACGGGGGCGCCGTGGGAAGAACTGATATCGGCCGAGATTTTCAACCCGTTGGGCATGCGGAGCGCCGGCTTCGGCGGCGTCGGCACCCCCGGCGAGATCGATCAGCCCTGGGGTCACGGCGCCGACGGCAAGCCCGTTCTGCGCAACGGGCCGGATATCGATAAGCCGCCCGTCCTGGGACCGGCCGGCCGCGTTCACTGCAAGCTCGAGGACTGGGCCAAGTTCGTCGCCGATCAACTCCGCGGAGCCCGCGGCGAATCGGGATTGCTCAAGCCGGAGACCTACCGAATTCTCCATACGCCGCCTTTCGAGGGCAATTACGCTTTGGGCTGGATCGTCGTGGAGCGCGAATGGGGCGGGGGGAAGGTGCTCAGCCATGCGGGCAGCAATTTGATGAATTATGCCCTGGTCTGGATGGCTCCCCTCAAGGACTTCGCGGTCCTGATCGTCACGAATCAGGGCGGTCCGGCGGCCGAGCGGGCTTGCGACAAGGCCGCCGCGGCCTTGATCAACCGGATTCGCGGCTCGAGTCGTCCCTGATCTTTCCGAATCGCCGGACCTCCGGCCCGGTCCTGTTGTAGTGGGCGGTTCAATCGGCTATATTTAATTCAGGTAGATCGGCATGATGCGAGATCCTGTCAACGGGATGGAAGTCGACGAACGAAAAGCCGCCGGGAGCGAACGGATCGACCTCCCCATCGTTGGGATGCACTGCGCCTCGTGCGTCGCCCGGGTCGAGAAATCCCTCCTGGCCAAGGATGGCGTCCTCAAGGCCTCGGTCAACCTGGCCACCGGGAAAGCCAGGGTCGAATACCTTCCCGCCCGCCTGACAGCCACAGACCTCAAGGCCGCCGTCGAGTCCGCGGGCTATAAGGTTCTTGATACGGGGGACACGGCCGAAGTGGAGGACGTCGAACGCAGGGTCAGGGAAAGCGAGTACAGAGCCCTGACCCGGAAGCTCATCGCGGGCGCCGTCCTGACCGTCCCCATCTTCTTCGGAAACATGCATCACGTCTTTCCCTGGACGCCGTCCTTCCTCGCCAACGCCTTCCTTCTTTGGATTCTGACGACGCCCGTCGAATTCCTGATCGGTTGGCAATTTCATCGCGGGGCCTGGAAGTCCCTGCGCCACCGAACGGCCGACATGAACACCCTCATTTCGGTCGGGACGCTGGCGGCTTACCTCTACAGCGCGGCGGCGACCCTCGCCCCGTCCTTTTTCCTCGGGGCCGGCGTCGCGCCCGACGTCTACTTCGACACCTCGGCGGTCATCATCGTCCTCATCCTGTTCGGCCGCTGGCTCGAAGCGAGGGCCAAGGGCCGCACCTCCGAAGCCATTAAAAAGCTGGCCGGGCTCCAGCCAAAAACCGCCCGCGTCATCCGGGCCGGCGTCGAACAGGACATCCCGGTTGCCGATGTCGTCGTCGGGGATTGGGTCGTAGTCCGGCCCGGCGAACGAATCCCCGTCGACGGAGTGGTCCGCGAGGGCGCTTCGGCCGTCGATGAGTCCATGATCAGCGGAGAAAGCCTTCCCGTCGAGAAGAAACCGGGCAACCGGGTCACCGGCGCGACCATCAACAAGGCCGGGAGCTTCAAGTTCGAGGCGGTCAAGATCGGAAAGGACACGGTCCTGGCCCAAATCATCCGCCTCGTCCAAGAGGCCCAGGGGTCCAAGGCGCCCATCCAACGTCTGGCCGACGTCATCGCGAGCTATTTTGTCCCGGTCGTGATTTCGATCGCCGTCGCCACCTTCGCCGTTTGGTACTTTTTCGGCCCCGCGCCGTCCCTGACCCGGGCCCTCCTCAATTTCGTGGCGGTCATGATCATCGCCTGCCCCTGCGCCCTGGGCCTGGCGACGCCGACCGCGGTCATGGTCGGGACGGGGCGCGGAGCCGAGCACGGCATCCTGATCAAGGGCGGCGAAAGCCTGGAGACGGCCCACAAGTTGACGACGATCGTCTTCGACAAAACCGGGACGCTGACCAAGGGAGAACCGGCCGTGACCGATCTCTTCGCGATTGGGGGGCATTCCGAGGCGGACCTGCTCCACTGGGCGGCGGGCGCCGAGAGGCGCTCCGAGCATCCCCTCGGCGCGGCCGTGGTGGCTAAGGCCCGCGAACGGGGGATCGAGCCCGGCGACGCGGAAGGTTTCCTTGCCTTGGAGGGCCGGGGGATCGAAGCCCGCGTCGGCGGCCGGTACATTCTGATCGGAAACGCCGGGCTGATGGCGGAGCGCCGGATCGATTTCGGGGACTGCGCGGCCAAACCGGCCGAGCTCGAGGCGGACGGAAAAACCGTCATGCTCGTCGCCGTGGACGGCAGGCCGGCCGGATGCATCGCCGTGGCCGATACCCTCAAGGAGAGCGCCGCGCCCGCCGTGGCGAAGCTGAAAGCGATGGGCCTCGAGGTCGTGCTCCTCACCGGCGACAATCGCCGTACCGCCAAAGCGGTAGCGCGGCAGGCGGGGATCGAGGAGGTCCTGGCCGAGGTCCTGCCTCAGGACAAGGTCGCCGAGGTCAAACGCCTTCAGGCGGCCGGAAAGAAAGTGGCCATGGTCGGCGACGGCATCAACGACGCGCCGGCCCTGGCCCAGGCCGACATCGGGATCGCCATCGGAACCGGGACGGACGTGGCCCTCGAGGCTTCGGACATCACCTTAATTCGGGGCGACCTGGGCGGGGTCGTCTCGGCCATCGAGCTCAGCCGGCGGACGATCCGGATCATCAAGCAGAACCTGTTCTGGGCCTTCATTTACAACACGGCCGGGATTCCGGTCGCGGCCGGCCTCCTCTATCCGTTCTTCGGGATCCTCCTCAACCCGATGATCGCCTCGGCCGCCATGGCCGCGAGCTCGGTCTCGGTCGTCTCGAATTCCCTCCGCCTGCGCCGCTTTCGGCCCCGGACTTAGGCGCGCATTGCGCGGTGTTTTTACGCTCTTTCTTTTTATTGTATAATCCCATTCTCGCGGAGAAAGGAAATAGCCATGCGCAGCTTCGAGTCGATCCGCCTCGGGGTTCCCGAAATTCTTCTGCCCATGCCCGGCATCGACCTTGCCAAGTGGGCCGTCATCGCCTGCGACCAGTACACGTCCGAGCCCGAATACTGGGATAAAGCGGCCGCCTTCGTCGGAGACGCCCCATCAACCCTGAATCTCATCTACCCCGAAGTCTACCTCCACGAGCCCGACCCGGCCGCGCGGATCGGGCGCATCCGGGCCGCCATGAACGACTATCTGGGCCGCGGCCTTTTCAGGCCGGCCGAGGGTCTCGTCTACGTCGAGCGGACGACCCGCGGCCGGACGCGGCGCGGGATCGTCGCTTGCCTGGATCTCGAGGCCTACGATTTTCGCCGGGGCGCGACGAGCCTGATCAGGGCGACCGAGGGCACGATCCTGGAGAGGATTCCGCCCCGGGTCCGGATCCGGGAAGGGGCGCTCATCGAGCTCCCCCATATCATGGTCCTTATCGACGACCCGGACGACGGCGTCATCGGCCCCCTGGAGAGAGCCAAGGATGGTCTCGAGAAACTCTACGACTTCGACCTCATGATGGAATCGGGGCATCTTGCCGGATACCGCGTTCCCGGCGGAGAGACCGAGGCCCGCGTCGTGGGGGCCCTGAGCCGGCTGGCCGATCCGGCCGCGTTCGCGCGCCGCTACGGGCTTCCGGCCGGGACGCCCGTTCTCCTCTACGCGATGGGGGACGGGAACCATTCGCTGGCCACGGCCAAGACGATCTGGGAGACGACTAAAGAAGCGGCTTCGGACCGGAAGGCGGTCATGGCATCCCCGCTCCGCTACGCGCTGGTCGAACTCGTCAACCTCCACGACCGGGCCCTCGTTTTCGAGCCCATCCACCGGGTCCTGTTCGGGCCGGTTTCCGGGCGGGATGCGATCGCCGAGGCCGGGGCTTACTTCCAAGGGGGGGTGAAATTCGAAAAATCCTGTTGCCTCCGATCGATGCGGGAGACGGTCGACGGCCAAACCGGCCGGCCCCACAAGATCGGGATCATCCGCGAATCCGGATCGGGCGTCCTGGAGATCGGCGCGGCCGGATCGAACCTGCCGGTCGGCACCATCCAGACCTTCCTGGACGCTTTCCTTAAAGACAAAGGAGCGCGCGAGATCGACTACGTCCACGGCACGGACACCGTCGCCCAGCTCGGCGCCAAGGCCGGGAACCTGGGCGTCTACCTCCCGGCCATGCGCAAGGAGGACCTGTTCAAGACCGTCATCCTCGACGGCGCCCTGCCCCGCAAGACGTTTTCGATGGGGGAGGCCTGGGAGAAGCGGTTTTACATGGAGGCCCGCCGGCTCAGCTGAGCCCAAATTTCAGAATGAGCTTTCCTTATTCTTTCGTCTCGGGCTTTCGGTTCGCGGCGCAACCCAGCCAGGGCTCCAAAGGAACAGGGCCCTTAATCTTGACAAAATATATAAAAACGATAGAATAATATCGGTAAATCATTAGCGAGGAGGCATTCCAATGAAAAGAACAACCCGATGGCTTTCCATCGTCCTGGCTTTGGCCGTGATCGCCGTCCTATCCGGGATCGCCCAGCAGCAGAGCGATGAGACCGCGACCTGTCCCGTCTCGGGCAAGGTCATGAAGAAGGCCGAGGCCGGCGCCACGGCCGAATACCAGGGCAAGACGTATTACTTCTGTTGTGCCGGCGCCAAGGAGAAGTTCCTCAAGGATCCCGCCCAATACACCCAAGCCAAGCCCGAGGCCGGGGCCAAGTACGTCTGCCCGATGTGCAAGGGCGTCGAGTCGGACAAGCCCGGCAAGTGCCCCAAGTGCGGGATGGGCCTGGTCAAGAAGGCCGAGCCCCAGGATGCCGCCGCTCCCACGGCGGCCAAATTCTGCTGCGGAGGCCACAAGCAGGCGGTCGGTCATGCGAAGAAGTGCGAAGAGGCCGGTTGCGGCCATGAGGCGGGGGCGGGCTGCGGCAGGATGAAGGCCAAAGCCGCCGAGGGATGCGCTTGCCCGATGTGCTCCCCCGAGGTCGAGATCAAGATCGAAAACGTCAAGGACGGCGTCGCCGTCACCATGACGGCCAAGAAGCCCGAGCTTGTCAAGGCCATCCAGGACCACGCGGCCAAGATGAAAGACTGCCGGGCCAAGTGCCTTGAGGCGGCCAAAAAGGAAGAGCCGAAGAAGTAACGTTCCCAACGCAACCCAACTTCCTTGACCCTTCCGTCCCAGGCTGGGGCGGGAGGGTTTTTTTTGGCCGGAGGAACATTCCCGCGCCGCTTTCCGTACTAAATAATGTGGATGGGCTTTTGCCGATTTCTATCCTGAGAAGAGGCTCGATGAAGACAACCCGATATCTCGCGAGGAGAACGGCCGGCTCGCTGACGCTGGCCCTGCTGATGACGGCGGCGGCGGGCTCGGCTTGGGGGGGCCAAAGCCTGGATATTCCCTCGAAAACTTGGGGCATCAGCTTCGGCAACTCCAAATCGTTCACGGGGCTCCGCTTCAATTTCCGGGACAGCCAAGTCCAGCGCGTCAACGGACTCAACCTGACCCTCTGGCAGCCCCGGAAAGACAATAAGGATGCCGTCATCCAAGGTCTATCGTTCGGAACCCTCCCCGGCGGCGGATATCTGCGGGGGATTCAGCTCGGGATCCTGGGCGTCTCCGCCGAGAAGGAGTTGAAGGGGATCTCCCTGGGTTTATTGGGCGCGGGCTGCGGGGGCGATGTCGTCGGGCTGACCGCGGGAGGACTGGGAGCCGGTTGCGGGGGCAGCATCACCGGCCTGAACCTGGGCGGATTAGGCATCGGGGCCGGCAAGGATGTTACGGGCACTACGATCGGCGGGCCGGGGGCCGGCGCGGGCGGCTCCATGAAGGGGGTCAACATCGGGGGAGTCGGCGTCGGCGCGGGAGAACGGCTGACCGGCCTCACCCTGGGCGGACTCGCCGCCGGTGCTCCCGAGGTCCGCGGCATCACGATCGGCGGACTGGCCGTCGGGGGCAATGACGTCAAGGGGATCCAGATTGCGGGCGGATTCATCATGATCAACGAGGGCGGACGGTTGGCCGGGTTGGCGGCCAGTTCCTTCAACTACATCAGGGGCGCCCAGACGGGCCTGGCCATCGGCATCGTCAACTATGCCTACAGCGTCAAAGGGCTGCAGATCGGCCTGGTCAACATCGTCCGCGACAATCCGCGCGGGCTCAAGGTCCTGCCGGTCTTCAACACGAGTTTTTAGGCCGCTCAGAACAGGAACCGCAGCCCCAGGTTGACGCGAAACAGGGACGGGTTGAATTTCACGGGGCCGAGGCTCATCAGGCTTTCGAGCGTTTCGGCCGTCTCGCTGACGCCCTCGCCCGTCTGGACATGCCAGCGGGCGGACGTCTCGGGAAAGGAAAAATAGCGGACATCGGCGGCCAGCCCGATGTTCGAGAACAGGTCGAGGTTGAGCTCGCCGCCGAAGTTGTACCCCGTTGTCTTGGGGGTTCCCCAGTTCAGAGCCAGCCTGTACTCCTGCATGAAGAGGACCCCGTGGCCGCCCAACCAGTACTTGGTGAAGGCGATGCTCGACGACTGGGCCTCGAAATTGCAGAAGCTCGCGCCGGCCGAGACTTTGACGGTCAGGATGGGCGCCAAGGGCGCCCGGGCGACCGCGTTGACGCTGATGATGGTCTCCTTGAACTCGCCCTCCGTCGCCGGCCAGGGTTCCTCCCGCTGGATAACGTATTCGATCGGGATGTAGTCGGGCGGCTGGCGTGAGACGTATTTCAGATAGGTTTTGTAGTTCGAGTTGACGCCGGTCAGGTCCGCCTTGAAGGCGTCATAGAGAACTTCGAGCCCGGCGAAGCGGATGGGGAAGTACCGGAGAGCGGCCGTGTAGCCGTGGGATTTCCGTCCCTTGAAAGCGAGCGTCTGGGAGGCCGAGCTTTGGAATGTCCCGGGAGTGAAGGGAGGGGCGTAGGAATGGAGGTAGCTCGCGTTCAGACGCGGATTCTCCCAGGCATAAGCCGCCGAAAGCTCGAATTTGTAGAGAAAGGCCTGATTCGAGGCCGGGGCCGTTCCCACGGCGACGAAGACGGCGAAACCGACCGCGATAAAGCCGCGCGCGATGGGTGTTCTCATGTTCGGCTCCTCGACTCCTTATACGCCATTTTGACGGCCGCTTCAACAGCCTCCCCACGGGCCGGTTTCGAAGCGGTGATGGAATGATTGAAAAGTTTCTGATATTCTGAACTCCCTAAGACAATGGGCACGAAGCGTTCGGTGGTGGCCGCGGCCATGAGCGGGGGAGTCGACTCCTCGGTCGCCGCGGCCCTCCTTGTCGAGCAGGGCCATGAGGTGGTCGGGATCACCATGGACCTTTTCCCGCTCCCGTTCCGGGCCTGCCGCGACGGGGACCTCCAGAGTTGCTGCGGCCTCAACGCGCGCGTGGACGCGGCCCGCGTCGCCGCGGCCCTCGGAATCTCCCACGTTACGGCCGATTTCCGGAAGGACTTCGAGAGGGCGGTCATCGCGGATTTCTGCGCGGAGTACCGGCGAGGGCGGACGCCCAATCCCTGCGTCCGGTGCAACCGGCTCGTCAAATTCGAATTGTTGTGGAAGAGGGTCCGCCGGCTCGGGGCCGAACGATTGGCCACCGGTCATCACGCCCGGGTCGAATACGACCGGTCCCGGAAGCGGTTTCTCCTCAAAAAGGGGTTCGATCAGGCCAAGGACCAGTCCTATTTTCTCCACAGCCTGACCCAGGAACAGCTCGGCCGGACGCTGTTCCCGGTCGGCGGAATGACCAAGGCCGACGTGCGCCGGGCGGCCGCCCGTCTGGGGCTCAGCGTGGCCGCCAAGCCCGAAAGCCAGGAAATTTGTTTCGTCCCCGATCGCGACTACGCCCGGTTCCTGCGCGAGCGGATGCCGGGCGCCTTCCGCCCCGGCCCGATCGTGGACCGGGCCGGCCGGATCGTCGGCCGGCACCGGGGGATCGCCCACTACACGATCGGACAGCGGAAGGGGATGGGGGTGCCCGGGCCGCATCCTTATTATGTGCTGTCTCTCGATCCGGACACGAACACGGTCGTCCTGGGCCGCGGCGAGGAGTTGATGAAAAAACGGCTCCGGGTCGCCGAGGTCAACTGGATCGCGATCAAGGGGCTGGCTCGGGCGCGGGAGGCCGCCGTCAAGATCCGCTACCGGCACCGGGAAGCCAAGGCCGTCCTCCGGCCGTCGAAGGCGGGCGAGGTCGTCGTCGAGTTCGAGCGGCCCCAGCGGGCCGTGACGCCCGGCCAGTCGGCTGTTTTCTATGACGGGGAGATCGTTCTGGGTGGCGGCATTATTGAGGCCGCCCTCGACGAAGGCGGTCCCTGACCCGGATCCCGGGGCCTCAGCGAACGTCGTAGCGGATAAAAGAAACGTAGGCCGCGCTGAACAGGACGATCGACACGACAATCAGGATGGTGAACGGCGCCAAGACGCCCTTGATCCTTCCCGTCAGCGCCTCTTCCCGGTACTGGAAACGGGGCATGTCGCTGACGTCGACCGGCGTGTTCCAGACATCCATGGTCGGATCTTTTTTCCTGAGTTCCTCCATTTTATTGTCCGCGTAGTCCCCGAAGGCCTGGTCCCAAGCCGACCTCACCGTCCTGAAATGGACTTCGTTCCTCATGCCGGTGTTGGAGAGGTCCGTGGTCAGAAAGGAGAAGTCGGCCAAGGGGGAGATCAGGGACAGGATGACGGAGAGCCGGGTTTGAGCCTGTTCCTTTCGGTCCAAATCTTCCGTCAAGATCCTGGCTTTGTCGCCCTGGATCCTGTTGGCTTCGCGCCAGGCCGCCTCGATCGCGCTCGTCAAGACTTCATAGGCCCGGCCGAAGGCGGGGTCTTTCTTGATGGCGTCCTGGATGTCTTTTTGGGACATTCCCGGAAAGGGCGCCAGGGCGGGGTTGCTCTTGATCACCTCCGCCGTTTTTTCCTTCTGGATTTTACTGCCGAGCTTGTCGCGTTCATCCTGGGTGATGCGGTTGACTTCCCGGTTGATCATAATCCGGGAGGGCGTCGGGCGTATGAGCGAGGCCAGATAGGGGCTGAGGTTGGGGACGACCAGGACGAACAGGACCCAGACAAAGAGCGAGGTCATGATCGACGAGGAACTGGACTGGTGGCGGGAGGAGATGAAGATCCCCAGGCAGGTGAACAGGGCGAAATAGACGACGGTTCCGGCCACGATCATCCCCAGGGCGCCCCAATCCGATCCTTTCCAGCCGATCCGCGGGTTGAGAAGGATGATGATCAGGCCGACGGCCAGCGAGATTAGGAAGGGGATGAGCAGGGTCGCCAGTCCTCCTGCGATTTTGCCGAGGATGATATTGGACCTAGCCAGGCCGTTGGCCAGCATGAGCTTCAGCGTCCCGTCTTCCTTCTCGCCCGATACGGAATCGTAAGCGAAGATCAGGGCGGTCAGGCTGAGGAGAATGGCGACGATGAAGGTCAAGTCGAGCAGCGGGAACATGACCGGGAGCGGGTCGTTGTCGAAAGCGCCCATGTTGACGTCGGCCGACAGTCCCCGGACGAACGTCATGAAAGGAATGGGCGGCTGGGACGGCTCGATCACGTTTCCGATCCGGTTGAAGTGGGCGTAGCGGCTCAGGTAATTCTGAATCTCGGCCTGGCGCCGGGAATAATCGTCCTGTTTCCTGATGTAATCGTTGGTCAGGATCAAGGTTGTGACCGGGACGATGACCAGGAGAAGGACGAATGTCACCAGGAACCGGAACGACAGGACATGGTTGCGGATCTCTTTCTTAACGAGGATACCGATCATGGCCGTCTCCCTCATCTCACGTCGTAGCGCACGACGGCGGCGTAGCTCGCGGCGAAAAAAACGATGTTGAACACCAGGAGCCAGGCGACGTCGAACAGGCCGCCCTCGGCCATGACCTGTCCGATCGAGCGATAGCGGTAGGCGAAGGCGGGGTGAGCCTTGATGCCGGACCGAACGTCCTCCAGGTAGCGGTTCTTATAGCGGATGACTTCTCTTTTGAACAGGCTCTCCTCGCCGATCCCGGTGCCGGCGATTTCGGTCGAGGCGTAGACGAAACTCGCCGCCGGCGACAGGCGGTTGATGGTCTTCGATACCCGCACCAAACGGTCGAACTTGTTCCGGTAGTCCTCCTCCATCCGGTCGAATTCGGCATTCATGGCCTTGATCCGGGCGTCCCAGTTGTCGGTTTTATCGGTATAGCGCATGAGGACTTCCCGCGTCCAGATCTGCTCCCGCTTCTCGCTCAGGGCGCGAACGGACGGAACGTCGACGAATTGACGGGCCAGCAGTGTGCCGAGGTTAGGCAGGACGAAGACCAGCAGCGACCAGATGAAAAGGAGGATGACCAGCGACGAAGCGGACCGCCGGGTGATCGAGGAGACGAGCATCCCCAGGCTCAAGAACAAGGCGATGTAGACCAGGCTCATCGCGATCAACAGGGCCAGCCGTCCCAGCACCGATCCGGACGGGCGCAGGGCGGGATCGAGGCTCATCAGGGCGATTCCCAGCAGCGTCACCAGCAGAAAGGGGAGGGCGAGACTCAGGAAGTTGCCGAGCCATTTGCCGGCCAGGACGGAGGCCCGGGAGAGCGAATTGGCGAATATGAGTTTCAGGGTGCCCGCTTCCTTCTCCCGGCTGATTTGGTCGAAGCCGAACAGAAGGGCCACCAGCGACAGCACGACCTTGACGACGTAGACGAAATCGGGCGAAGGGAAAAAGGAAAAGATGACGTTGCCGGACTGCCGGCCGGCCCGGACCTCGATGCCGATAATACTGACTTCGAAGGAACGGGTCATGGCGTCGTCCAGGCCCTTGGCGAAGACGGACAGCGGGTTGGGCGGGAGGACAGCGATCGGGTCATTGGGCTGGGGTCTGATGAGCTCGTAATCGGCCTGCCGGCCCTTAAAATCCCTGACCATGACGAACAGGCTGGTGAAAATGAGCAGGGAGGCCAGCAGGATGACGATGAAGAATTTATAGCTGAGGAGGTTGGAGACGATCTCTTTCCGAATGATGGTCCCGATCATTCAGTCACCTCTTTCCCGGCCGTGGCTCATCGGACGTCGTATCTCAAGAAACGGACATAGGCGAAGGCGAACGGTGCGATCAGCCAGAAGGCCAGCGCGAGGAGGCTCCGCCAGTTCTCCTTGACGGCGTCCCCCGGCGAGGCGGGCGCGACCGCGAACTTGGGCAGGTTTTTGGGGTCCACCGGCTGGGCCGAGAACGTCATCGATATGCGGCCGCCCGAGTGCATCATCAGGGTCCGCTTGACTTTGTTGAAGAGCTCGTTGTCGAGGGCCTTCTGATGGGCGCGGACGGCCTCCTGGTATTTCGCGCGCGCCAAATCACCCGTCGCGCAGACGTCGGCGACGAAGCGGCCGAAGGCCGCGCTGGGCGAGATCAAGGACAGATTCACGGCCAGGTTTTGCTGCCGCCTCTTCTGCATTTGATAGGTCTCTTCGATCGACGCAAGTTGCTGGGCCTTCCTCTCCCGGGCGCGTTGCTGGATATCGTCCCTGAGCGGGTCCCATTTCTTTCTCTCGGGCGAGTTCACGTCATCCGCGGCGCTGGGGGGCGTGCTTCCGAAGATCAGGTCGTACCGGCGGCCCAGTTCTTTCGCCGTTTCGGTATCGATGGAATTGATCAGGAGGGATTTTTCGAGCGAGACTTCGGTTTCCGTTCGCACCGGATAGAGCAGCGCGGCGGTCATGTCGCTCAACTTGGGGATAACCAGCTGGAAGCCCGACCAGATGAGAAGAATGGCCACCAGCGACGTCCTCGTCTTGGACGAGCTGGTCGAGATCATCGTCCCGATCGTGAAGTAGATCAGCATGAAGAAGGTGGAAGCCAAAGCCAGGATGAGAATCCGGGCCGGGTTGTCGCCGCTGAAAAGCGGAAATCCTCCCGGCAGAAGGATCAGGACGCCCAGCAAGAGGGCGACCAGGAACGGCGCCGCCAGGGCCAGGAAGCCGCCGGCGATTTTACCGATCAGAATGGCGTCCCGCGGCAGGCGGTTCGAGAGCATGGCCCGCAGCGTGCCCGATTCCTTTTCGCCCGAGATGACGTCCGAGGCAAACAGCAGGCCGATCAGGCTGATGACCATCTGGACCAGGAAGACAAAATCGAACTTGCCCTGCGTCGAAAGAAAGGACTCGTCGCCGCTGGCCGATTCGCCCTGAGCATAACCGTCCTGCGTGAACTGGTAATAGCGGGGCAGGGCATTCTCGAAGCCCTGGGCGAATATCGACAACAGCGCGGGCCGGCGGAAGCCCTTGAGGGCCACCCGCCCGGCCATGACGTCCTGGATCTTGAGCCCCGAGGCCGCTTCGTCGGCCAGGCGCACCTGCTCGCTGTAATCCCTGAGCCGCTTGGCATACTGGGCGTTGTTGACGAACATGCCCAGCGGGATGAGAACGACGCAGATGAGGGCAAACAGCGGGAAGCGGAAGCTGAAGATGTTCTCGAGAAGCTCTTTGCGAATGATGGTTTTCAGCATGGACTAAACCGTCAGGGGCTCGGACTTCATGTAGTCGATGTAGATCTTGACCAGGTCCTCGTACTGGAGCTCCGCTCGCGTCCGCTCCATGACCAGCCGGCCTTCCTTCATGATCCCGACCCGGTCGCCGATCTCCTTGGCCCGGAAGATGTCGTGGGTGGACATCAGGATCGCCTTGCCCTCTTTTTTCAACTCGTCCAGGATTTCCAGGAACTCCTCGGCCGCCTTGGGGTCGAGCCCCGAGGTCGGCTCGTCGAGCAGGATGGCCGGGGCGTCCTTGATGACGGCGATCGAGATCCCGAGCTTCTGCCGCATACCCTTGGAGAAGGTCTTGACCCGCTGCTCGAACGCCTTTTCCTGGAGCGAGACCCGGCGCATGACCTGGTAATAGTGTTCCTTGGTCAGGTCGGGCTTGCCGCCCAGCTTGGCGAAGAAGTCCAGGTTCTGGCGGGCCGTGAAATTGCCGTAGAGCATGACGTTTTCCGAGACGAAGGCGACGTATTTTTTCGCCTCCAGGGGGTCTCGGGTGACGTCGATGCCGTTGATGAAGCAGGTCCCGGTCGTCGGCGGGATGAAGTTGAGGAAGAGGTTGATCGTCGTCGTCTTCCCCGCGCCGTTGGCGCCGAGCAGACAGTAGGCCTCGCCTCCCCGGACGTTCAGGTTGAGGTGGTCCAGGGCCAGGATGCCGTCCTCGTAGCGCTTGGACAGGTCCTCGGCCTTGAGGATGGGGTTCGCTTTTGCCATGATGTCCTCCTTGTTTCGTCGGTTCGATTTTACCGCCGCGTCAGCTTGATGCCGAAGACGACGATCCCGACCAGCAGGCCGACCAGCAGGAGCACCAGAAGGCTGATGCCCAGCACGTTCGTCTTGGAGGCGACGTGGACGCGGACGATCTTGTCCTCGGTCTCGACCTTGCGGTTGTCGGCCGTGCACTCGGTCTTGATCTTCGGCTCGTAATCGCCGACAGGGACGTCGGCCGGCGGCAGGAACTTGATCGCAACGACCTGCTCCTTGTTCTGGTCGAGCGAGGCGATCAGGTCGGGCTCGATTTCGGCCCGCCAGTTGAGCGGCAGGTCGCTGAAGACCCGGATATTATTGAGCTTGCGGGTCCCGGCGTTCCGGACCCGGACCTCCATCGCGACCGACTCGCCGACCTTGATCTCGTGGTAGAGGTTGACGGCCTGGACCTCGACCTTGCCCACGCCGCGCGGGATAAGCTCGAGCCGCACGTTTCCGGCCTTGAGGGCCTCGATGTCCTTGGGGTCGATCTCCGCTTTCTTGGCCAGCAGGTCCCGGAGCGCCCCCGCCCGCTCGTTGTCGAGGGCCAGGGCGAAGAACGAGATCGGCTTGTCGGTGACGACCTGGGCGTCGGCGTTTTTGGGGAGGTAGAGCTTGAGCGACAGCTTCATGCTGGTGACGCCCTCGGTGAACTTGATCTGGGACAGCCGGGCGCCCGACTGGGGATCGCTGAATTCATAGTTGATCTGATGGGGGAGGTTGGCGATCTCCAGCTTGAAGACGTTGGCTTCGCCCGAGAATTTCTCCAGCGATAGGTCGAAGGTGGCCTGGCTCTCCAGGTCGGCCTCCTGCGAGAATTGGGCGGAATTGACGGTGACGATGTTGGCGCTGACGCCCTTCTGGAGGTAGACCGAGGTCGTCTCGTTTTTCCCCGAGTAGAAGACTTCGACGTCCAGGCTCTCGACGTCCTTGAGGAGCTGGAAGGTCGCGTCGCGCTCCGATTCGAGCGGGAGCGAGGCGATCGTCTTCTCGTAGGGGTCGGAGATGATCTTGCCCTCGGACTTGAGCGAGACGTAGACGTCCTTGAGCTCCTTCATGAAGTCGAGCGGGAAGAGCTCTTCGGCGCTGATGTTGAGCTTGGCCAGCTCCTTGAGCTCCTTGGATGAGTAGCGGAGCGTCACCCGGACGTATTTCTTTCCGCCGGCGTCCTGGAACTTGACGGCGCTGGCCACCGATATCCGGGCTTCGCTGCCCATGAAGCTGATCAAGGCCTGCTGGTAATCGACCTGGGCCTGGAGGTAGGCCGTCCGGACCAGGGCGAATTCCTGCTCGGAGGTCAGGCCCTGTTCCTTGAGCTTCAGGGAGCGCTCGAAATCGCCCTTGGTCTTTTCGAGCATGAGCTGGGCCTTTTTCAAGCTGAGGAGCTTCATCGTCTGGGATTGTCCTTCCTGGGCGGCGGCCGGCCCGCCGAGGGCCGCTCCCGTCAGAACGAGGGCGAGGAGAAGAATCGCGATTTTCTTCATGATCTGACCTCCGTTGCGTCCGCCAGGGTGATGTTCCGCTTGTCCAGGCTGACCCCCGCGGCCTTGTCCAGCCTGTCGAGGGAGAGCGTGTAGTCGATGACGGCCCGGAGCTCGGCTTCCCGGGCCCCGGCCAGATCCTGCTGGTACTGGAGGACGAAAAAATTATTGCTCAGACCGGCCTCCAGCTTGGCCTCTTCCGCGGCCAGCTTCTGCTCGGCCAGCTCGCGGGCGACCCTGTAGGCGCCGACCCGCTCATAGTCGGTCTGGACGGCCCGGACGGCCGCCCGGATCTCGATATATG
>Ga0315274_10004816_pt1 | contig 19800 bp, 13 predicted proteins | sample YL17G02_20_MG_FD_203700 | JGI IMG/M metagenome (GOLD analysis project Ga0315274, IMG submission 203700) | Sediment microbial communities from Yellowstone Lake, YNP, Wyoming, USA - YL17G02_20 | ecosystem: Environmental > Aquatic > Freshwater > Lake > Sediment | place: USA: Wyoming | collected... | reverse complement strand
AAAAACATAATCCTCACAATGTACATCATCAAACACCTCCGAGCCAACACCATCCTCGAATCCCAACACAAAAATAATACCTACACAACACTAAAACTTTCTCAGGCATTATTAAAAAAAGAAGTAACTCTTAATGGAGCGTTCTTGAAAGTAGAATAAATAAAAAGGGGCATCCCTAAAAATTAAACAATCTGGGATGTCCTTTTAATTTAAATAAGAAAAAAGTGACATATTAAATAATATTTGAAACTATGTTTTAACTATTGAACACTATTTTGAGGAATTAATTTAAAATTTCTGAAGGATCAATATTTCTCAGAATACTAATAGAATCAATAATTTAAACACCAAAAAAACAATGTAAGTCATAGCAGGTAAAAGCTCTGCTTATTGGTTACTATAGATTCTTTAATTAAAAACAGAGTTAACCGGGGGAAAATCTAGCTTCAGTAATAATCACTTAAAACTTAACATTCTTACTCCTTCAGAAATAATACTTTTCTTGACAGTCCTATTAATTTTTTTCGAAAATAACTAAAAAAGTAAGGGAAAGTGGTTGGTATATTTATTAGTAATGTGATTCATAAATAAGGTAAAAAGTAAAATGAATAAAAAAATAAAATTATTTTTAGTTTTAACATTCCCAATTTTTATTTTGTTTTTATTATTCTTAATTGCTTACTCCTCAGATAAAGAGATTGACAAAAATAACAAAACGCATATTTTTGTGACCTATCAGTCTGCATGTATTGACCGCTGTGCATCTGCCTGGTTCATAAAAAAATTTATTGATCCAAAGGCTCAATTTAAGTTTATCCCATTAAATACCACGATCAAAGAAGGTATACCATTTGATGTGCCAGGAGCAAAATACAGTTCTTATCGAGGTTCTACAACATTTGGAACTTTAGTTAATCTTTATGCAAATAATGATTTAGCATTGAAAGAAATAGCAAAGATAACAAATAGTAGTGAGAACTGGTGGTCTCCCAAAGAAATTCTAGAAGCCCCGGGGGTAGATGCCATAATTAAGGGATTAAACTTAATCTGTGCGAATGATAACGAAACTGTGGAGAAAAGCATGATTATTTTTGATGCTCTTTACGCTTATGAAAAAGATAAAATAAAATTCGAAAAAACAGAAAGAAACGATTAAATAAAAGGTAATCAAAGTGTTTTTTTTGGATTTATTCAAGATTTTAATCTTTTATCTAATAATTTAAGCGCCACAATAATGAAAAAGAACATCGAAAATGTTATTTTAATTATCTTAATTTTAATTATACACGTCTTAACATTTGCTAAAGAAAATACTTTCCAGCAAGTTCCACCCAATCAAATATTAAAAAACATTAGTATTAGTCCTATGATTTTTAATCCATCAAAAAGCGAAAGAGTTATTATACATTATCAACTTTTGAAAGATTCAGAAGTAACATTGAAAATTTGGGATTTTAATCATCACCTTATTAAAACTTTAATCAAAAGTCAAAAAAGAAAAAATGGGTATCAAGAAGAAAAATGGAATGGCAAAGATGATTATAATACAATTGTCCCTGATGGGGTTTATTATTTTACCTTTATTACATCTAATGATGAAGTCAAAAACTTTCTATTAAGTCCCGAAAAAAAAACTGAAAGTGAATATATCGCATCAATAGATTATAAACTAATTAGAGACCCCGATTCTAAGGAATATTATTTACTCAAGTATTCTTTACCCTCAACTTCTTATGTTAGGATAAGAGCAGGAATAAAAGAGGGGCCACTATATAATACTATTCTCAATTGGGAACCGCGAGTAGCCGGTGAGCATGTTGAAAAATGGGATGGAAAAGATATTTTAAAAACTATGTTTTTTGCTGAACATCCCCAATGTACTTTTCTTATCGAAGCAATTACTTTACCAGAAAATACCATTATTACTATGGGGAATAGACTACCTTTAGGAAAATATGAAAGAAAGATCAGCAAAAAGGTAAGAGAAATTAATTCATTTAATTTGACAAATCCTTTTTATAAAAACATTATGTTTTTAAAAAAATATTGTGAAAATCCCAAAATTAACATTTCTATTTCCAATAATCATAATTTCACAAAAAATAATATTAAAATTATCAATAATAAAGTCAAAATCAATCTAGAAATGAACAAAGGTTATCCAAAAGAACTAAATGGAGAAAGATCGGAGATTTTAATTTACTTTGATCACGAATTATTTATGGAAGAAGAACAAGGATATTTCCCTTATTGTTTCGAATTAGATACAACACAATACTCAAATGGAGAACATATCTTAGCTGTAAATGTACGTTTATATAATGACAATTATGGATTAGGTTGTAAGAAGGTCTATATACTAAATCAGGAATAAATAAAAAATGAATATATTAAAATCATTAATTTTTTTATTACTGTTAAACTTTATAATATTTTTTTTGAATTTAAGATGTTCTAAAAGTGATGGGAAAACAGTAGTTCTATACACATCACTCGATCATGAGTTTTCACAACCTATTGTTAACGTATTTGAGGAAAAAACAGGAATAAAAGTTAAAGCTATTTATGATACAGAATCAACAAAAACTACCGGTCTCGTAAATCGTCTAATAGCCGAAAAAAACTATCCTCAAGCTGATGTGTTTTGGAACAATGAAATTGTACAAACAATTGTATTAAAGAAAAAGGGGATTTTACAATCATATATATCATCATCAGCTTATGATATACCCCAACAGTTTAAAGATCCAGATGGTTATTGGGTTGGCTTTGCAGCACGAGCAAGGGTTCTTATATATAATACAAATATTGTTTCATACCAAGAGGCACCTAAATCAATTTTCGATCTAACTAATCCAAAATGGAAACATAAAGTGGCATTAGCAAATCCTCTTTTTGGAACAACAGCAACACATATGGCAGCACTTTTTTATCTTCTTGGGGAAGAAAAGGCAAAAGCTTATATAGAAGAGTTAATAAAAAATGAAATTGTTATAGTAGCAGGGAATGCAACTTCAAGAGATCAAGTTGCTGATGGTGAGTTAAGCATCGGATTTACAGATACAGATGATGCAAACAGTGCAATTCAAGATGGAAAACCAGTTGGAATTATTTTTCCGGATGAAGAGGGGATAGGAACTCTTATTATTCCCAATACAATATCCTTGATAGCGAATTGTTCTCATCCTAAAGAAGGAAAGAAGTTAATTGATTTTATATTAACTCCAGAGGTTGAAAAATTACTAGCAAATTCCCGATCAGTTCAAATGCCTTTGAGGTCTTACATCCCCACACCACCTAATGTCCCTTCTATAAGTTCAATCAAGGCTATGGATGTTGATTTTGAAAAAATAGCTGATGTTATGGAAATATCCTCTAATTATCTTCAACAAAAGTTTATGAGATAGGACAAATTGTTAAGTCTAAAATAAACTAAATTCTAGAATAAAGGATGATCTAAACAATATCAATACTAATGTTTGTACTTTTAATAATATTAGATATCAAAAAATTTTATTATTGTCTGCTTTGTCCTTATTCTTTAAAATCATTGTTAATTGAATACTAATAATATTGAAACTTAAGATTGATAAAGTGAGGTTATACTAAGCTCTGTTTAACAAAAAGTTATTTCATTATTCTCAGTGGACTTTTTTGTAAAAGAATTTAGTAGAACGAGAATCCTCAAAACATATTTATCATTTCGCATCTATGGAGGTAAGGGTGAACCCCAAATCTAATGATGCCAATAAATGTTAAAAAGACATTATACTTTTTCACTTTAATATTGCTTATAATGTTAATATTGCTTCCTATTGTTTTCTTTTTATATTCAAACTTTCAATCAATTGATAAATCTCTAAAACTTAGGAATTTTTTTAATATATTTAGTGACTCTCGACAACAATTACTTCTGGTTAGAAGTTTATTAATCTCAATAGGGGCAACTACATTTGCTACATTTATTGGAATGACACTTGGTATTCTTATAGCAAAATGTAGAATACCTTTTAAGAGATTTTTTACTATAATCTTTATTTCCCCTCTTCTCATACCACCATATATAATAGGTATTTGTTGGATTACTTTACTAGGGCAAAAAGGATGGATCAATAATATATTAATAAAGATACTTGATATAAAAAAGCCACTTTTTACAATTTACGGAACATTTGCTTGTGTATGTGTTCTTGCATTTGCATATTTCCCAATAATATTTATTTCAACCTTATCGGGCTTCAAATCAATTGAACAATCATATGAGGACGCTGCACTTCTAATTACATCAAGAAAAAAAGTAATAATGAAAGTATTAATACCATTGATTTCACCAATTCTTATTCCCGCTATGATATTTGTATTTATTTTATCAATTGCAGATTTTGGAGTACCAGCTTTGCTCCGAGTTAATGTATATACTGTTGAAATTTTCACTCAATTTGGGGCTTTTTACGACTTTCGAAAAGCAACCTCAACTGCGATGCCATTGCTTTTTATAATCATAAGTACTATTTTAGTGCAACAGATGATATTCAAAAAAAGAGAATTAATCATCTTAACAGGCAAGAGGAGAAATTTAAAATTATGGGAATTAGGTATATGGAAACACATTTGTCTAATCTATTTCATTATTATATCTGTCATCACACTAATCCTCCCCGTTATCGTGCTAATTTCAGATACGCTTGAGATAGGGTTATATAAAAAAGCTATTATTAATGGCTTTATTCCTATCAAAAGTAGCATATTATTTTCTGCATTAAGTGCTACACTCTCTATTGTGATAGTTCTATTTATTTCCTTGCAAAAAATTAGAACAAGGCGTGATAAGATAGTTGAAATTTTAGTATTACTGCCTTTTATACTTCCTGGAAGTATTGTGGGGTTAGCACTTATAAATTTTTGGAACAAAGGAGGTATTTACCAATTGGTTTATGGCTCTTTTCTCATAATTATCATTGCACACCTTATCCGCTTTTTATTTATCCCTTACATTATAATAGGGAATTCATACCGACAAATAGATGATAGTTTGGAGCAGGCTGGATATATATGTGGAGGAAAGTTATGGCGTGTTTTAAGTAAAATTATTATTCCATTATTAAAACCAAGTATCTTATCTGCCTGGGTTATTTTTTTCATTTTATCTGTTGGAGAATTAGCAATGACAATCATGATTTATCCTCCTGGCTACGAGACTCTTCCCATTAGGCTATTCTCACAGATGCATTATGGTCCATACGCACTCGTTCACTCATTCTGTATTACAATGATCTTAATTTCACTTATTCCGATTATGTTCGTATATTTTTTCATATCAAAAGGAATTAAAGGGTGAAAATAAGAGTTTCAAATATAACAAAAAAATTTGGTAAAATTATTGCAGTGAGTAATTGCTCTTTTGAGATAAATGATGGTGAATTTTTTGTTTTACTTGGTCCCTCTGGTGCAGGTAAAACCACAATATTGGATATTATTGCAGGTCTCGAAAGACCAAACAATGGGGAGATATATTTTGGAGAAGAATTAGTTAGTTCACCTTTTAAGGTTATTGAACCTCGAAAAAGGAAAATAGGAATGATATTTCAGGACTTAGCACTATGGCCTCATATGACTGTTTACCAAAATATTGAATTTGGACTCAAAGAACGCAAATATTCAAAAGAAGAAAGAAATAAGAAAATTTTTAACATACTTGAATTAACGAAATTACTTTCTTATAAGAGTTCTTATCCAACACAATTATCTACTGGTGAAAAACAGAGAGTTGCAATTGCTCGTGCAATAGTGCTTGATCCTGACATTCTCTTAGTGGATGAACCTTTATCAAATTTGGATGAAAAGTTAGCTGATGAATTGAGATTGGAAATTCAAAAGTTGCAAAGACAATTTAAAATTACTACTTTATATGTTACACATAACCAAAGAGAAGCCTTCGATATAGCTGATAAACTTATTATTATAAACCAGGGGAAAATAGAACAAATAGGAAATCCTGAAGATATATATAACAAACCTAAGTCACTATTTGTTGCACAATTTATCGGTCAAAGTAACATTTTGAAAGGAAACGTTACATCAGATGGAATTGAAACAGAGATAGGAAAACTTCCTTATAATCCACCAATAAAAGAAGATTCTATCATTATTCTAATTCGTCCAGAAGACTTTGAAGTTTCAAATGATGGAAGTATAGTTGGTATTGTTGTGGGTAGAAGGTTTCTTAGTGGTGAATATTATTATGAACTTTTGATAAATAACAATAAAATAATAGTAAAATCAGATGAAACATTTTCTCTTCATGAAAAGGTCAGACTAAAGGTTAAAAAGTCTCCCTATATATTTAACAACTAGAATTAGAATATTTTCAAAGCATTTAATACTTTTAAATTTAATTTTGGTCAACTTTATTAGGTATAATCTGATATTACTGATTCTTAATACACTCTTTATTTTTTATTGATTTTTAACTTTGTATATTATATAAAATATATTTATGTATTATTATTGCTAACATATATATCATGATATTAGTATAAATAGAATCTTTTCAGTAAAAAAATCAATACTCATAGGGGAATAATAATGAAGAAGTGGAAAAACAATTTACTTTTTCACACTATATTTTTTCCTTTATTATTTCTTCTCTTTTTCCCAAGAGGAATTCACCAAGAAATAAAATCTTTATCTATATCTAATGATGTAATCATTCCTGATAAAAATGAGGAAGTTACTTTTAGCTTTATTACAACAAAGAGCTTAGCCGTGGATATCTTAGTTGTTGATAGTGAACACTGTGTCGTTAGAAGAATATCAAAAAATGAAAGATTAAAGAAAGGAAAACACGAAATAAAATGGGATGGAAAAGATGAAGCAGGTAATATTCTGCCTGACGGAGTATATTTTTTTGTTATAATGAAATCTGGAGGGAAAATTATTTTTAATCCTTTGAAAGATTCAGGTGGCATTAAAGGAGAAGTAAGGGATTTAAAAGTAGATAGGGGAAAAAAAATATTAGAATTTAATTTGAATCAGAAATCCAGAGTGCAAGTAAAAGTCCAAATAGTTCAGGGACCCGTTCTTAAAATACTATCGGATTGGGAGCCTTTACCTGCTGGTTGGAATCAAATAAAATGGGATGGATTCGATGAAGATAAAATAGTAGACATAACTAAATTTAACAATTATAAATTTAGTGTCCAATATCTTACACTTCCTGATAGTGCTGTCATTCTCAGAAGTAACGTAAAAAAGCAAGCCAATTTTAAGGAAGTTCTTAATCTTAATCCTGTTCAAGATGATAAATCTTCAGTCCTATTTTCTCAATTGCACTATCTACCCTTGAGTCAATGTAAGAGTTATCCAGTGACTTTAGTGTTCCCTGAAAAAAGTGAAGAAGAAATTCCCACCTTCAGCGACAACATAAAAATTAATGTTGATATACCGAATAAAAATTATCCCATCTCAATTGTAGAAATATATTTCTATCTTGATCTCGTAATACTCACTGAGAAAGAAAATATATGGGGTTTGCCATATGAATGCACATTGGTAATACCAGAAACAATTAAAGATGGTGAGCATATTTTTACTGTAAATGTTGATAGTATTAATCAACAGGTTGGTATTAAGAGTAAAAAAATAATTATTCGAAGAAATAAAGAATGTAATTAAATGTTATTTTCAAAAAAATGAGGTAATCTAACAATGAGAAAGTTTATCTCTATATTTTTATTTATTTTTTCAAACTTTATCTTGACATTGGTTGCAGGGGATTCACCTGATGATGCTTTTAAACAAGCAGAAACATTATGGCAAAATAAACAATGGGAATCAGCAATTCAATCTTACGAAGCCTTTCTTGAAAAATCCACAAACAAAGAGAACTATGCTAAAGCTTATTCAAGAATAGCCCAATTTTTAGAATCATCTAACAGATTTGATGAGGCACTAGCATACTACCATAAAGCTTTAAATCACGCTGATTCCTTTTTCACCGAAGAGCTCCAAATAGATATCGCTAATATTTATACAAGGCTACATCGATTCGAAGAAGCATCTAAAATATATCAGAAAATAATGAGTACAACCACTCGGTGGAATATCTTTAAAACTGCTAATACTAATCTTAAAGCTATGTGTCGTATAAGAGCAACAGAAATTCAGAAAAACAATAAGAACAAACCTTGCGGACAAAAATGCTTGGAGCTTATATTATCACTAAACGGAATTCCATTTGAACACGGTTTAATTACAGATAACACTTCTGATAATAAGATAAATAATTTTTATTCATTAGCTACTCTTCAGGAGTCCCTAAAAAAGCATGGTGTCAAATCCACAGGAATTAGAATATTAGATAAAAATCCAAAAATTATCATTCCCCCTTCTATTATTCATATACAAGGGAACCACTTCATTTTACTAAAAGGTGTTTCGAAAAACAGGTGTTATTTTATTGATCCTCAAATCCCGGAGTCTGAAAAAGTTTTGCCAGTAGAGGAGTTCAAAGAAATCTGGTCTGGTGCCGCTCTATGCTTAGGAAACGAGTTGTCGAAAAACACCAATATCCTTCAACTCACTCCAGATGAAATGAAATCCATCGTTGGTGGGCATCACCCAGTTGGGAACCCATCCAGTAATCTTGGGGGTTCAGAAAATAATGATAATACAAAATTTTATGATCCAGCAAGTATTTGGGTTAATACATCTAACTTAAATTTAGTGTTACAAGATATAGATGGTGTATGGAAAACAATGGGTGATTATTTAGTCCTTATGAGGACATATAATGCTGATGACCCAAATAAAGGTATGTTCGGAAATAGTTGGCGTTTTAGGTATGAAGAAACTCTCCTTGAACAAACAAATGGCGATGTAATATTTACACGAGGCGATGGTAAACAAGACTTATTTACAAGCCAGGGAGATGGTAATTTTACACCACCTGTTGGAGTATTTGATAAATTACATAAGGAAACTGATGGATCTTTCACGCTTGAAATTAAGCGGAATAAAGAAAAACACCTTTTTGATGTTATCGGGCATCTTATTGCTATTCTTGATAGAAATTCAAATAGAATAGATATAAACTGGGGAACAAATGGTATAACAAATATTATTATTCATTATGGAGATGGATCAACATCTCAAATTTCATTCAGTTATGATGCCAATGGTTACTGTTTGCGTATGATCCTTCCAGACGGACGTTTTGCACAATTTAACTATGATTCAGCGGGAAATCTCATCAATTCAACCGATCTGATTGGAAATCAAACATTATATACATATGATACGAATGGATATATCCTTTCTGTTACTACACCAAGAGGGACATCTTATGTTGAATATCAAACAGCCTGGTGGAATTCAAATATCTTCATCGTGAAGAAGATTACTGATCCCTTAGGAAGTGAAACACTATTTGATTTACCTGCTCTTATGACATCTATTACAGACCCATTAGGTAATGTCTGGCAATATACATCTCAAGAAACAACGGGATTCATAACAGAAGAAGTCAATCCACCTGGAGCAAAAATTCTATATGACTATGATGCACAAGGTAATCTTATAAAAGTTACTGACCCACTTAATCGTTCTATTCAATTTGAGTATGATGCAAATGGCAATATTACTCGAATCATTGATGGTGCTGGATCTTCTGTGGCTTTAACCTACAATGGTGCGGACAATTTAATAACCGCGACTGATCCTCTCTCTCATAAAGTCCAATTCGAATATGACTCCAAAAGCAATTTAATAAAAATTATTGACCCCAAAAACCAAGAGGTTTTATTTACTTATGACCAATTCGGACAATTAATACAATTACAAAACTCAAGAGGGAAAAAGACCATTTTCTCTTACGACGAGAAAGGAAATCTTATTTCTATTAATAGCCCTGCAAACTTTATGACCAAGTATATTTACGATAGTTCTAATCGCATTATCTCGCTTACCAAACCTGATAATGTTACGATTAGCTTTCAATATGACAATTTTGATAGAGTAACAAAGATGACTTATCCAGATGGAGCTGTTAATTATGAATATGATTTTACCTTGCTTAAACGCATCACAGCCAAAGATGGAAGACAAATGACATTTGATTATGACGCCTTCAATCGTTTAACAACTTATCAGGACCTTAACGGTTTTATTATAAAATATGCTTATGATAAAGCTCACAACCGCACATCTCTCATCTATCCAGGGGATAAAGTTGTGCAGTATGAATATGACTCTGCAAAGAGACTTGTATCAGTCATTGATTGGTTAGGAAACAAAGCTACATATTCATCCGATCTTTCAGGTGACCTTATTGAAACCAATTTACCGAATGGTACTAAAACACTTTATGAATATGATACTCTTGGACGCCTCATTTCTTTACGCAACATTGGTGTAAATGGGAATCCTCTACCTGAATTCTATTATGGATTGGATGAAATCGGAAATCGTATCGCAATAGCAACTCGTGGCTATACTTCATTATCTTTACCAGAGCTAAGTTTGGCATACACTTATGATAGTGATGACCGCATTCTAACAGCTGGTAATAAGACATTCGAAAATGATGCAAACGGTAATATCATAAAGGAAATTGGTCCCTCAGGCACTACTACATATACATATGATTACAATAATGTGCTAAAACAAGTTAATGCCCCATCTCAAACCTATCGTTATGAATACGATCCTCTCGGCACTCGCATATCACGCGAGATCGGCTCAAATAAAACACTCTTTGGAGTAGATATTAATCAATACCTACCATCAGTTCTGTTTCGGGCAGACATAGATAAACAAACAATTGATTATTTTGTATATGGTCTGGGAGTCGCGTGGCGAATTGATGCCCAAACGAATAATTCTTATTACTACTACTTTGATGGGCTTGGGAGTACCGTTGCTATCACAGATTACAAAGGAGATATGGTAGAACTTGATGTATATGGTCCTTTTGGAGAACCAAAATCTTTGCAGAGTCAGGATTGGAATTGTTATAGGTATATAGGGCAATTTGGAATAATAGATGAAGGAAATAATATTTATTTTGTAAGAACAAGATACTATAAGGCTGATATAGGGAGGTTCTTGAATAAAGATATTATTGGATATTGGGGAGGTCTTAATATGTATACCTATGTTAGAAATAGTCCTATAAATTTAGTAGATCCATTTGGATTGACAGGTGTTGAAGACCCATTAAGGAACCTTGGAATTAATATTACCAGGAATGCTTTTTTTCCAAATCTTAGAAATATTGGGATTTCTGCGATTGTTGGTACATTATCTGGCTTTGCAGCTGGCTTTTTATCTTGTAATCCACTCGTTGGATGGGAGGTCGGTTTTTTTGCTGGCACAACAACTCTTACATTTTTGACAGCTATAGGTGTTATTAATTCATATTTTCAAGGAGTAGAGGATATTTGGAATCGAAATGAATATATGCTTAGAAGATTACGTTTTGGACCCTAAATGAAATATTCCTTATATTAAAATACTTTAGTTTATTTTTAGAGTTTTTATTGTTTTTAAAAGAAAGGTCAGAAACATGAAAAGCTTAAAATTAGTAGACCTTTTCATTAAATTTTTCACATCAAATAAGAGGATACCGTTTGTTTTATTACTTATGTTTCTTTATAGCTTTATTAAAGCTCAGACTATTATTGATTTATCGATTAACTCCCCCATAAACGATAACTTATCTGCGAGAGGTGAGTTTAAGTACTACAAAGTAACTATTGGTTCAGGGGAGCATTTATTTGTATTATTAGAGAAAGCTACGGGGTGGGCATCGAGGATAGACATCAAATACGGGGCTTTACCAACAGACACAGATAAAGATGACACAGACGGCGGGACTTCTGACCAATCAGATCAAGCAGTAGAGATTGTTACAACACAAGCAGGGGAGTATTTTATACGAGTGAGGGCAGAGGCATATGACAATGGTGGGGATTACACAATAACAGCCCATACACTTTCAACCCTACCCAGTCTAAGTATAAACACACCCGTAACAGGGAATATTCCCAGACAATATGCAGAAAGATATTACAAAGTTACTGTAGGTACAGGGGAGCATTTATTTGTATTATTAGAGAAGCCGACAGGATGGGCTTCCCAGATAGACATCAAATACGGAGCATTACCAACAACTACGGATAAAGATGACACAGACGGGGGGACTTCTGACCAATCAGATCAGGCAGTAGAGATTCTTACAACACAAGCAGGGGAATATTTTGTTCGCGTCAGGGCAGAGGCTTACGACAATGGAGGGGATTATACAATTACAGCACATACCCTATCCACATTACCCAGTCTCAGTATAGGGACTTCTACAACTGGGAATATTCCCAGACAATATGCAGAAAGATATTACAAAGTTGCTGTAGGTACAGGGGAGCATTTATTTGTATTATTAGAGAAGCCGACAGGATGGGCTTCCCGGATAGACATCAAATACGGAGCATTACCAACAACTACCGATAAAGATGACACAGACGGGGGGACTTCTGACCAATCAGATCAAGCAGTAGAGATTACAAATACGCAAGCGGGGGAGTATTTTATACGAGTGAGGGCAGAGGCATATGACAATGGTGGGGATTACACAATAACAGCCCATACACTTTCAACCCTACCCAGTCTAAGTATAAACACACCCGTAACAGGGAATATTCCCAGACAATATGCAGAAAGATATTACAAAGTTACTATAGGTACAGGGGAGCATCTATTTGTATTATTGGAGAAGCCGACAGGATGGGCTTCCCAGATAGACATCAAATACGGAGCATTACCAACAACTACGGATAAAGATGACACAGACGGGGGGACTTCTGACCAATCAGATCAGGCAGTAGAGATTCTTACAACACAAGCAGGGGAATATTTTATACGAGTGAGGGCAGAGGCATACGATAGTGGAGGGAACTACACCATTACGGCTCACACACTTTCTACTCTTCCTAGTCTCTCTATGGGAACCCCTGTTTCAGGGACTTTATCAAGACAAGCAGGAGAGAGATATTATTGGGTTTTTTCCACAGGAAATGAGAAATTAATTGTCAATCTTGATAAAGAGACACAATGGGCATCTCGTATAGATATAAAAAAGGATTCTTTACCTGGAGATTCTGATTATGATGATACAGATGGTGGAACAGGAAATAAATCAAATCAATCTGTTTTAATTAATCCCACAGTTAACACATTTTATTTTATAAGGGTGAAAGCAGAAGCCTATGATAATGGTGGAAATTATTCACTTATAGCTAATGCCTCAATTAGTGTGGAGGGATCTCCAGACATACAATATTTTTATGATGAGCTTGGAAGATTAATTCGTGTTCTTTATATATCTGGTTCAGAAATAATTTATACATATGATGCAAATGGTAACCGCATCTCAATGAATGTTACTTCATTTAGTAAGTTACCCGGTCCTATTTCCTCACCGATTCCAATGCATAGAGAAGTCAATGTTCCAGTTACAACAGGTTTTGCCTGGCATAGTCCTGGGGCAACTTTGTGGGATTTTTATTTATGGAAAGCTGGTGGAGTTAAATCCGTAAGTCCTACGATTGCTGATTTAACAGTTAGCACTTGCTCCTTGCCGTATTTGCTAGATAATGGTGCAAGATATTATTGGCAGATAGTGGCTAAAAATGCTTCGGGTGAAACAATAGGTTCCGAATGGTTTTTTACAACGGAAGGGTTAGGTATTATAAGTATGAAATTACGTGATGTAACAGACTTATCAGAAGAAAAAACTGATTCTCAATTAGTTAAAGTTGAAATAGAAACAACTCCGGGTGAGTTTTTATATATTATGTTGAGTGAAAATAACGATTTTGCTAATGCTTCTTGGGAAACTGTAAAACAGCCAATTATTTTCAAACTTTCAAGTAAAAATGGAGAAAAAACGGTATATGCGAAGTTAGCCGATGAATATTTAAATGAAACAGATGCGGTTTCGGATTCAATTCTTTTAACTACAAATGATAATTCGCAAATTATCTCAGATACGATTCCATCAGAGATGAGTCCAAATCAGACATACAAGGTTTCTGTTATATTACAAAATACAGGCGCATCAATTTGGCCTCAAGGATGGGATTCGTACAGATTAGGAGCTGTAGGTGATTCTGATCCATTAGGAGGAAATAAAAGGTACCCAATGCCAAAAGATGTTTATCCTGTTGATAATGTGACAATAGAATACTATTTAACAGCTCCAGCGACTATAGGGACTTATACAACCGATTGGCGAATGGTAAAAGAAGGGGAACATTGGTTCGGCGAAAAATTAGTAAAACAAGTAACAGTCAAAGACGGATTAAAGAAAAATAATTCAGCATATATTATTGATTACATTCCTGAAGAGGTTCCTTTGAAACAACCCCGATTGTTCATTATTACATTTAAAAATATGGGAAACGCTACGTGGACTAAAACAGATTTATACAAATTAGGAATAAGCGGCGATAGACCACAGTTAGGATGCCCAGGAAGAGTAGAACTAACAAATGATGTACTCCCGGGAGAAGAAACAACCTTCAACTTCTGGATAAATCCAACACAAGAAGGAGAATACACAATCACGCTTAGAATGCTACAAGAAAACATAGAATGGTTTGGAGAATTAGCAACAAAAACAATAAGAGTGGTAAAATATACGGAAATAGATAACAATATATTTGAGTTGTATGAATAACTAAAATATCGATATTATATTTTCTTTAGCTGATTAAAAAATACGATTTTATATTTGTCTGTCCAATAAAATTTTATGATAATAATCAATCACACTCATACTAATCTGATTCATTATATTTTTTGGTATTAGCCAGCTTTAGAAGAACATCAGCGTGGCAAGGTTGGTCTGAAGAACACCAACATGCAAGATTCTTACCTTTCAATATAGATAATTGTTCCAATAACTTTACTCGGCGTTGAGCAAGGCGAGGAAACAATTTGTCACCTTCAGAACTGAGCCATAACTCATATTTCTTTACTGCTTCAGTTCGCCCACCCTGTTCATATCGCAAATCAAATGGATTACCAAAAATTGTTGGTCTACCCACATAGACTGTGTTGACAGGCATACGCCAACCCTTCTTACGTTTACGCTGAATTCTTTCAGGCATAATCATCACTCATTAAAAATGTAGTTTAATACTTAATTGAAGATCAAACCCATAAAGCCATAATTGGTTTTGACAATTGCATTAATTAAAAACTTCTCACATCAATTATTTTGTAATATAATTATCTCATAAGAAAATTTTCTTCCAAATTCCTTCTATTTCTACTTCACATTTAGGACAATGACCATTTTTTAGATTTATTTCTTCTGCACCCATATAAGACCTCTTAATTAATAATGCATTACAATTGTAGCAATAAGTATCTGAGTAACCAAAAATGTTTCCTAAATAAACATAACGCAATCTGCAACTTTTCCCGAATTGCATAGCTTTTTCCAAAGTCTTCATATGAGTAGGTTGATGTTTCGTAAACTGATAATCAGGATGAAACCTTGAAATATGCCACGGAATCCCTTTATCAACACTCGCGATAAATTGAGCAATACTTCTTAACTCCTCATCTGAATCATTCTCTCCAGGAATCACTAAAGTCGTGACTTCAACCCAAATATTTAATTCCCTCATAATCTTTATTGAATTAAGAACAGGCTCAAGATGCGCCTTACAAATTCTTCTATAAAAATCTTCACTAAAAGATTTCAAATCCACATTACACGCATCCAGATAAGGATGTAATATCTCCAGGGCTTCTCTCGTCATATATTCATTCGTAACAAAATTATTATAAAGACCCTCACTTTTTGCTAAGCGTGCTGTCTCATAAGCATACTCAAAAAAGATAGTAGGCTCAGTAAAAGTATAAGAAATACTTTCACATTTAGTTCTTTTAGCTTCTCTCACAATTTCTTCAGGACTCATCTTCTCACCGAAAGAAGCACCATTCTTGTAAGAAGTTTGCGATATTTCCCAATTCTGACAAAAACCACACCTAAAATTACAACCAACCGTAGCGATAGAATAAGAACCTGTGCCCGGTAAAAAATGATAAAATGGTTTCTTCTCAATAGGATTAACGTGATGAGAAATTAATTCCCCATAAGCATAAGTATACAAAACACCATCAATATTTTGTCTCACCCCACAAACACCGAATTGCGATGGATTAATCTTGCAATGATGAGAACAGAGAAAACAATGAACACGATTACTCTCCAATTTTTCATAAAGCATTGCTTTCTTCTTCATAAAATCACCTGAATTCAAAAAATATTTTTCAAGAACATACTCTTAACAAGATTCAATTAGATTTCTTTTCTAATTATTTCAAGAAAAGAAATCCTTCACGAATTTGAGATGATGGATTTCGGAGGAATAAAAAATGGAAATAGCTCAATTAATAGGTGAGTTGGATTTAAGCAATTACCAACCATTAAGAACACCAGTAATAAGAGAATTGCCAAATAAGAAACAATTACAGCAAGACACATATCACAGACTTAATGCAATTAATAAAACGTATAAAGGAACTTCTATTGGACAAGTTGAGTTCAAGAAATTAATTCCAAAGAAAGGCTTTTTCTGTGACTACATAAATTATGCCAAATCACACATTCCATCCACAACAGCTTACCACATCCTCGGAGCACTGCATTTAATCAGCCAAATGATTGGAAACAGAGTAACCATAAAAAACAATTTAGGAAAGCTTCTCCCTAACCTTTACACAATCTTTCTTGGTGAAAGTTCAACATCCTACAAATCAGCTACTCTAAGAATGATTCGAGACATACTCAATACTATACAAAAAGATTATGGCATCAAAACTCATCTGCCAGACCATTACTCAGTCGAGTCCTTAATGGACTTCTTAAAGAAACAAAACCACGGCTACCTATACATTAACGAATTTGTTTTGCTACTAAAAACAAAATCCAAAACATACATCAGCAACCTAATACCAACACTAACAGACATCTTCGACTATAACGAAACATACACGATTTATCTCAAAAAACATAACTGCGCCATCGAAACCATTCAAAAACCTTCTCTCTCAATTATGGCAGCATCAACATTTACATGGCTACTTGAAGAAATAGAACCATTCCACATACTTGGCGGATTCCTACCACGATTCCTCATAGCCATCAACAACAAACCAGAAATAAACTTTCATTCACAAGCATTCTCAAAAATAACAAAAGAAGACCTTATACAGCAACTCGTAAATATTCACAATCAAATAACTCAACCAATAGAAATACAATACAACAAAAACACTCTTAATTACTGGTATCAATGGCGACGAAAAGTATACGCCAACCTAAAATACGAAAAAACGAAATCATTAATTGCACCCTTCTATGCAAGATACACAGGAGAATATCCCTGGAAAATAGCCTTACTACTACACATTGGCAATGACACGAAAACCATCAACAATAATCTTACATTAAAAGATATGCAATACGCCTGCAACATATGCGAATACTACCTAAAAACAGTTCAATGGCTAATAAAAAACAAAATAGAAGTATCAAAAACCAGATACATAATGAAAAAAGTCTACCAATACATCCAATACAATCAAGGATGTCGAAGAAGCCAAATCCTAAGAGAAATCTCCAACCTTGAAGGAACAGAACACCTAACCACAATCCTAAACAACTTAGAAGATGAAGAAAGAATAATCATCATAGGAAACAATGAATACTCATATAAAGCCATAAAAAGAGGAAATCCTCACAACAAACACTATACAATGCAATACTACCTTAAGAACAAGAATTACATCGAAAACAATACCAACAAAAACAATAATTAAAAATTCTCAAAAAAGCAGATACATAAAAATAACTTGATACCTTAGAAAATCTAACAATCAAAAACCATTCTAAGCATTCTAAGAACAAAGAAGACCCAAACAATTGGGCTTCTATACGCCTAAAAATTTATTGAGTCCTTTATTCACCATAAAGGACTACATAAATCTTTCCCCTCATTTTGTGAGGGTCGGCTAAAGCCAGTTAAATAAAAAACTGACTAGTGGCTCTCAAAATAATTGAGAGAGCCACCAAAAAAGAGTGGGCTCCTCGGAGGTCGCCCAAAATGAATCAATTAATCGAAGACTTGTATAGAATCTATACAATCGAATTCGAAAAGAAAAAGAAACAAGAAGAGGAAGAAGACTTCCTCGATGAAATAGAACTCAACAGACTACAATCCTTAGCTGAACATCCAGAATTAGAAAACTTCTGGATAGCACACGCTTCAAAAAAGAAAAAATATAATGACAAAGATTTTGAGTAAAAATATAAATTGACGACTTTTACTGGCTAAAGGGCTTCGCCCTTTATATTAAAAGTTTACTCAGTCCTGTCGGACTGGAATTAATTAGAGCCTGCCCCTGCGGGGGCAGGCAAGTGTTAAAAAAACTCGCCTTGCTAAGAAATACTAATAAAAAAATTAAACAAAATGACTCACTTAAAAAGGAGCAAAAGGAAATAAGAAAAAATAGATAAAAAATATATGTACTAACTGATTACATTGCCTTGATAGACCTTCGGTCTCGATAGGCAATGAACAAACGTTTATCCATCCTTACGGACAAAGCTAAGAGCCCGCCCCTGCGGGGGCGGGCAAGTTAAAAAACTTGCCCTCACTAACATGCACCGCGAATCGTGAAAAAACTAATTCTTAAAAAGAATCATGAAGAACAAAAAAATAATACAAAAATAGGGGAAAAAGAGGAGAATGAAACAGCGGAAACAGAAACAGAAGAATATTTGTAATCTACTGAAAAACCATAACTTAATCCCAAAAATCTGTTTCGGAAACAGAAAATGATTTTCGGAAACAGACTTTAGGGCTAAAATTGATAAAAAATGACCAAAAGATTTATATATCAGAATCCCCTTTAACCCTGAAGATACTGTGAAAACTGAACAATCCTTAAAGAATTGGGGAGAGTACATCTATAAAAAAGCTACTGAACTCAAAGAAAAAGTCCAAAGGCTACTCACACAAATCCTATTATCAAAACACAACTGTCATCAGTGTGATGGAAGACTTAAGCTCATAGGAGATAGATTAGCAGAATGTATAAATTGTCATATCAGATTTGACCCAACTCTTGAGTTTCAGAAATGTTTAATCTGTGGAGAAAAATTGGTTAAAAAGACACAATATTATTATTGTCCGGAATGTCAGACACCTCAACGCTCAATCTTCAGTCTTGATAACTGGTTTTACTTCCCCGAATATTTTACTGAAAAAATGAGAGAATCAAGAAAGGCAAAAAAGGTGAGAATAGAAGCATTAAAACAATTATTGGCTTCCACAAAATCACCTACCTATATACCTCACCAGATGGACTTAAAACTCATAGAAGGACTTTATAAATCATTGAATGAATTTATCAATAATAATACTTCGAATTTATTTATTAACTCTCAAGAAACTTCAAAAATCAGATTTGATCTAACCCTATACAGAAGGCATATTTTAGATGTCCTGCCATCAGATTGCGTTATTCATTTCGATGGTATAAGTTCAATTATTGATGATACGAGATTAGATAGAATCTTTCGATTCATAGCATTAATCTATATGTGGCATTATGGAGAAATAATCCTAACACAAATTGATAATCTTATTAAGGTGGAAAGAATATGAGACTAACTGAAAAAGATAAAATCTTTTTAGAAAAATTGAAAGAATTAACCCAAACAAA
>Ga0315274_10004813_pt1 | contig 19805 bp, 16 predicted proteins | sample YL17G02_20_MG_FD_203700 | JGI IMG/M metagenome (GOLD analysis project Ga0315274, IMG submission 203700) | Sediment microbial communities from Yellowstone Lake, YNP, Wyoming, USA - YL17G02_20 | ecosystem: Environmental > Aquatic > Freshwater > Lake > Sediment | place: USA: Wyoming | collected... | reverse complement strand
TGTCGAGAAACGTGCGGCCACTTCCCCCAGCTAGGTCTGAGGAGCCCATGATCGAATCGATCTGAAGTTTCGAGCTCTCACACATGAAGAGCAGCTTCTGCCCGACCTTAGGTCTTCCTTCAAGGACTTGGAATCTCTCGAACGCCGGGGCCGCCGTTTCGACACTGAGGTCACCAAATGCGCGTTCCAGTAGAGCGCTTCGCTCTTCGAGCGCTGCAATCTTGTTCCTCCGTTCCGCGATCAGTAACTCTAGACAGCGTGAGAATGGTGCTGCTTGGAATCTGACTGGTTGCTCTAGGCTGGCTTCAACGAGGCCTCTGCGTTGCAGGTTTCTCAGAGTTCGATATGTTTCGGTCCGATTCAGTCTGAGTGTCCGAGCGGTTAGACTTGCCCTTTCAGCCCCTCGCTTTGCAAGAAACGTGATGACTCTGGCTTCGTTCTTGCTCAGCCCATAGTCGACAAGCTGGGAGACTATCTCCTCCATCGTCCGGTTTGCGTGATGGGAAAGGCTCATCTTACCACGCTGGACCGCGTCTGTTACTGATGCGACATGTGCTGAAATATAAGTCAGCCAACCGCCAGTCACCCGGGAGATGGGCGTACACCACCGATTGGTCTAGGATTCATGAAGCTGCAGGATCAGGATATTCTAGGAGAGAGACGGAAGCTAAGCGATTGCCCGCCTGGCACTTGGAGTCTAGTCAGCGGGCAAGACGTTGAGAGAGGCTAAACGCAACCTCGAAGAGGCACTTGATCTAGAACCATCAGTCGTCGGAGAGAAACCAAGAAAGAGACAGCGAGCGCCGGTTCAGCACGTAAGGTCGTGGACGAGACGAGTAGAAACAAGATCGCTATCATAATGGCTCTGTTTCCGGTCCTCGGTCTGTTCATTGTCGAACACCGTTCCCTCAATGTGTGTCCTTCGAGGAATGTTGTGCCTTGCCAGCTTGGTTCTGTTTGAGAGTTCTCTGATTGCCGGCTGCGGAAAGTTATCTGATTCTTCTCTGTGTGATTGTTCGCCCCACATGGAGAGTTGACATTCCAATAGGTGAAGACCGTGGCGAATATAGCTGGAGCACGCCACTTGTAATCGTAGGAAGACCGGAAGATCCTGCGAGAAGTCTTATATTGAGAAAGTTGCATGTATCATTCAATTGTGTGATAGTTGTTCTCTAGACGTGAAGATTGCATACCAGCCTTCCTGCCATTATTGCTCATTCTCCTGCTCAGTCTTGCAGGTCTCGTGGTCCCTGCCTACCCCGCCTCCAATTACGGTCCCTCTGCTCCAGTAGCGCCTGGTTCAAGCTCGGTTCATGGGCTCGGCTGGATTCCTGAGGAGATCCCACAAGAAGCTAGGGTTAGGCCTGTCACGGCGACAGCGCTGCCGAGCCACTTTGATTGGAGACAGAAGGATGGTTACAACTGGGTAACGCCTGTGAAGGACCAGGGGGGGTGTGGAAGCTGTGTCGCATTCGCGGCGGTTGCCACTACGGAGGGTCAATTCCAGATCACATACAATATGCCTTCGTGGAACTTGGATCTGTCAGAACAGCATCTTTTCTCTTGCGGAGGCGGAAGATGCGGTCTTGGTTGGACGATCAGCGAAGCGTTGAATCGACTGAAGAACTCCGGAACACCTGACGAAGCCTGCTATCCATACCAGAGTGGCGATGGTCGTAATCGCCCATGTTCAGGTGGATGCGCAGATTGGCGGTCGAGAGCGTACAAGATCGTCAGTTGGAGCTGGCTCATGGATGATCCCGGGGCAATTGAAGCAGCCCTAGTGAATGGTCCCGTGGTGAGTGCTTTCAGCGTATATGAGGACTTTTTCGATTTCTTCGATCAGACGCCTACTGGTGTCTACCGCCACACTTACGGGCAATACGTGGGTGGACACGCTGTAACCATCGTGGGATACGACTCAGTTGGACAGTATTGGATAATCAAGAACAGTTGGGGTACAGGGTGGGGGGACAACGGATACTTCAAGATGGGCTTCCACGAGCCCGCAGGAGATCCCTATCAGATCGAGGATGAAGCTGCATCAGTCGTAGCTCGACCTCGCCCGAACGCTCCACCCACAATTTCTGAACTCACCCCTAGTAAGCCGTCGCCTCAGCCTGTGGGTACAACTGTAACATGGACTTGCTCCGCCAGTGATCCTGAAGGTGACTCGATTCTCTACAAGTTCATGGTTCGGAAAGGCAGCGGGGTCTGGTTCATCGCTCAGGACTGGTCCACGGCGAGCACTTGGAGTGCGACTCCTAGCGTTGCTGGAACCTACAGTGTTGCCTGTCGCGTGAGGGATGGTAAACACGCGGGCGCGTCCGGCTATGACGCCGTGAAGATCGTGTCTGGCTATGTGATCACGTGGCCGAGCCAAAGCCAAGCAGCCTCAACCGTGATCAATAGCACTCGACTTGTCTCCAGTTTCTGTTAGCTACTGGACAGGACGTGGCGTGCATGCGTTTGGAATGATTTGCTCAGTCCTGTGATGATGATGGGCGTGAGAAGCACGGCCGAGGCAATGAGCCCTTGACTTGAGAAGATTGGCGCATCCAAAGCCGTGAACGGTTCGAAGCGTATGGGTTCAGTTAGCACGGCTGCGTGGAACGTGATGGTCAGCGTACTTCCGATGTGGGCCTCAGAAGCGACAACGAGCCATACGGTTTGGCCGTAGACGGGCCATAGAATGGGAGTATAACCTGAGAAGGCATCTAGAAGCACATGGGACAGTAGGCCGGCCGCCGCGAGAATCACATAGACCCTGTATTTCGTTCCCCAAGCCAAGACGAGGGCCGGGAGTGTGATCGCTGTCAAAAACAGGATAGAGTGACTCATCGAGCGGTGGACATGTACGAGGGCATCCAGGTCCGGCAGGAGGGCAATAGACGAGGCGAAGAGGGCTCTCCTTGAAGAGGTGCCGCTCAAGGCGAACGCCGAGAACGGGATTGAGAAGTGGAGAAGGGCTTCGACCAAGATGCGCTCCCACCCGTAGGGCGGCAACGGGAGTGACTTGGACTCTTAAGGATTTGGAGGGTCAGCTCAAATCTGTTCTGTCTGCGATAGTGTGTCGGGTCTCTGAAGCATACGTCTGCTGGGTATGGAGAGCCTATTGGTTGATACCGTCTCTCCGGGTTGCCTTGGGATCTGGTCAGGTTTGAGCACAAGGATTCCAACTATCGGACTGGACGGGGGCAGATCCTCGTACCCACCAGTAGAGGTCTGCGTGAGCATTGAGATGCTCAAGGCGGGCGCGCCCCTCCACAGCACAACAACGAGCACGGACACCGAGCTGCCCAAGATCACGAGCATGGACAGGATCATTAACGTTCGAAAGAGATTCTCTTCAAGCCTCTGCTTATCCAACCACGTACCTCCTCTTGATCCCCACGAGCAAAGCCGCTGCTAGAAGGCTGAACAGCAAAACGATGAGAAGTAACAACAGGGCCGCAAGCATGAGCGCAGAGCCATACGACGGTATTGACATCATCTCACCATAGTTGATAGCTATCAACGCAGGAATGGGGTATGCCGGGTCGAATATCGAAGACGGGATACTCGGCACGTTTCCCACAACCATGAGCACGGCCATTGTCTCTCCAAACGCTCTGCAGGTAGACCGAGAATCACCGCAGCAAGTATACCTGGAAAAGCAGATCGAATGACAGCGTGCTTCACCGTCTGCCATTTCGTAGCGCCGAGAGCCATCGATGCTTCTCGAACCTGTTGAGGAACTGCCCTGATCACTTCCCCTGAGACGGAGATCGTTATCGGAGTGCCCATTACCGCGAGAACTATGGGTTAGTGTGCCAACGCGTGGTCTTCAAGCAAATCATTTATACACAAAGGACCTCGCAGATGATGACTGGGAAGCGAGCCAGTTTGAGAGTGTTCTCTCACAGTTCTTGCAGGTCTTTGGTTGCAGCGATCACAATTACGGTCGCGCTTTTCTCATTGATGCCACTTGCTACGTGTGCCTCGAATCGAGGGCGTTTCGAAGGAGTAGTGGTGAGCGCTATCCCGTTCATGGGGCCTCCAAGATACTTCCTCAATGTTAGCCAATCAGGATTGATCAGGCTCCTCGCACCGCAAGAGATTCCAATAGCGTCCATGGTTGGCTGGCGCGTGGTCGTCGAGGGTTCAATGGAGACGCAAGGTAAGCGGGTCATACAGGCAAGTTCGATACGGCCGGTCTCTCCCACCGCCGCGAGCGCCACAAAGCGCCTTCCTAGCATCATGATGCTAGCGAGTTTCTCCGATTTAGCTCCATCCAAGACTAGGACGGAGTTGAACAATATGGCGGTCCAGGGGCAAGGCTACTACAGTGAGGTCTCATATGGCAAGGCGAGGGTGACTGGAAAGGTCGTAACTGATTGGGAACAGATGCCCAACAACGAGTGCTATTATGGGGAGGATGATGATGACAGTTGGGAGCTAGTACGCGACGCGGTCAATGCGTTTGACGGAGAAGTCAACTTCGGAAAGCACAACTACGTTGTGGTAACTCATGCCGGAAATGGTGAAGAAGCTAGTGGCGTGCAATGTGATATTTGGTCCGTGCGCTGGCAAGGCCTCCTTATCTGGACGAATGATTTCATCATAGTCACTCATGGAGCCATTGTCCCTGAGACGGAGCCGTCTCCAAAAAGTCCACTCGGCGCTTGGGTCCATGAGTATGGTCACGAGCTTGGATTGCCTGATCTCTATCTGAGATCTGGCGGAGACCTTGTCGGCCCGTGGGATCTCATGGCCGGCGGAAGCTGGAATGGCGACGGTGCCACTCCAGCGCATCCGTCCGCGTACTGCAAGATATTCGAAGGCTGGATAGCTTCAACTCAGATCACGATCGTCAATGCTGGCTCGAAGTCAACCGTCACGATAGGCGCGCTCGAGTCTTCTTCAGGGAAGTTGGTAGTCAAACTTCCCTTGGCTGATGGTAAGTACTACCTAATCGAGTATAGAAGAAAGATCGGATATGACGCTGCGCTGCCGGATGAGGGGATAGTCATCACGCTTGTAGATCCTTCCAAAGCAAGTGGTCAAGGCATCGTCACCGTTATAGATCGGAATCCGGGGACATCAACGCTGGACGATGCTGCCTTCCGAACAGGAGAATCCTACAACAACCCGAGTGCTACGATTGCGGTGTCCGTCATCTCCACATCAGCATCTAGCGCAGTGATCCTTGTTGACAGAACCCAACAGAACCCGACGTAGAGACAGAGGAATCTCGTTTCTTGTCTTAACGTTTATCATAGTCTCGGTCTTCCAAGCGGGGGTTGTGGGGGCAGCACCAGTAGCGCCTAATCTGTCAAGGGTCACATGCGTTGTCGAATCAATGAGTGCCGTGACAGGGGGCGTCCAGTACACACTCAGAATCGTTGAAGTCCAAGTCATAGAGGGCAGCACTCAGTGGGGTCGTATTTCGAAAATAGATGCAATCGACAGGAGTTCATCACTCAATCTGGTGGAAGGAAGCACTGTGGTTCTACTCGTGACACTCAAGGGCGATGAGCATGACAATTGGTGGGAGATAGTAGGCATAGTCGAACACGGAGAGACACAGACGATCGGAATCGGAACGGTAACAAACGCAACATCTCCAGTGAACACAGCCGCTGTCGTATTTGTGGAGTTTCCGACCCCACCGCAGAGCCTGATGGATGTGACCAGATTCTTGACTCAGCTCTGGGCTTGGTTTTCATGTCACTTCTTCGAGCAGTGCCCGAAGAGATCTTGAAGTGGCTTAGAGTACGCTCCGGACGTAGGCGTGAGCATGGTATACACTGCGTTAGCTGGGAAATCGAAGCAGGATCTGAGGAGTTGTTGCGTCGTTAGGGTCGAAACTCGTTCCGACTGCGGGTACCTCCAGAAAGGCAGGTAGACCGGCATCACTTCGAGATTCTGGCAAGAAAGGCAGGGAGGCCCAAAAAAACCTCTCTCCCCGCTCTTCGCATTCACGAGCGCCGTAGCTTCGCAATCTCTCGGCTTCTCGTGCAGGAATGCTCAGGCTCATAACTCATGAATGTGCAAAATCTCAGGCGATAACGTAGTTGCTCTCTCGACAACGCTTATTAATGCATCTCACAGATCTCGCGCGAATCCCGGGACTTGGTATCTAGGTTCTGAGCATTGAAGATCTGCATGGTATCTTACGAGTTTCCGCCCTTTCCTGGCGGCGAGGGGGCGTATACTAGCACATTGTTCGGAGCGCTACAGGAACAGGGTGCACAAGTGACATTGCTTACCAGCGACCTCCTGGGTACCAACGGCAAATCGTCCTTCCACAATGACATCCGCTATGTGCCTACCGTGCGATCACCACCCGGAAGGTTGCTTTCCTTTTGTTACAGAGCGAGACGCGCACTTGGTGATCTCCACAGGAGTCAGCATTTCGACATAGTTCACTACACCAATGACTATTGCGGTGTCTTTCTGCCAACTCGCGTCTTGTCCGTTCCCCTGGTGGCAACGGTTCATCATCCGTATGCCCTTGAAGCCTCGACCGTTCTCAGTAACTTGCGGCACGACCTCCCTGCGGCTATGAGGTACCTTGTCTTGAGAAGACCTCACCTTTTGGACAGTCTTCAGGCACGTTTGATCTCTGCATCGGATGGCATCGTCGCAGTCAGCAAGTTCACGGCCGGAATCGTCAGGGAAAGGCGAAATATCGCAGACAAGGTTGTCTCTGTGATTCCGAACTCCGTCGACATAAATAGATTCAATCCGCAAGTCAAAGGTTCCGAGATGCGAGAGAGGTGGCGAATAAACGGAGACCCTTCGATATTACATGTCGGCCGTTGGGACCACTACAAAGGCTTGGAGTATCTGCTTGACGGGTTCAGCGCGATGCTGACTCATTTGCCTGAGGCCAAGCTGGTCTTGACGGGATCCGGCCTCATGGCAAGCACGCTACTGGCCATGACGAGGAGGCTGGGAATTGGAAATGCTGTGCGGCTTGTTGGGACGATCAGCGAACAAGATCTCCCCAAGGCATATTCGGCATCAGATTGTGTAGTCTACCCCTCCCTTGTTGAAGGGTTTGGAATAGTGCTTCTGGAGGCGATGGCAACGGGCAAGCCTTGTATCGCCTCAAACCGCGGGCCGTTCACGGAGATAATATCTCACGGCAAGAATGGCATACTTGTGGATCCTCGCAGCACCGAGTCCCTTTGTCAAGCAATGCTCACTGTACTCAAGGATCGCAAGCTTGCTAGGGATCTTGGAAGAACCGCGAGGAGGACCGTGGAACAGAGCTTCACTCCACAGGCGATGGCGAAAAAGACGCTCGCAATGTACGGCGAAGTAGTCAGAATGAGAGACCTTGTAGCTCCCTATCACGCGAAAGATTGAAGGCCGGATGCTTTTGCAGCAAGATCCGCGATGCCAAAGTGACTGACAAACACTATTCGGCGAAAGGCATTGCCAGGCAGTTACGCATTTGAACGTTTTCGTTGGAACACCATGCCCCAATATGTATGTTCATGAAGTGAAATCACTGTCAGGAAACGTGAAGTCAAGTCTTAAATCCCGACTCGCATTCACGTGCCAGGGTGTCGATTTCATGGAACAGAAGGTTGTGCTCATTGGGCTTGATGGGGCCTCCCCCCAAATTCTCGAACGGATGGTGGCCGAAGGAAAGCTTCCGAACTTCGCTAAGATGATGACAAGTGGCACGTATGGCCGACTTCGCAGTGTCATCACTACCTCAAGTGCGCCTGCGTGGACTACTGCGGCTACGGGGGTGAATCCCGGAAAACATGGGATTTTCGATTTCGGATGGTACGATGGGTATAGCTGGAAACTGGTTGATTCGTCCAAAAGGAGGGCGAGGCCGATCTGGCAGATACTCAGCTCCAGCAATAGAAGAGTCTGCATTGTCAACGTGCCGATAACATTTCCTCCAGACAAAGTGAATGGAGAGATGATTTCCGGAGTGTGTGCCACTATGGACAGCAACTTCACCTACCCTCCTAGCCTAAGGCAAGAGCTGATCCAATCGGGTTACCGAATCGAACCACAATACCCCGGCGCATCAATTCTGGATGCGGAAGTGGCGATGGATAGCCTCGTTCACAAGGTGCTGACCACAGAAGAGAGACGGAAGGATACCTTCCTCAGGCTTATGGCTTCAGGTAAGCCCGATTTTGCGTTCGTGGTCTTCGTGGCTACCGATAGGCTTCAGCACTTCCTTTGGAATCATCAGAGGCATATTGAAGCGGTGTATGAAAAGATGGATGAAATCGTCGGAGCAATACTCTCAGAAGTCAGTGACACGACGAATGTGATCATAATGTCGGATCACGGGTTTGGGCCCGTCCGCAGATGTTTTCGTCCAAACACATTCTTCATCGAAGCAGGGCTTTTTCGGCTAAGGTTGTCTGTCCAGCAGATTCTTAGGAAATTGGGAATCACTGAAATCGGAGCGTTCCGTGTCGCTCGAAGAATTCTTGGGACTGAGAGAGTTGGAAGAATGGTCGGTGGCAGACAGGGATTCCTGCGCAGGATCTTCAGAGATCTCGGAGTGCAGATTCCCTCCACACATTTGGCCACTTACAGGGAAGCGAACTGGACCAAGACGAAGGCATTCAGTCCTGCACCCCATATGGTCAAGATAAATCTCATGGGAAGAGAGCCCAAGGGGATCGTACCGCCAGAAGAGTATGAGCAACTGCGCGACCACATAACCTGCGAGCTCCTGCGCTATATCGACCCCGAAACCGGAATGAAACCCGTGAAGAGTGTGCACAAGCGGGAGGAAGTATTCCATGGTCCCTTTGTCGAGGAAGCGCCTGATCTTGTTTTCGAGATGGAAGAGGGATATAATGATAACCAGTATGTCGGGGAATCGATAGGCGTTAACGCGGGTGACGAGTTCGAGAGAGGTTTGGGCCTCTCTGGCCGCCACCTGATTGACGGCATTTTCATGGCGATAGGACCTTGCGTAAGAAGCGGGGCGAGTATCAGGAGTGGCCAAATCGCCGACATAGCGCCGACAGTTCTTTACCTCATGGGCTTTCCTGTACCCACCTACATGGACGGCAGAGTGCTCGTGGAATGCATTCGTCCCTCCGCGCTGGAACAGTCGCCTATACGAACAACGGAAGCTCAGCAAAGCGAGGAGAGACTTGGTCAAGGTTACTCCGCAAAGGAAGAAGAAGAGCTGCTTGAGAAACTGAGACGCCTAGGTTATGTCTCGTGACCCAGCGAGCAGAAGCCAATGCCCCCATGAGACAGTCTCAGGTGAACCGTCATTTCCCATCCCTCCGCAGTATCGCCTTTAGTCCTCTTGAGTAGTACCTAACTTTCGGATACTGGGAGAACATGGCTAGGCCTAGAAATACAACATAGTCTGGCCTCTTTAGGGTTGCAAGAAGAGCGATTAGAACGACTGCGGGTCCCTCAAGAAAGAAGTACAGGTAGTTGTAGTACAAAGGCCACTGAGGGTTCTCTGGTATCAACCTGTCGGCACTGACTAGCCAGGCCACGATGAAGTAACCGACAACGCAGACAGGGATAGTCAACCAAAAGTACTGGACAGTCACGGAGAAGAGAAGCAACAATCCCGCGATAGAGACAGCTGTCAAGGGGCGAAGATACGAGTTGAGATTCTTCATTGCTTTCGCGCGGCCCAAGCGTGTTACAAGGGTATTAACGCCGGCAATTGTGTCCCCTTCGTAGTCATCGATTTGGTGATGAAAAATGATTTCGATCTGTACCATCGAGTAGCACGCTAGGACAAACCAGGCAAAGAAACCAAAGCAACCGAAAAAAGCCGCGATGAAGAATGCCGGGATAGTCTTCTCGACAAGAACATTTGACCATATTCCGTGAATAGTCTGTCCTTTCAGTCGGAGAGGAGGCGCAGAATACTCTACACCGAGGAAGTACCATCCGAGGTATACTAGAACCAGAGAAATCTGTCCAATCCCAAGACCGACAATCGCAAGTCCAAGAAGAAACAGCAGCACGATCGCAGCAAGAACTGTTCTCGGAGAGATATTCGCAACCGCGCTTACTTTTCCATACAACAGGTCGGTATTGACGTCCGAGTAGTCATTGACGAGAAGCCCATTCATGAGCGCCAGAAGTACAGCAACTAGAAGCAGTAGGAGCTGAAGTGTTGAGTAATTCGAGGCACAAACCAGCCCGAAGAACGCAATAGCCATCACCGAGAACCTGATGTTTGAATCAATGAACGCATGCCATACTCTGAGGCGTAGAACTCGAGCAAGAGCAGTACGCATACCGTTCGCCACGGGGTTCATCGAATATCTTCCGGGGTGAGCCTCACAGGAGGCCGCTCCTTTCCAGATCGGGGATGAGTCTTGCCAGGCGTTCCTTCTCCTGCGCTGTCTTGCCTTGAGCTGCGACCACGATCACTGGGCGTCTGCCAGGCTCGCTGTCCTCTGCGAATATTTCTGATAAGACTCTCCCATCCATGTCGGCAGGAACGGATAGGCCAAGCGTGTGCAGGATGGTAGGTGCCACGTCCATGATGGAAGCATCCGGAAGCCACTTGCCCGGCTTGATGTGTGGTCCATGCACAATCAGTATTCCTCTTCTTGCGGAAGTGTGGTGTCCGGTCACGTGAGGAGCTGCTGGCCACCCATTCATCTGAGAGAAAATCTTTGTCGTGCGGTCAAGGGGATCAGCGAAATATCTCTGTTTCGTCAGGAAGACTACGTCAGGGGCTTTAGAGAGGTGCTCTCCGGAGTAAACGTCTTCTCTCCGGAGGACTTGCTGGAACACAGCCTCAGATTCGTAGGTCAGTAATCGCAGCTTCGTCATCAACGAGTCAACGATCTTGGAACGTGCTTCTTCGCCTAGGTTCTTATTCACAAAGATGCCGAAAAACGACGGTTTCACTTCTTGGTTGGACCAATGGTCGTTGTATGACTTGACCAACAACTTCCGTCCAACGTCAGGGAAGAAGCTCCCGAGATCAACTCCCACCTTCTTGAGGATGGAATTGGCGACTCTGCCTAGGAAGAGCAACAGAGATCCACGGTTGGGGGCCCTGCGAGCGAACCCCTCCGCTTCAAGCCAAGCTGACAAGGAGAACCTCAGCGTAGGAAAGGAATGAAACCCGTGGTCGGAAGCGATGAAAATCGTTGGTGATGCATGGTCCTTTGCAAACATGTCCACGATGTCATGCAAGGTATTATCGATTTTGGAATAGTACTCGAGCAGGGCCGACTGATCGTCCCAGAACAAGTGCTGCACTCGGTCAGTACCGTCGAAGAGAATAAAGAAAAGGTCCCAATGCGCCTGCTCAGCAAGAATCCTCACAAGACTCTCAAGCTTCTTCATCTTTTCGAACTCAGCCTCGTACGCTTGCCTCTTCTGCTCTACATTGTTTGGGCTCCCCGCCAGTAACCCAATCTTTTGGTCTTCCAAGACTGTGCTGTAGTACCCCATGTCTTCCAATTTCTGGACAAGCTCTCTAGGATATGCGTAATCTCGTCGCTTTGGCGGAACGAAGGCGCCAGATACCATAACTCCGTTCAGTTGATCTGGAGGATAGGTCCCGGGCATGTTCAGGATGCAGGAACTTCCTCCATGATCATCCAGCAGGTTCCAAATCTTTTTCGCCTTGACCATCTGCGCATTGACTATCTTGAAATCCGTCATAGTTTCGTAGTCTTCGACGAAGCTGTAGATTCCGAGCTTTCCAGGATTCTGCCCAGTGGCAAGGCACAGCCAAGCTGGGAAAGTGAGGGGGGGTATTGTGCTCTCCAGATTTCCAGCTGCTCCCTCCATCACTAGTCTCCTGAGAGTTGGCAGCGATCCATCGTCGACCCATTTCTTCAACAGGTCCCATGTTGCACCATCAAGTCCAATGACAAGAACTTTACAAGTCAACGTCTACCCAACTTAGATATAGCCTAACGTGTGTAGTCGATCTCGAATCTTCCTACTATCCTCCTCACTGTAGACTTGCCCGCGGCCTTCCAAACTAGCCATCACCAACTCAAGGACATGAGTGACATAGTCGTCGACCGTCTTGAATTCCGTACCGTCGATCCTTCTGACGACGCTTTCGAATACTTGTTTCGGAATCGAGATCGAGACTCTTGTATCTTTTTCGCCGGTCACGATCTGTCGTGCCCAGCGATGACTTGAAGCAATAAGAACTTTGTCTATTTACCTTAGTGAAAAGCTTCTCGCTGTTGGCTAGAGAAAAATCCGACGACAGGCTCTTGGAAATTCTTATACCTGCCTTTAGCGTATCTTCAGCATACTGATTCGGAGCGGTCGGTGATGCATCCAAAGCTGACAGTCATCAGCGAATACGGACCCAGAGTCTGGACTTGCAAATTGGAAGTGCGATGGCGCTTGGGCGGATCGTAGCGACGAGGCCTCCTTTTGGGATATGCCATCGAGACCGTGGGTCTCACAAGAACGTTCAACGGAATTGCGGTTGTCGATGATCTGAATCTCAAAGTTCGAAGAGGAGAGCTTTTCGGTTTTCTTGGGCCGAATGGAGCTGGCAAGACGACCACGATAAGGATGCTCTGTTGTCTGCTTCGTCCTACAAATGGTCAGGCGAGGATCAATGGCCTTGACGTAGTTGCGGATTCTCTCAAGGTCAGATCACAAATTGGGTTGCTCCCCGAGTTCTCTAACCTGTACCTTGAATTCTCGGCCAGATACAATGTGGAGCTAATGGCAAGGTTGCACGGGCTCTCCAAGTCAGAGAGCAGAAGAAAGGTCAACGAGCTTCTGGATCTGTTTGACCTGCGAGGTAGGGAGGATGATCGAGTTGCAGTTTTCTCAAGGGGCATGCAGAGGAGGTTGGCAATGGCCGCTGCAATGGCTCATAATCCTGAGGTACTGTTCTTAGATGAGCTCACAAGTGGATTGGACGTGCATTCAGCCAAAGTAATGCGGGAAATCGTAAGACAGCTAAGCTCCGATGGAGTCACTGTCTTCCTGACAACGCATCGAATCGAGGATGCCGAACAGCTATGTCAAAGGATAGGCATCATAGACCGCGGCAGACTCGTGGCTGTGAACAGCGTGCACGAATTGAGGCGAAACGCCGGACAGCGCGACATCATAGAGCTGAAGCTTTCAAAGAGCAAGAGAATACGAGCAGAGCAAGTCAGGAAAGTGGAGGGAGTCGCTGAGTCTAGCTGGGAGGAGGAGACTGGCAGTCTCAGGCTATGGGTTGACGACGCTGAAAAGACTCTTCCGAAGGTCTTGGAGACGGCTGTGAAGAATAGTGTTGCAATCCTCTCGGTTAGAATAGTGAAATCTTCCCTTGAGGACGTATTCCTGAAGCTCACGGGAAAGCCTTTGAAAGAAGAAGGGCCAGCAGTGGACACCCGGCTTCTTGCTCAGAAAGGTCTACGGGTAGGCTGATGCTATGACTCTGAGAAAATCGATCCTTGATTCCCTCTGGATTGCTGAGAAAGATCTGAAAGGCTTGCTGCAGCTGCGGGTAAGGCTATTCCTGACAGTGATGCTCCCGATCCTCGGAATGTTACTCTTCAGCTTCAGATTCGGGGGCGTTATTCTTTCCGAGGCGCCGGTCGCGGTTGTCATGGATGAGAGCGACAGGAAAGGCCTCGAACTCGCCAGAATGCTCGATGAGACGAGCGAAATAGCGCTCATTTCGACACAGACCTCTGATGCCGCTCAGCAGCTAGTTAGGGACGGAAAGGTGTACGGAGCAATTACCATACCCGATGGGTTTTCCAGCAGGCTCGCGGCTGGACTAGATTGCGAAGTCCAGCTGCTCCTGGACGACTCAAACCCAATGCTCGCCTCTTCTATCCGCGCGGCAGTCGAAAGAATAATTGAGCAATTCAATGGCAAGATGAGTCCGCAGCTCGTGAAAGCAAAGTCCGGGTTTCTCTACGGCACGGATCTGAATTATGTCCCCTTCTTGGCATCAGGTCTGGTGGCGATGACAGCGATGTTCGGTGCCATACTCCAGGCTCTTTCGATAGTGTGGGAAAGGAGCCTGAGAACCCTGGATATGCTACTTGTAGCGCCTGTGAGGGCGGCCTCGGTAGTCATGGGAAAGGTCCTCGCAGGCATGGTGGCAGGAGTGGCACAGGCAATCATGATCCTCGTCGCTGCAAACGTGCTGTTTGCTGTCGAACTAACGAACCTTCCATTGGTGGTACTGATAGTATTCCTGAGCTCATTCACATTCACCGGCTTCGGAGTGCTCATATCTTGTGTAGCGAAGGACCCTAAGGAGGCGGCGGGATACAACCATCTCCTAAGCTGGCCTATGGTTTTCGTGAGTGGAGTCTTCTTCCCTCTTGAAGCCTTACCGAGGTGGCTTCAATATGTCTCTAGGGCGTTCCCACTGATCTACTCTGTGGAAGCACTCAGGGCGGTCATGATCAAAGGACGTGGATTCTCTGACGTTGCGTTGGATCTATTGGTGCTGGCTTGCTTCGCGGCCTCATCGCTCTACCTTGGATCTCGTGTCCTCATGCAATCTGAGACCCGATAGTGGTTGACCCTGCCTCCCAGCCAGCCTCATTGCAAGTTTGTTGCGGGCCAGAACCTGACGTGAGACCGAGGGTTGCGAAAGTCAAAGACATTCCGGACAGTTGTGTAGGATAGTTCGGAATGTAGTGTTGGCTGATGCGTGGAGAAAGAGACGTAGGAAAGCTTAGACGATGGTGCGTACGGCGGCTCCTGGAAGGCTGGTCGATTAGAGATGCCTCAGCCCACGCCATGATGCCCAAGAGTACAGTTCATGATTGGTGGATCCGCTTCCAGAGGAAAGGATGGGCGGGGCTGGTCAACGAGTCTAGGCGACCACACATCATCCACAGACTACCCCAGGAAACCGTGGCTAGAATCATTCAGGTTAGACTGCGTGAAGGATGGTGCGGTGAAGCCATCGCCGCATACCTCAACCAGCAGGAACGCATCAAGGTAAGCAGCGGCTCAGTGTACAAAATCATCAAAGAATGCAACCTGATCACCAGAACCTACAAGCCTCGAAGGCAGCGATCCTACATCCGCTTCCAGCGTACGCATCCAGACAGCCTATGGCAGACAGACATCAAATACTACGGAGACGAGTACCTGATCGCATACTTGGATGATTGCAGCCGATACGTTCCAGCCATAGAACTCTACATGGAAGCAACAACCGACAACCTACTCACCCTCACAGACTCGGCGTTAAGTCACGGAAGAACTCCCAGCCAGGTGCTCAGTGACCACGGACCCCAATACTACAGCAACAACAGCAAGAGCAGGTTCACCCTATACCTAGAAGCACATGGCATAATGCACATCACGGGTTCCATTGGAAAACCCACCACGCAAGGCAAGATCGAACGTTTCTGGCAAACATTCGAACTCTACTATCCACGATTCAACGACCTGAACCAATTCAGAGAATACTACAACAACAAACCTCACAGAAGCCTTAACTACAAAACCCCAGCCCAAATATACCTCACCTAACTGTCCGGCATGTCATTGACTCCCGCAGTGAGACCGAGGGATAGGTCGGTTTTTATGTTAACTCTAACGCAACTCCTCCCAAGCGACTTAACGGAGCGGGCGATAATGTTCCTGTTCAAGTTGGAGGGACAACGGGAGAGTGCGTGAAGATCTACGGTTGCATCCCGCTCCACCCCTCGGCGTAATGATGGGGATCTGTGCCTACAACGAGGAGAGGAACATCGGCCGGCTTCTAGATGCGATAGGATCTGTCTCCGTTGTTACGGAGATAGTGGTTGTGAGTAGCGGAAGCACAGACCGAACGGACTCTATTGTCAGGGAAAAGGCTCGCACCGACTCGCGGATCAGGCTCCTGCAGCAACCTGTACGAACGGGAAAGGCAGATGCCGTCAATGTCCTTATCGATTCTTGTCGGTCCCCCGTGCTAATCTTCGTATCAGCTGATACGCTTCCTGCAAATGAATCGGTTTCTCGCATTGTGCGGTGGTTTGAGGATCCAACTGTTGGGGCTGTCAGCGCACGACCAGTCCCTGTGAATCCAAAGAAAGGATTTGGCCACGTCGCACACATCATGTGGTCAGCCCATTGGCGGTTTCTTTGGAACTTGATGTTGTCGAAGAAGCTGGCCCATGTCTCAGGAGAGATGTGCGGTCTCTCTAGCAAGGTTCTCAGGCCGATTCCTCAGGACATCATTAATGAGGATGGATACATAGCCACGATCTTGGCAAAGAAGGGGTTTAGGATAATCCTCGACCGCGACTCCATAGTGTACATGAAGGCCCCTACGAACATTCCAGAGCTGGTTGATCAGAGACGCAGAATCGCGGCTGGGCACAGGCAGATCATGAAAAGGACCGGACGAATCCCCACCGTCCTTGCGTCGTCATGGCGGATCTATCCATCCGAAGCAGCTCTCACTATTTTCGGTGTTTTTCGCGAGTTTCGAATCGGGACGTGGCTTTGGGGGCTGGTGCTTCTGATCTGTGAGCTCGTGGCTCAACTTCTTGCCTTCGGCATCTTTGGACAGAGCGAGCACGTGCTTTGGAAAACCCTAAGAACCACGAAAAGCCTGAAGACGTAGCAGACAAATGTCGGCTGAACCTTCGCGAGGACATCAGCAATGGCCACGAAACAGTACGCGAAATGAGCGTCACCGCGCAAGGCTTTTTAGACATCTGAGGGCTCCTCCCTAGTTCGGCAGCGACTTTCACAACGCCAAGGCTGGGATTTCGCTTCTTTCCATTCGAAGGTGAGTCAATGAGATGGTCTAGCGAGATTCGTCCCCTTCAGTGTTGCACGCTTGCCATCCTTACTTTGGTCCTGTTTCTTTCGTGCTTGAATCCGGTCATAAGCCAAAGCGATCCATATTCTGCGGCATCCTCTCCCGGCGAGGAAGTGCCCGCGGTCAGTGCTCAGATAAATAGGGAGATCTTTCTCAAGAGCGTTCCCGACAGGATGACGGTAGGCCAGACATACACGATTGTTCTCGTAGTAACCAATACGGGAAATCTCGACTTGGTCTTCTTCATCAAGTTCGTTTTTCCGTATGGGGGGACAATGAAGTTCTTCTCGTTTATGAGGGGTGACGTGGTCACTCCCGCACCGGGATCCATCAAATTGGAACCCGGCGCATCTGCCCGTGTCGAGTCCCAGATAGTTCCAATGAACGAGAACGTAGGCGCTTTAGAGATTAGTGCACTTCTGTACGCGAAGGCTCGTACCCAGGGCGAACAGGCGTCATACGTTCTTGTCGACAAGGTAAGCGCGACAGTACGGGAGATCAGGCTCGCGCTGTCAGAGGGAGAAAGAATCGATCTCCTTGGGATGGTAGCTGTTGTTTCAATCATGGCTGGACTCATTGTGGCACGCAGGTATCTCCGGAATCGATCCGCTAGGTTTGACATGTTGATGGTATCTCTTCTCTTTGCTTCGGCCCTCATGTTGCGCTTGCCCAATCTGTCACTTCCGGGGTGGTATGCGGATGAACAGGTTCTTGCATATGATGCTAGCAGGATATTGTACAGCAATTGGGTGTGGACGAAGGACATCATGAACTCATGGACATGCTTTCCTCCACTTTTCCTGTACATGCAGGCTTTGCTGATCTACCTGTTCGGAAACAATCTTGAGATGTTGAGAACGGCGGAAGTTCTTTTCAGCTGCTGCTCCGTCGTCGTGGTGTACCTGTTTGCCAAAGATCTTTTTGGGACAAGAATCGGCGTACTGTCAGGCCTACTGCAGGCGTTCGGTAGTTATGATATCTTGAACGCACGCGTCGCAAGGGCGGAAGCTGCAGTTCTCTTCCTTATTTTGAGCGCGGTCTATCTATTCTGGAAAGGTCACAGGACACGAAGTTGGAAGTACATGCTGGCCTCTGGCTTCTTTCTCGGTATAGCATTCGATACGAAGTACATTGCAGGTCCCGCGGTGTTGGGGCTTGTCGTGTTTCTCTTTTGGGTCGATGGTCTTTCGGGAGCGATTTCTAGGAAGGAGAACTGGGTGTGGCTGGCCTCGCTTGCTCTAACGATAAGCCCCGTTCAAATAGACCTCGCTATCAACGGAGTGAACCAGTTCTACAACTACTATGAGATCTTTGTCGTGGGCAAGAGCCTAGCGATGGTGACTGCCGGTAACGTTACGGGGAATTCCATCTTGTACTCCGCATATCAGATCTTCATATACGTGCTCGGGAGAGGAGGCACACCATGGTTGCCATGGTTGGGTCTTCTCAATCTGTCTATCTTAGTACTACTTCCAATAGTACTTCTCTCCCATGCGGTACCTTCTCTCAGGAGAAGGTCGCAGGAGAGCTTCCTATGCGTACTCTTCGTATGCATGCTTATTCCGAACGTCGTAGCGGGGCCTTCCGCTAGGATGTACTGGCTGGTGTACAGTCTGCCCTTCTTTTTTGTCATGCTCGCCAACTTAGTTCATCGAATCGTCTTGCGAACTCCCCTCTTGCCTTCGGCCCGTGCTCCTGCGAATGGGCTGGGTGGGCATAGGAAAGCAGGCTTCTTCAAACTAGCGGTGCTGTTCCTTATTGCGATCTTTGTTTCGTCGCAACTCGTAATGGGCATTGCGACTCCGATTGCGGATAGAGGAGAGATGGAAGGCCTCCAATCGGCTGTGCAACTCGTTAGAGATCGGGTGGAAGCTGGTGATTTGATCGCAACGTCAAATGGCAAGTGGGTATCCTACTACGTAGGCTTGTGGGATATGCCGGTCACAGAGATATCGTTTACAGGATACGGCGCCGTTAATCCCTACGACCGACGCTTCGACCGCGGATTAGTTGACACGTTCAAACCGAAGTTCATCGTAATGAACAGACCTCAGTACAACATGTATCTTACTCTCGATGACAAGATCTGGCTAGGCGAACAATACAAATTGGTTTTTCAGCCCAGAGCTACGATGGGGTATGACTGGTTGCCAGAGAGAGACTGGCTCGTGTTTCAATCTGTTCAGTCGCTGGAGTGTGAGGGTCAGGCAAGTGGAGTTTCTCCTTGTGCGACCTGAGTTGGATACTCTCAGTTCTGGACGCGTCTTCATAGAGGCCGGCTCTGGAACTGGAGAGTCCTCAACAAGAATAGTCAGGAGAGGACGGTAGTTGGGGTCGATAGACTTACTTTGATCGCGCTAGAGCAGAGTGTTCAGAAAAGACAGCCTCCCGCAGGAATTCAGGGAAAAGGCGCAACCCGAACACGAAGACCGGTGGAAGTTCAATAGCAGTGACCAGCGGCCTCAACAAGACAATTCCTGCAAATGCTAGTGAGACACTCGAAGTGTTTCTCACGCCAATCTAGTCGTGAGCCGGATCCGCTCCTACCTCTGAGGTGATCCACGATCTCTCACAAGTTGAACACCCGCAGAAATCTACTTCAGAGATGTGCCAAATGTCTTGGGATAACACATCAGTCTCTTGTTATGGCAAAGCTTAAGGGCCAACCAATAATGCCATTGACTGGCAGAGGAGTCGATCGAATACTTGAGAATTCGTCCCTCCATAGAGGCGTCCCTCCTCGTGTTTGTGGCGGTTCTGGGGCTGGCTGCATGTGTGTCCATGTCACACGGAATGCCGGGAACGAAGACTGATTTTCAGCGTCCCATATTCTATCAAAACATGCTGGATAAGTCTCTGGATACTTTTCTGGGGGAAGTTGTTCCGTTCAACCCAGATTACGTTGCACGAGCATACCTCCGCTGGGACGGGACGGGCTCCAACAGCTTCAACCCCAGCCTTCTGAGAAGCTACGTGGCAGCATTGAAGAACCGCGTACCCTCGGCTGTGGTCGGCTATTGTCAGAGTGGCGGTTTTGTTGCATCTGATTTCACTTGGCCGGATGGACATCAGA
>Ga0315274_10004812_pt1 | contig 19809 bp, 24 predicted proteins | sample YL17G02_20_MG_FD_203700 | JGI IMG/M metagenome (GOLD analysis project Ga0315274, IMG submission 203700) | Sediment microbial communities from Yellowstone Lake, YNP, Wyoming, USA - YL17G02_20 | ecosystem: Environmental > Aquatic > Freshwater > Lake > Sediment | place: USA: Wyoming | collected... | reverse complement strand
ATCCTGCTGGAATCGCACTGTTCACCGATAATTCTACCCTCGAGGCGGCAGTCTTGAAAGGCACGCCGGCCGGCCTCGCGGCCGCCGTCCACTGTTATTAGACCGCGAGAGGGGGGAAAAGTTCGCCTTTTGGTCGAAATGCGAAAGTCCTCCCCGGCCAGAGCCGTCCAACTATCAATCGAACTATCAATTACCAGCAGATTGATAATTGGCCGGGCGCCTGACCGGCGCGGGGCGGTTGAATTCCGGGCCACGTGCGGATAGCATACGAGGCGTCACCCGTAGTGCATCGCGTTACAGGCCGAAGGAGGTCGAGATGCCCGAATTGTTTTCCGCAGCCGAGCTGGTCAACATCGCTATCCGTGAGGAAGTGACGGGCGCCACGTTCTACCGTGCCCTGGCCAAGAAAACCCGCTCGGCGAAGCTGAAGGACTTCGCCCTGAAGACCGCTGCGATGGAGGATGAGCACGCAGAGAAGTTCCGCAAGCTGCTGGGCGAGATCAGTGACTACGCGCCGTCGGGCGAGTCCTACCCGGGAGAATACGAGGAGTACATCTCCTACCTCATCGGGGGGCGCATCTTCCCTATGGGTGAGGAGGCGGAGGCGCTGGCGGCGAGGCAGAAGTCGGACAAGCAGGCGGTCGAAACCGCCGCCGAGATGGAGAAGAACACGCTGCTTCTGTATCAGGAGTTGATGCGCTTCGTCCGCAAGAAGGACCATGCCATGCTTCAGGGGATCATGGACGAGGAGCGGATGCACCTGCTGCAGTTCTCGAAGTTCAAGGCCGAAAACCTCTGACGCATCGCCCATTCCCCGGGCAGCGCAAAGGCGGTCTACGGCGCGGGCGTGGGTATGATGACCTCGACCACCTCCAGGCGCTGGACGTTCACGCGCGGCGCGGCCGTAACCCGCAGGAAAAACGGCTCGGTCGGGTTCCGTTTGACCTGAGTCACCGTGGCCGCTGGCAGCCCGGCAGGTATCAGCGGCCTCTGCGAGACGAGTTCATCCAACGGCGCGGTGACAAGCACATCCCCGAGTTCGACCGAGGCGTCACGCTCCACCCATTCGACCAGGCAATCTGCGCCGCCCGTTCCCTTGAGGATGCACAGCCCGCGCGTGCGGGTCACCCGGCACGGCAGCGAGCTGGCAGGGTCCGTGATGAGCGTGACCCGGCTGCGCCACGGCCCCACCTCCCTCACCTCTCCCACCACCGCGCCCGCTGAGCAGACGACCAGTCCCTCGCGCACCCCGTCGGTGCTCCCCGCCGCGATGGTGATGCTCTGACGCGTGGCGCCGGAGTCGTACGCCGTCACAACCGCGCTCAACGCCCTGAAAGGCGACTCGCTGATGCTGAGCCCCCGCACGCTGTTCAGGCGGATCTCCTGCTTGAGATACATGTCAAGGAGGCGGTCCCTGTCGTTTCTGAGCTTGTCTACTTCCTGCTCAAGGAGCCGGTCGCGTTCGTGACCGAGCAGGGCGTCGCGAAAGGTGGACGTCGCCGCCAGTGCGTTGGCCCCCACGTTGAAGGTGACCTCCTGCGCCGGGCCGATGAGCTGCGTGAAGACGACGCGCGCGGGGCTCGTGAGACGCGCAGGCAGGAGGAAGATGACAACGGCTATCCCCAGCACGTAGGCCAGGAACACCAGCCTGCGGCGCAGCTTGCGGCTCAGCTTCTTCGGCATTGGGGACCTCTGGCGGGCGCTTGTCGGACTCCCGGAACCTCATTGTAGCTGCCGCAAGACGGCATACTCAAGCGCCCTGTCGCTCGGGGGGCGAGGGCACGATATGCAGTCACGCAAATACGTCATCTAATTTATGGGCCAGATGGGACACCACCGGATTCCGTGATTAATGGTAGGCGCAAAGACATTTGGCGAAGTTGCGGGGCGTAGCAAGGGCAGAGGGGTTAAGGGGTTACGGCAGAAAACGAGGCAAAATCGATTTGGCGAAGTTGGCCGGTTTTAGGGTCTCCAGCGGCCGAAAGGTGGCCGATCGGGGGGCGTTTACAAAATCGTTTACGACCGTTTAAACGGGTTTCCAAGGGTGGTTTTGACGCGGTCCAGGGGTGTAGCACGTTTCGGGGAATCGTGCTATCCATGCGACAGCAAGGCGACACACCCGACAGCAAGGCGACACGGAGGCTGTTACAATCGGCCAGGAAAAATTCTTTTTCAGTAGGAAATCGGTGGAAGTTGGTGCATTTTCTTCAAGTCATGGCAAACGAGAGGGGGCGTCTGGAGCATGCAGACGACAGGGGCACGGACTTCCCAAGGTTTCCGTCAATTTCCATGCCTGGGACTTGGCGATAAGAGGGGGCGTCGGCGGGCGGGCGGCTCGGCGCGGTCAGGGCGGGGTTGGAGGCCCTACGGGGCCGCCAGGGGATGCGGAAGCGGGTGAGGTGCTGCGGGGCCTTCAGGGGCAGGAGATCGCGCCTGGCGCGAGCTGCGGCGGCCGGGCCGGCCCGACCCGCTCTGGCCGGCCGGGGTCAGGAGTGAGTAGTGAGTAGGCGACGGGACGCAGGCGTGGGGGAGGCGAAGGGGCCACCGTAAGAGGCGCGCGGCGCCTCACTTCCGCATGTCGAGCCAGGCAAAGACGACCGTGCCGATGATGGGGTCCGGGATGGCGGACTTGGGGACTACGATGGGGTGGGGACTCTGAACGCCTTCGGCGGCAGGTCGGCTTAGAATCCAGTAATCCGGTTCTTGATGGAAGTATCGAATGACCGGGTTTTGCCGCTCCGTTCGTGCGCAAACGATGCGGCCCTCAGACTGGCCAGGGTTGCGCAGGATCCAGGCGAACGCGACAATCGACCCTTCTGGCAGAAGGGGGGCCATATCATTGTCTGTGATCCGCACACAACGGAGGCCTTCAGGGCCATCCACTGCGTAGGCGGGTAGGGGGTAATAGCCTATAACCTGGCTGTCTTTGAGAGGGCGAGCATTGATGTTTTCCAGCCCTGCAACCAAGGGGACGAAGACCCAGTCTTCCTGTTTGAATATGGCCTGGTCTGCGGGCCTCCAGGCCACCATTAAACGCGGCTCTGCCTCTCGGCCGAAGTGTTTGCGGAGGTCACGGAGCACCCGTAGATCTGAAGATGAGGGGCGCTCCGGGGCAGGTGGCTCTGTGTCATTTGCCTCCGCTGGCCCGAGCAGGAGCCATTCTGGGTCTATGCGGAAGATCGAAGCGATGCTGGCCAGTATCCAGACAGAAGGATCATTCCTGCCACGTTCTATGTCGCCGATCTGGTGGGCCTTAATCCCCAAGGCTTCGGCAAACTCTTGCTGTGTCATCCCTTGAGTTTCACGGATGCGCTTCAGGCGACTTCCGAAGTTCTGCGATGTGGGCATGCGCTGCCTCAACTCGGGAAAAAGATAGATGGGCCTTGACAACAGCCCCGTGCTGTGTTAAGATAGCCTCGCGTTAGGAAGGATTATTCCCATCCGAAGGGAACTGATGAGCAACAGCATAGCGACAAGGCGTGGCGATTTCAATGGCCAGAAGCTCGCGGCCGTCCCGGAAACACTGGCCGGGTTGCGGGGCTTTTGCGCCGTGCGTGGCATCTCCACGAATGACGTCGCCACTGAGTACGGGGCGACGCAATCCTGGGTGTCCCGCCTTATGCGGGAACGGCGCCGAGGGAGTGAAAGTATCGTGCGCCGGCTTCGGCGTGCGGTCGGAGCGGCAGCGAGGAAGCAAGGTCGGAAGGGATCAAGCCGCCGGCGCTGGGGGCGGGTGAAGCCGGGCGTAAGGAAGGGCATAGAAGGGGTAAAAGCAAATGGCGAAAAGACGCAACACATCTGAACTCCGAGGACAGGCGATCAGCCTTTTTCTCTCGGGCATGAGTCTGGCCGACATCGCGGCGGCGCTCTCGGTCTCGCTCAGAACGCTGACGCGGTGGAGGCAAGGGGACGCGGCGGCGGGCGCAAGTTGGGATGAGCAGCGGTCGAAGAGCGCGACGTGGAGCCCCGAGGCGCTACTGGCGCGAATCAGGGAACTCATCGGCCAAGTCTTGAGCGATCGGAGCCGCGCGCCGGAGCAGGTGGCCGACATCGTCGCGAAACTTACGGCGACAGAGGGCCGCCTGGCCGAAGGGATTGGCAACATCGGGAAGATCCTTGATTCGCTGAAGGTCTTTTCGGACTGGGCGGCGGGGCATCTTTCTGATGAACGTCGGGCACAAATCATCCAGGACTTCGAGGCGTTCATGGATCACTTGCGTGATAAGGCGGAGGGGACTGAGGCATGAGCCGGAAGCCGGTGTCATCGTCGAAGGACACGCGGAGCTTTGCGTCGAGGACGCGCATTGAGCAGATCCGGGGCGCGCGCCTCATGTGGTCGCAGGGCATGAGCGCGGCGCGGATTGCCCTTCACCTGGGCGTGGCCGGGTCCACGGTGCACCGCTGGCGACTGAACGATAAGAAGCGCGGCGTGGACTGGAATCTGGAGCGGGAGAAAGAACAGCGCCGGGATCCGCGCGCATTAATCCACCTGCTTGAGCAGCAAATGGTGGACGCAGTGCACAAGGCCGAACCTGGCGATCGGCGGTTCTGCAGCGTCTTGACAATGCTCGGGAACGCGGTCAAGGCGGCGGAGAAGCGCCTGGAGCCTGACAAATTTGAAGCTGCCGCTCTGGTCTACAAGATGCTTCTGCCTCACGTGCCGGCGGGAGATCGCGGACGGTTCGAGCGGGTCTCCGAGGCTTATGTCCTGCATCTGTGGAGGGATCTGCGAGCGAAGACTTTCCTGACGCCACCAGAGGGCCGCTGGCGGCCGGAGTACGATAGGGTGGTGCAGCAGACACTCGCTCGACTGCGTCCGGGGAAAGGCAACGGGGCCACTGGGGGCGCGAAGGAATGAATGATCTGCTGAACTTCGGCGAGCTTGAGAAGTGCGAGGGCATCACGGCCCGGACGCGGCAGAGGCGGATTCTTGAGGGGACATATAAGGTGGTTGAGGCAGAGACGCGACTTCTGAACGGCCGCCGGGAAAAGCGGATCGCGCTGGAATGCCTGTCAACTGAAGGGCAGGCGAGATGGCGCGCGCTTCGACAAGCTCAGGGTGAGCAGATGCCAGTGAGTAGTGAGCAGTCAGTAGTGCCCTGCTCTGCGAAGCCCGCTACGCAGGGCGGAGAAGAGAGTAGTGAAGGCCGACAGACGGAGGGCGGGAAAGACTCGGCCGAGAACATTGAGGCCAGCCACGGCGGACAGGTTACTTCGTTGGTTGGGCTCGGGCCAGAGGAGTCACCACTGGCGGCCGACGAATGCGCGTTGCCGGCGGTGAGAGACAACCCTTCGACTGCACTCAGGGCATGGGCGCCGGCGAGCCACGCCGGCGTGCCCCTTCTGCCGGACGGGACGATAGACCGGGCCACGATGGAGGCGAATGGCATGGCCCGGCACTTGAAGGAGTTCGACAGGCGCCTGGCGGCCGTTGTCCATGTCCGGGCGAAACTCGAAAGGGCATCCTATCGCGAGCACGGAGTGGCCTGGCAAATAGTCGCGGCGCAGTTCGAGACAAAGGCGCGGACGCTCCAGGGTTGGGATCAGACGCTCACCCAGGGCGGGACGGTGGCACTGGTGCCGACGTGGGGGCTCTCGAAGCGTGGAAAATATATAGTGATCCCGGAGGACCTACGGGGGAAGATCCTGGAGGCCTGGTCGGACTTCTGCGGGCGGACGCCTGCTCAAGTCTTCAGGACGATCGTGGTGCCGTGGTGCCGAGAACAGGGCATTGATGTGCCGAGCATCTCGACGATTGAACGATTCGTCAACCGGGAGACGCGGCCGATCGAGGAGGCGGCGTTCAGGGTGGGGCCGAGGGAGTTCAAGGCGCACTTCGCGGCGAAGGTGGAGCGGGACATCGAGAGCGTCGGGGTCGGGGAATGGTTCGTGGCGGACCACAGGAAATTCGACGTGATGGTCCTCGAACCCCTCACCCCTGCCCTCTCCCGAGGGGAGAGGGAAAGAAAGGCAATACGACCTTGGATCACGCTGGTCTGCGACATCCGGACGGCGGGGTTTGTGGGGTATCGGTTGTGCGAGGTGCCGAGCGCGGTGAGCGTGGCCCACGCGGTCAGGAGCGCGATGCTCAGTGTGGGCATCCCGAAGGTCTTTCTCAGGGACAACGGGAAGGAGTTTACGGCCAGGCGGCTTGGCGGGAAGGCGCTCCGGTTGAGGCAACCGACGCAGAAGGACTTGGGGCAGCAGAGGCGGTGGCCAGCGGCGCTGCCGGCAGAACTTGAGGGCGGGGGACTGTGGGCGGCGCTGGGGGTGGAGGTTGTGACGAGCCTGCCGTATCACGCCTGGAGCAAACCGATCGAGAGTTTCATGGGGGCATTCGCGCGGATGTGGGAGAACATGATCCCGGGCTACACCGGGCGCGACGCGAAGGTGAAACCTGAGATCCTGGCGCGGCATCTGGCGCAGGGCAAGTTGCTGACCTGGGAGCAGTTCGAGGAGGTGGTGGCGGGGTTGTTCACGTGGTGGAACGAGGAGCACATGTGCGGGGAGAGGACAGAGACAGCGGCGTCCTCCTTCGCTAAAGCTTCGGAGGATGGGCGCTGCCGAATACCGCAGCGCCAAGCGCTGGACGTGCTGCTGCAGGACCAGCGGACAGAGCGGGTGCGGCCGCACGGGATCAAGTTGAACGGGTTGCTTTATCAGAGCGTGGAACTCGGGCCGTGGGTCGGCCTCGACGCGACAGTGAGGTGGGATCCCGGCGATCCGGGCGAGATCATCGTTTACACGCCGGACGGGACGCGGATCGCGGTGCCGCAGATCCCCAAGGCGAATTACGGCGAGTTCTCAGAAGCGAATGCGATCGCGAAGCGGGTCGAACGGGGCCAACGGGCCTACCTGGCCAAGATGCGGGCGGAACGGACGGGGCACTGCACGGAAGAGGAACTTGACCCGACTGGGGCCTTCCGGCAAGTCCAAGAACGGATAGCCACGTCCTCCTTCGCCAAGGCTACGGAGGATCGCGCCCTACAGGAAGCAGGGCGCGAGGCGGAGAAGCAACTGGAGGCGAGGGAGAGGGCGGAGCAGGAGCCGAAGGAGAATCCGTTCCGGGCAATCGGCCGGCGGTATGCGGAGAAGGCCGAGCGCTGGAGAGACGAATCGTATGCCAGCCTTGTTGAGAAGGCGCGAACAGCTTGAGCCATTCGGCGAGCTCAGGACGAGGGAGAGAGAGCAATGAACGGACAAACGACAGAGTCGCAACTGACCGCTGAGAGTCTGGAGACCATCGGCAAGTTCGGGGATTACATGGCCCGCGCGAAGGTCAGCTTCTCTGAGGCCGGCGAGGCGCTGGGATGTTCGGCCTCGCGACTACACCAGACCCTCAAACTCACCTACAGCGGCGATGTTCGCGGGTTGTGCAGGCGCATGGAAGAGGTCCTTGCGGCAGGGCTTCCGGAGGGGAAGCCGGCGGCGTCGGGATTCGTCATGACCAGCATCGCGCGGGACGTGATTGACGCGCTACACCTGATCCGTGGCGAGGGGGTGATCGGTGTGATCCTCGGCGCGTCTGGCATCGGCAAGACGGCGGCGGCGCGGTTCTATGCGCACTCCGAGGGCCGCGAGATAGTCTACGAGTTGGTTGGGCCTGGAGGGACGCCGCACAGTCTACTCAACAGCCTGGCGAGTCGCCTGGGCACGTATGCGGGCGCGCGGGCGACGCAATACGACCTCCGCCAGGCAATCACTGAGAAGGTGGGTTTTGGGGATTACCTTTTGCTTTTGGACGACGCGGATTTGATGGTTGAGCAATCCTTGCAGAGCCTACGCATCATCGCGGACGAGGCGCGCGTGGGCATCTGCTTTATCGGCACACTCTCTTTTCTGGAGCGCCTCCGCGCACGCCGGCGGGCGACAATGAGTCAGTTCTTGAGCCGGATCGGCTTCCTGAAATGTCTGGGCCCATTGAGCGACGCGGACATTGCGAGGATTGCGGAGTCGTATCACCTGGGAGACCAGGCGAAGGCGAGCCTCATCAAGTATGCCGGCGGGAGTGCGCGGCGGGCGATGCTTCTGCTCCAGGCGGCGGTGAGGATCGGCGGCGAGCGGCCCGGCGTGACGGCGATTTTAGAGGCCATGAAAACCCTTTTACCGGACGGTTAAACGGACCTTTTTCATGGAGGAGAGAGCGATGGAAAAGATGGATACGAGAACTTTGGCAGGGTTGATCGGAGTGGCGCCACGCACAGTGTGCCACTGGGCGGAGAAAGGATTGATTCCAGCGGAAGGTGGTCATGATAAGCCTTGGACCTTCTCCGTCCCGGCTCTTTGGTGCGGCCTCATAGTAAGAGATCTCTTGCGGTCCCCCCGTCGGGGAATCGGCGGGATCCAGCGCCCCATGTCGTATCTGGCCAGTTTCCTGCCCACCGCAGACTGGTGCGACTTCATTACGATACAGGAATCCGGGAAGCATAGGATGATAGCGGCTCGGGTGGGGGGCGCGGAAGTTCTGGGCAGTCTTTATCGGAGGCGCCGGTGGACGAAAACTGGCATCTGCAGCTGGCCGTTCTGGATGGGCTGTGGTTCCGGCGAATGGTGGATAGATCTGGCGCAGTTGAGGACATATGCCCGCAGGATCCTGAGTGGCGAGGAAGGTCTGCCAACTGACGATGCGCACGTCGGCGCCTACTCGAATGTGTGGTCTGCAGAGACCTTAATGATGCCTGTGATGGGTTGAGAAAGAAACGCACATGCCGTCTGAAGCGAAATATCGCCGGACTTACTTCGCGGTCTGCAAGGCGCTCGGCATGAGCGAGGCGGATCGGCATGTCTTCAACGCCTCGCACGTCGGGAAGGAATCCACGCGCGAGTGGACCGGGCAGGAGTTCGACCAGGCGGTTGCCGAGCTTCAGAGAATGGCCGGTCAACATAATAATCCGCATGCGCACGTGCGGGCCGAGCGCGAGTCGGACATGGCGACTGAACCCGGCGACTGGGCGACTGACGAACAGTGCGCGCTGATCGAGGCGCTCTGTGATGAGATTGAGTGGAAGGCGGGCCGGGAGAACGGGCCGGTGGCGTTCGTCTCAAAGCGGTTCTTCGACGGCGAGGAGAATATACTTCGGCGACGTCTGCTCCAGGAAGGCAGAGGCATGGACCGCTGGAAGTGTCTGACTCGCCAGGAGACGAGTGGCGTCATACTGGCGCTGGAGGCGATGACGCAGACTTATCCGGTGGAGGTCAACGCATGAGACCAACCGAGGATCTGAACAAGACGGATGCGCTCGCGCGAGGGATCTGCCCGAAGTGCGGGTGCCCGAATCGGCCCTGGCTGCGGGCGACGGCCGTGGCGCGGGCGTTGGGCTGTTCCACGCGGACGATCCGCGAGCGGATCCGCGCAGGGCGCCTCAATGGGCGCCGGGATGCGCCTCGGGGGCCTTGGATGGTCGAGCACAAAAGTATTGATGATTTTCTCGGTGTGACACGCTTACAACAGGAGGATGGCGATGACGGCTGACGAGATGCGTAGGCGGCGCGATGCGGCGAGCGAGCCAAGGGCCTTCGTTCGGCCCGAGGGCGCCTTTTTCAATATGGCTTTGGTCAGGCAGATTCATGGGCACTGGGACACGGAGGCGGCCCTGGCACTACAGGCGAGCGGGATCGACTGGCACGAAATCGGCGCCGAGGTGTGCGTCCGCGCGGAAGACCTTGCGGCGCTGTTCGCGGGCGGCGTGTTCGGGAACGGCGACGTGATGCGTGGCCGGCTGCACATCATCCGACTGTTGACTCCCTCGGACTTTAAGGGCTTGCCGTTTCCTTCCGGCGCGCCGGAGGCGGGCGGGATCGCGTACGGCAGCGTGAGTTTAGCGGAACGGTTCGAGCGGGCGAAAGACGCGCTGGTGCTGGCCCAGAACTGCGGCGCGCTGGGCGATCATTCCGCTGAAGTGCATGACCTGCCCGAGCCCGTGCGGATTCATGGTTGGGCGGCGGTAGGCGGCGACCCGCGCAGAGGACGCGTGGCGGCCCTCGCGGATGCTTTGCCGATCGAGATCGGTTGGGACAATCGCCGCCGGATCATGCTCTACATCCGGACTTTGAAAGGCGCGGCGGTGGCGCCGAAAGAGGCGCAGGCGGCCGTGGCCGGCGATCAGGCCGGCGCGCCGGAAGATGCAGATACGGAGGCGTAGGGGATGGAAGGACGGTTGCTGAGCTTGATGGTGCGGCCGTGCGACCCGCGCGTGATCCTGCGTCGGGACGCCGCGTATTTCAGCGTGGGCCAGGTCAAACAGATGTGTGCGCGCTGGACGGACGGCTATCCGGCCATGCTCGAACGCCCCGGGATGCAGTGGTCGGTGCTCGAAGGCGAGGCGGTCTGTCGGGCGCGAGACGTCCTCTGGGCCCTGGACATGGGCCTGCTCACAAAGGCGGCCGGAATGACCTATAAGATTTTCGAGGTGCGAGACCTGGCGGATCTCGACGCCCTGCCCCTTCGTCATGACCGAGATGGTGTTAGCGCAGTGACTGGCCCGCGCACCCTGGAAGATGATTTCCGCGATGCCTGCCACGTGATAAGCACAGTCGGCGTGCTCTGTAACTCAGCGGGGCCTGTCAGTGGTCTCTCTGATGCTGTTCGCGCGGCGGCCTGGGCGGGCCAGAGAAGGCGATCCGCGCCTGGGCCGGGTTTCTACGCTTGAAAGCACGATCCCGTTTGAGGCCTGCATTCGGGCCGGCCTCGGCGAGTTGGTTTATTGCCGGTCACTCAAGACACGGAGGTAACGGTGTTCAGATGGGCAAACGAGATTTTTTGAAGGAAGCCGATGATCTCTGGTATCGGAGCGCAAAACCGGTGGCGCCGGAGAGCATGAAAGAGATCAACCGGCTTTTGGCACTCGATAAGGAAAGCCGGGGCGGCGTGAGCGCCAACGCGGCCGCGCTTGGCGATGCTGAGGCGCTACGCAAGCGGGCCGGGATTTTCACGAACCGCGAGCTGAACGTGATTCTCAAGGAAGAGCTCGCCCGCGCGGCGGATGATCTCGAAGTTGCCAACCAGCCACTCAGCAACGGTTTGAGACAGCAGATCCTGGGCATGCGCAATGACGCTGAGAATTTGGCGCGCAACAACCAGGCACCGCCCCAGCCGAGCGCAGCTCAAGTAGCAGAGTGGCGTCGCACAAAGGACATGGGCGGCGTTCTGACCACGCGCCAGGAGCGCCTTCTTGAGGCGGCCGGTTATCGGGAGACCGTCACGAAATCGCTCGCCGAGAATAAGACCCTCAGCCGGGGTTACCAGCAGCTGTTGAAGGACCTGGTTGAGCACGCGGAGCGCCTGGAGCGGGCGAATGCCTGACGACAGGGCCAGCGGGATATTCGAGGGAGATGAAGGCAGCGAGGTGCAAGCGGCGGAGGGTGCGAGGCTACGCGCGGAAGTTGAGCGGGTGCTCGGCGAGCATCCCAAAGGCGTCCCTGAGCAGTTGCGCGCGACGTTGAAGAGCGTGAAAAGACGCGCTCAGGAATTGGAGTCCAATGGTTGAAGTGATCTCACCTTCGCCCCAAGGCGCCGCTCAGAAGAGAGTCATGCGGGCAACGGGGGGAAACGATAGCCCTGGCCGTCTTGGACCAGGGCGGCCGGCGGGCCGTGGAGGCGCGGCCCGTAATTCCCTATTTCCCCACGCTGCGCGGCGGCGGACACTCAGGGGGCGCGCTGCCCCAGTTGGGGCGAGGCCCGAACTCCACATGGCCAATTCGGCGAACGATTCGATCGTCGCCCCCTGTCTGTCCCTTCTGTCTGACAACCTCTGTGAGGTAACTGAGTGATGGCGAAGAGGAAAATGGAATTCAGCATCGTGGCCCTGTTTGACGGGACCGCCCTATCCCGGGGGTTGAAGGCGGCTGAACGGACCGTTGTCACGACACTGCGCGGGATGACGCGGAAGGCAGGACTGGGTGCGGGCTTCGCGGGGATCGGCGGCGGCACGGGACTCAGCAAACTCTTCGGCGCGCGGCCCGGTGGGGTCGGCGGCATATTTTCGGGCATCACGCAGGGAGCGGCCTCGCTCGCCCTGGCGCCGGCGCGGATCCTCGGCGGGTTCCTGGGTCTCATTCCCGGCATCGGGGGCATCCTGACCGGCATCGTGGGCACGGCGGCGAATATCCTCCAGGGGCTTGTAGGGATTGCTGCGAACGTCGTCGGCGCAATCGTGAACGTGTTTGCAGGCCTGGTCAAGGCCGTGGTCTCGCTCTTCGGGAAGATCCTGAGCGCGGGGTTCAGCATTCTCGGGAAGATCCCGAAGATGTTGTTGCTGGCGGGCGGGGCGGCCGTGGGCGCCAGTGCCGGGTTCTTCGCGCTGGTCAACGGCGTTGCGAAGGCTGGCGAGGAGATCGCGAAATTGAGCGTTCAGACCGGGTTATCGGTGAAGTTCCTGAGCGAGATGCAGCACGTCCTGGCGTTGACCGACGTGGGGATGGAAAGTCTCAAGGTTGGAGTGCGCGGCGTCGCTCTGGCAGTGACGGGGGCGGCCCAGGGGCAGAAGGAATACCTGGAACTCTTCAAGCGCCTTGGAGTGAACTTCCGCGACACAAATGGACGGATCAAGAGCAGCGAGGAGCTGTTCGTCGAGTTGAGTGATGCGATCCGCCGCATACCGAATGACATGCAGCGTCTGGCGATGGCGCAGAAGGTTTTCGGCCGGGGTGCGCAGGAACTCATGCCCCTCATCATGGCCCCAAAGGGTGGCATCGCGGCCGGGCGCGAGAGGGCACGGCAACAGGGCACCGTCTGGACTGAGGCGGAGATCCGGGCGGCGGAAGACTACCGCGCCGCCCTGGCTGGTGTCACGGGCGCCTTGCGCGGGCTCAAGCAACAGTTCCTCATACCGTTCATGGAACCCTTCGCAGGGATGATGGAACGGTTTTCGGCATGGCTCCGGTCGCACAAAGACCAGGTGCGCGAGTGGGGCGAGAAGGCAGCCGCCGCGTTTGAGGATTGGTCGGCCAGGGCGATCAAGGCGGTCACGGCGGCCTATGTCTGGGTCTCCACGCGGGATTGGGCGGCGGCGTGGGAGGGCATCAAGGCACTGCCGAAAAAGCTCTGGGAGGACCTCATCCCGGACATCGGCGCCCTCTTCCTGAAGAAGACGGAGAAGGGCCTGGAGATGGGGCCGCTCACGGAGACGATCGTGGATGGGTTCAAGGTCGTGATCGCTTTCCTGCGCACCCTGTGGGAAGAGTTCTGGAATGATTGGGCAAAAGGGGCGCGTCTTGCTGTTGCGAATGTGATCTCAGGCATCGCTCAGGATATTGGACTGGCAGCGACAAAGAAGTTCCAGGAAACGGCAGAGGTTGCTGGCAAGGTTGCCTATGAAGCGACGCCGATCCCCGCCGGGATTGGTTTGTCCTTAAGCAAGATCGGGATAAAACGGGTAACGCCTACACCGTGGGAGCAGGTCTCGCCAGAAGAAAAAGCGAGGTGGGCAGAAAAGGGCAAGATACCGATAGGGACCACGGTCGAATACAAGGCGATGCAGGGTGCCAGCAACGCTCTCCTGGATGTCGGTTTGGCGCTAATCAGAGGAATGCCGACAACTGAAGAGCACGAACGCACGATGACTGAGTTGCATACAAAAGAGGCGCAGGCGCTAACAGAAGTGGCAGTTGCGGCCCAAGCACTGACGGCGGCGGCGGGAAGGATCGGTGGGGAGGTGGGCGCAATCGTCACTGGCGCGTTGCCAGCCAAAGCGCCGGAGGTCATTGCGGCCCAGGAGCAGGCGGCGAAGCGCGCCCCGGCCGAGGCGCTGGCGCGGGAGACGCCGATCTTCCAGTCCACCCAGGCGCGTGCAGAATCGCTCCGCGGCACGAGTCGTCTGCTGCAAAAGGCCGGGAAGACCGAAGCGGCGGCGGAATACGCCGGACGTGCCTCGAACGTGGACCTCCAGGTTGAAAACTTGCTGGACCGCGCGGTGTCGTTGCTGGAGGATCTCAGCCAGCGCGACCAAACCCGCGAAGCGCAGATAGCGAATCTCGATCGCCGATTGTCCCGGCTTGGGACGGCGCGGAGGTGAGAGGCAGACAAGGACCATGGAAGACCACGGAATAAATATGGGCCTGCAACTGGCCGAATGCTTCATGCGTCTTGTGCTGTTCATGGGCATCAACCTGAAGGTGCAAGAAGATACCGGCGCTGATGCCGATGCGTGCGCCCTGTTTCGAACGGAGACGCTCAGCCAACTTGAGAGGGCCTGTGCGACTGAGCAAGTCCCAGAGGCGATCAATCCCGTTATTGTCTCCCTTTTCAGGGATGCGATGCGCCGGGTAGAGGCGCACAAAGATGTTGTCCTTCCGTGGGTCGAAAAGCGACTTGCGGACCATGAAGCGTCCAAGGGCCAGCGGGGGCAAGAACCGGAAGGGAAGGAATGATGTTCGCCTTTCTCGGAATAGCGGTAGCCCAAGAGAGTCAGCACGCGGAGCACTCTGGCGGCCGCCAGGGCGGCCCACGTGCGCGCCTGTGCGCACCGCTGAGCGCCTCAGAGAGTGGGAGGAAGAGCCCTTGAGATTGCGGAGGATACGAACAAAGCCTGCAGCGGATGGGTTCGTGATGGCGTTGAGCGAAACGATACTCAAGATCGGAACCCTATTCGGGGCCGCCGATTGCTCGTGCCAGAAGGCCGAACGGTTGGTAAGTCAGATGAAGGTCAATCTCAGAAAGGCCGCGCGCCGGGCCAACCTGCCCGATGAATACGTCGAGCTTCTGTCTGAGGTGTACGAGGACCTTGTCCGCCGTGTGGGAGACCACTGGCCTATGGTGAAGAAGCTCGCGCACTTTCCCGAGGCCCATCCACTGGGTGGTCAAGGGGACCGGACGAACCCATGAGTCGAGTAGCGGACTCCAGCAAGGGCTTTGCAGCCGCAACGCGCCGCCACGGCGGTCCCACCGCGCGCCTGTGCGCTTCAGGAGGCGATGGTTGCCCCGGGGCTCGCACGCCCAAGACCTCGCCCACAACGTGCCCTGGGACCCCCAGGATCGAACCGTGCGGGGCTGTGGATCCGCAGGCCCAAAGGGCAGCCCAGGGGCTCCTGTCCTACCATCCAGGCGGTGAAGCGAGAGCTGCCGTCGGACAGGGGCCTCTGACAACGCGCTGTGGCCCTCGCCAGGCTGTGCAGGCCCATACCGCGAGAGGCGACCAGGAAGATCTCATCCCCGGCGCGCTGAAGGCTCGCCAGGCCCCTCCAGGTTGCGACCTGGAGGGTCTTTCTGGCCGGCAGACGGGTCTGTGTGTATGCCTGAACAGCGCATCGGTAGATGGGGGATATGTGGGCGGGAGTGATCGGGGGGCCTCCCCAGGCAGCGAAGGGCGCCCGATTCACGGCGGGCGCTCAGGGACGCCTTCCGGCCCGCTTGTGAGCTCTCAGGCGCGCCAGGGTTGCAGGGACAGCCTCACTGAGGGCGCTTGCGGCGAGGTTGTGGCAGAGAGAGGAGAGCCCCGCTGCGCCCCCTTTCAAACGGTCATTAACAGAGGGCGAAAGCCCCTTCAAACCGCCTTTACAAGCCTCCGAATGCTGGCCGCATGCCGGCATTCCGGGGCATTGGATCTAAGCGCTGAACGCCGGGTATGGGCTGCCTGAACGGGGCCTGGTCTGAGCGGAAAAGCTCTCCCCGCGCAGCGCTGATCGTGTTTCCCGTCCGCCTTCCCTCCGAACTTCGCGAAATCTCGTGCGGATGTTCGCCAAATCAAGTGCGGCTGATTACTGATCGAATCTTCGCATTTTGGGGTTGACAGGGGCGATAGTATATGATAGTATATGAGAGCGCATAGGCGTGGGTAAGAGGAGATTGACATGGGCAGTGGCGAGGCTGAAGTCACCGAGTCCCCCGGGGTCGAAGAGAAGCGTTGGTATTCGGTCCAGGAAGCGGCCGAGTATCTGGGCGTGAGCCAGCCCACGATCTTCCGATGGATGAAGGATGGGTCTCTTTCCTTCTACAAGGTCGGGGGCTCGACCCGCTTCTCGCGGGAGGGTCTTGACGCGGTCGTCGAGAAGACGACCGGCAGCAAGGAAGCCGAGGCGGCTGCCGGCCGCTGTGCAGCGTGCGGGCACAGCCTACTGGTGGAGGGCCGCCTGCAGGGCACGGGCCGCCTGTACTTCCATCCGGACAAGACGAAGTTCTGGGTTTTCAGCGACTCCATGGTGGGCTTGCGGGCGAGGGTGTGCACCGCCTGCGGTTTCGTTCAGCTCCACGCAGACGTGGGAAAGCTCGGGAAACTGAACCCGGAACGGACAGTGAGCAGTAAGTAGTCAGTAGTGAGCAGTGGCCGGGGCGTGAAAGACGCTGGCGGCGCAAGAGAGTGTTGTGAGGGTGGAGTATGGCCGCCGGGGCGCAGCATGGTGGGCACCACGCCCGGCGACTCCTCGCAGGGACAGAGATTAGATGAGACGGAAACGAGGCTTGGCAGGGCGACCGATCTGCCATAGAATGGGTGTGAGGAATCGTGAACTTTTCGACCGGGCATGTGAACAAAAACAAACTGCATCATGTGGGGCGAGCGAAGGCGTGTTGGCTGTAGCCTCGCTCCACGAGGAACCAACAGGAAAGGGGTGACGTGATGAGACGGAAGAGCATAGTTGCGCTAATGTTGGCCATATGTCTTGCGGTGGCGCTTGTGACGTTTGGGCTGGGCCGCGGTCCGGCCAGCGCCGTGGCTGCTGCGAAGCCCAATGACGCACAAGCCAGCCTGAAGGAGCTTCAGGGTTTCGCGGAGAACCTTGGGCAATTGTTCGAGAAAGCGGCGGAAGCCGTGTCCCCTTCCGTGGTCTTCATCACCGCGGAGCGAACGGTGACGGTGCGCACGCCGGCGTTCGGGTTCCAGGACCCCTTCTTCGATCGGTTCTTCGGCCCGGGCTTCCAAGACCGCATGGGTCCCAGCGAGCGGCAAGTCCCGCAGATGGGACTCGGTTCAGGGGTCATCGTTGACGGGGAGGGTTATATCCTGACCTGCAACCACGTCGTGGCCGGGGCAGAGAAGTTGAAGGTGACCCTGGCCGACGGACGCACATTCGACGCGAAGGCCACAGGCACCGACCCCGACACCGACCTGGCTGTCATCAAGCTCGAGGGCGACGTGAAAGACCTCCCGGCGGCGGTGCTTGGCAACAGCGACGATCTTCACGTGGGCCAGTGGGTGCTGGCCATCGGCAATCCCTTCGGGTTTGCCAACACGGTGAGCGCGGGCGTCGTGAGTGCGAAGGGGCGTATGATCCGCAAGGCCAGATACGAGGACCTGATACAGACCGACGCCGCCATCAACCCGGGCAACAGCGGCGGACCACTGGTGAACCTGAGCGGAGAGGTTGTCGGGCTGAACAACGCCATCATCAGGCCCACCGGAGCCTACCAGGGCATCGGCTTTGCCATCCCGATCAACTTGGCCAAGGAGGTCCTTGACGATCTGAAGGCCGGCAAGACGGTCGAGCGCGGATACCTCGGCATCCTTGGGGATGACGTGGAGCCCGGCGTCGCCGAGCAGTTCGCCTACAAGGGCAAGGGTGGCGCACTCGTGAACGAGGTCCAACCCGACTCCCCCGCCTCGAAGGCTGGGATCCAGGAGGGCGACATCATCATGCGCTGGAACGGCAAGGAAGTGGAGAACTTCTCGCTTCTGAGGCGCATGGTCGCCGCCACCCAGCCGGCACAGAAGGTCGAGGTCACGGTCTGGCGTGAGGGCAAGGAGAACACTCTCACGCTGGAAGTGGCGCGGCTGGCCGAAAGCGAGCAGGCGAACGCGTCCGGCTGGCTCCTCCTGCAGGTTGGTCCGGTGACCGACGAGATCAGGCAGCGGCTGGGCCGCGGGAACCCCCAGGGCGTCGTCGTGACGGCGGTCGCCCCCGACAGCCCCGCCCGCCAGGCCATCGAGGCGGGCGACGTGATCCAGAGCATCAACCGGCAGCGCGTCAGCTCAGTGGAGGATTACAGCAAACTCGTGGCCGGGACCAACCCCAAGAACGGCGTGTTGCTGCGCGTGCTCAGCGCCCGGACGGGTCTCACCCGATTCATCGCGATACACGCCAGATAGGGCCTGCCGTAATCCTCGCCGAGCGGCGCTCCGTTCTGCACAGTCGAGCGCAGTTCCAGGGCCAGGACGGCCCATCTGTTCGTATGGCCGCTTCATGCAGAACAGACGCAACACAGGGTTGACGAGCGCGCTCCTGGCCGTTACACTTCGAGGTAACAAGCAGCAGTTGCGTCGCCGCCGCCTCGTGTGAGAGATGGTGACTCGCGCACAGCGCGGCGTAGACGGAGCCTTTGCACTTGAAACAGCGTTACTTCCCAGCAAGGTTCTGGAGGAGCGGACATGGCCAAGGCAAAGTCGGCCAAGCGGGTAGTGAAGGAGCATGCGCTTTTCAAGTCTCACACGGGGCACAGCGGTCACCTGTGCGATCTGACAGCCAAGCGGCAGATGGACAAGGTCGCGGCACTTTCCAAAGGTGCCCAGTACGTGTGCCACATCTGCGGGCGTGCCGCTGCAAAGGCCGGGAATCTCTGCGAGCCCGTGGAGATCTGAATAGAGCCGCGCAATAGCGAAAGCGTTTGGCTGCGCGGGCGGGACGCCCGCGCTACCGTTCTAAGTGGTAGCCGGGGCGTCTCGCCCCGGCGCGCGCTCTGGAAGTTCAGGCCGCAGGGACAGACGTGCGGGCAGTCAGACCTTTGTTGAGGCTCACAGCTAATGGAGAAGGTCTCGGTCCAAAGCGGCTCTCGGCCGTACGACATCCTGATTGACTGCGACTGGCTGTCTGCGCTCGGCCGCACCCTGAAGGGGAACGGACTGCTGAGGGGGAACGTCGCCGTCTTCACGAGCCCGACGATCGGCGGTTGCTACTTCGCGCGCGTGGAGGCCAGCCTGAGGGAGGCCGGCGCGGACAGGATCGGGCGGCACGACATACCGGACGGCGAGGCGAACAAGAGCTTCGAGAGCTACGGAAAGGCCGTCCACTGGCTGGCCGAGTTCGCGCCCAGGCCCGACATAGAGCCGCTGGTGCTGAATCTCGGCGGCGGGCTGGTCGGCGATCTTGGGGGGTTCGCCGCGGCGACCTTCAGGCGGGGCGTCGCGTGCGTTCAGGTCCCCACCACGCTGCTGGCCGCGGTGGATTCGTCCGTGGGGGGCAAGACAGCCGTCAACCTGCCTCAGGGGAAGAACCTGCTGGGCAGCTTCTACCAGCCGTTCCTCGTTTTCGTGGACCTGTGCACGCTGGACACGCTGCCCGAGCGCGAGGTCAGGTCCGGCATGGCGGAAGTCATCAAATACGGCGCCGCGCTGGACGCAGGGCTTTTCGACTTCATCGAGGCCAACGTGGAGAGGCTTTCGGCGCTCGACAAGGATGCCCTGATACGCGTGGTGCCCGAGTGCTGCCGCCTGAAGGCCGAGGTCGTCAGGCGCGACGAATACGACAAACGGAGCGTGCGGATCTGCCTGAACTTCGGCCACACCATCGGCCACGCCATCGAGAACGCCTGCGACTACAGGCTGACCCACGGGGAATGCGTGGCCATCGGGATGACGGCCGCCGCGAGGCTTTCCGCCTCGATGGGGCTCCTCGGCCAGAGGGACGTCGAACGTCTTGCAGCGCTTCTGGAGCGCGCCGGCCTTCCGACGGACTGTAGGAAGCTCTCACTTGACCCCTCTCGGGTTCTCGGCGCGATGAGGCACGACAAGAAGTTCGTCCGGGGCTCCAACCGCTTCGTCCTCCTCACCGCCATCGGCAAGTGGATCGAAAAGGAAGGCGTCCCGGAGAAGCTGGTGACGTCCGTAGTCGAGCAGTCCGTGCGCTGAGATCTTCCCTTCGTCCCTTGCCCTCCGTAGCCCCGAG
>Ga0315274_10004811_pt1 | contig 19810 bp, 19 predicted proteins | sample YL17G02_20_MG_FD_203700 | JGI IMG/M metagenome (GOLD analysis project Ga0315274, IMG submission 203700) | Sediment microbial communities from Yellowstone Lake, YNP, Wyoming, USA - YL17G02_20 | ecosystem: Environmental > Aquatic > Freshwater > Lake > Sediment | place: USA: Wyoming | collected... | reverse complement strand
TGGGACAAGCCCAGCGGCGGCCTGATCTTGACGGGCTGGAACTCGACAAAGGGAGCGGAAGCGAGATGCGCACTCAACCGAGTCAACCCTTCGACCCCTGCCTTTTCACCATCCTCAGGACGTGATCGGGGAACTCCTGCCGGAAAACCTCGCGGGCGCGCGGGGAGAAGCCGTCGGGGTCGGTCACCTCGAAAAGGACCAAAGGCGGAAGAGCCGGGTTGGGCTGCGCGCCCGAGAACTCGAGAACGGGTTTGAGGCGGTACTTCGCGCCGATGGCCGTCAGAGCGGGGTCTCCGGGGAAAAGGGTCATGTAGACCGGACGCCCCGCCTCGATCTGAGGCGCGACCATGCCGCCGAGGAAGGCGACGAGCCAGCGCGCCATGTCCGACGGCGGCTCGTCGCCGATGAAGACCTCCACTCCCTCGGGCAGGCTCGCGCGGAGCGTGGCGGCGTACCAGCGGTTCAAGACGAAGTTCGCCCCCACCACGGCGACGTCGGGCCGCCGCCCCTCGCAGATCTGCGCGTACCAGAGGGGATAGATGTCGTAGTCGCCGCTGGTGAAAACGACGGCGTTCTCGGGCAGGTATTCCATAAGGGCCTTCCCGTAGGCGTAAGCGCCCGTGGCCTCGGACTTGTTGACGCCGCGCGCGGGCCGGCGATAGCCCGCCACGCCGCAGACGGCCAGCCCCAGGACCACGCCCCCCGCCACCCACGCCCGCAAGCGGCGGTGGGAGTCGCTTGGCGGATGCGAACCGTAGTGCTGCGCGAAAAGATCGCGGGCCATAACGGGGCCCATCACGGCCAGCGATCCGACGACGAGCCAAAGGGGGACCTGGTAAGGGTGGATGTCGGCGATCGTGTAGAGGAGAACGACGGCCAGATTGGCGAGAACGCCGAGGCCGAGCCCCGCCGCCGCCGAACGGGAGTGGCGCCACAAGGACGCGAACCCGAGAAGGGCCGACAGCAGGGCGATCAGACCCAGGAGGGGCGCTCGCGCCCGGTTCGCGGGCCGCGGCTCCTCTTCTTCGAGGGCCGGCGGGATGTACTGCTCCCCGATCCACCGGACGATCCCCGCCGCTCGGGATCGGACGTGCGCGGCGACTTCGCTCGGGCGCATTTTCTGTCCGTTCGGGCGCGTCAGGATCCGCGTCCCGGCGTATTGCCTGCCCGTCAAGTGCCAGACGATTCCACCCACGCCGCGCGGATTGCCCCAGTTGACGGCGGGCGACGCGGCCGCCCGGATGGGAAGGTACAGATAGCCGAACAGGGGCAATACGAAGAGAAGGAGAGCGACGAGGAGAACGCGCTTCATCTCGTCTTCGGGAACCGCCGCGCCTCCGCGCAAGTGAGTCTGGGGCCGCGGATCTGTGGCGCCCGGTCTGCCGTGACTTGTCCCACCCGGTCCGGGCGTTTCCGCGGGTCTCGCCGTCCGCCACCATGCGAGGACGCCGGCGGCGGTCAGCGGGAGGGTCACAAGGAAGAGTTGGTGATGGAGGAAAGCGATGCCGCTCAAGGCGGCCAATCCCCACAATCCCTTGGTCGTCGGCCGCCGCACGAGCCGCAATCCCATGGCCCACGCGAAAGAGACGAAGACGAGCAAGAGCGAGTAGACCTCGGTTTGATTGCTCTGGTCCCACCACGTTGCGCTTGCGCCCATGGCCAGCGCCGCGGCCGCCGCCGCGAATCGCCAAGGGGCTTGTCGCGCTCGGCGCCGACCCGCGACGCGCCGGTATATCTCCCGGTTGAACCGGTAGGCGCCGACGCACGCGAGCGCGCCGAAGAGGGCGCACATCAGGTTCATGCTGAAAGCGGGCGAGCCGAGGCCCAAGTGTTGAAAGCAGAAGCCGAGCATCGTGAAAAGGGGGTAGCCGGTCGGGTGGGGCACTCCCAGACACCACGCCGCGGCCGCCAACTCGCCGCCATCGCCGGGATAGATCGTCGGACAAAGGGTGCGCAGGTAGAGAGCGAAAGGCAGGGCGAAGACGACGAGGGGAATGGCGACCCCGAGCGCCCTCTTTCCCGGGGCGCGGGAGGCGGCCGCGGCGTTGTCGGCGCCGTCGGCTGCCGCGGGCGATCGCGTGGCGCGAGAGATCATCGTTGGGGTCTCAGTTCCAGGCGCTTGGGCCTTCATGATTCATAACCCGAAACGGTCGTGACATTCCACCGGATTGTGTCTGATCCCGGGCTGATCCCGGGCGATCGCGACACGGGTTCTTTCTCGCCGCCAAATGCGTGGGAACCCCTTTCGAGGACTTCCCCCTTGCGCAGCGACGGGCGCCATGTTACGTAAACGGTGTCCCGAAAGGACTCCTGTTCATGAGAAAGGCCCTTTTTGCCTTGGACCACTTCGAAACGATCCACAGAACGGATGTCCGGCGGGCTATCGCATGGGGGCATTCATGCTGGAGGAGTTGAGGCGTTACGTGAAGCGCGAGTCGCCGAGGTGGCGGATTGCTCAGGAGATGGGCGCCGAGAATGACGCGGAACGCGTGGACCGGCCTTTAGGCCGCGGCGTCCATACTCCGCATTCCGCGTCCCGCATCCCGCGCACCGCGAGGGGAACGGCATGATCCATTCCGGGCTGTGTTCGATTGCCTTTCGGCGGCGCCGCGCCGAGGAGATCGTCGGTCTCGTGATGCGGGCCGGGTTGGATGGGATCGAATGGGGGGGCGACGCGCACGCGCCCCACGGCGACCTTGCGCGGGCGCGCCAGATAGGGAGAATGACGCGGGACGTGGGGATACGCGTTAGTTCCTATGGTTCTTACTACCGCGTTGTGCAGAGCGAGCTCGAGCGCCTTCCCTTCGAACGCGTACTGGAAACGGCGGTCGAACTCGGGGCGCCAGCGATCCGCGTTTGGGCCGGCGTCCACGCTTCGACCGACGCCAAGGAATCATACCGCTGCAAAGTGGCCGAGGAGGCGCGCCGAATCGCCGTCATGGCCGCCGCCGAGAGCGTAGCGGTTTCCTTCGAGTTCCACGGCAACACCCTAACCGACACCAACGCCTCGGCCTGCGCTCTTCTCGAAGAGACGGCGCATCCGAACATCGGTTCCTACTGGCGGCCAACCGTGGGGCGGTCCATGATCTACCGCCTCGAAGGACTCCGGGACCTGCTCCCCTGGCTGACGAATCTCCACGTCTTCCATTGGCGCGGCGGCCGGACGGGCGTCGAACGTCTTCCGTTGGCGGAGGGCGAGGTAGAATGGACGAGATACCTGGACCGAGCGAACGAAGCGCCCGGGGACCGTTACGCGCTCCTGGAGTTCGTCCGCGACGACGCGCCCGAGCAGTTTCTCCGCGACGCGCGCGTTCTGAGGCAGTGGCTCACGGGGTGAGGCAGTGGCTCACGGGGTGAGGGAGTGGCTCACCGGGTGAGGGAGTGGCTCACCGGGTGAGAGAGTGGCTCGCCGGGTGAGGGAGTGGCTCGTCCGCGTCTCATTCCCATGACAAGGTGTGTGAAAGGTGTGGCACAGCCACCCTCGGCTGTGGCGGCGGGAAGCAATTGTTGTGGCACAGCCGCCCTCGGCTGTGGCGGCGGGAAGCAACTATTGTGGCACAGCCGCCCTCGGCTGTGGCGGCGGGAAGCAACTATTGTGGCACAGCCGCCCTCGGCTGTGGCGATCCTGGAGAGCGACCCCGGCGAGGGCGCCGGGGCCGCGCTCCGCAGGATTTCACCGGCGAAGGCGCCGCGGCGAGACGCCGGCGCCACACTATCCAACCGCCTCTTCCACACCCCCTTTACGGGAAACTCGGCGGCGGCTTCAACGGCCCGAAGAGAATCGTCTCGGGAACGCTCGTGGTTTCGCGATCTCCCCATGGCTCGCGGTAAGCGATGTAGCGCAGCAGCGCTTTCCATGCGCCCAAGCCGTAACGCCCGCGCAGAGCCCGGATGCGCGCCAAGTCCCGTTCATCGAGATCCTCCGCAAGGGGCTCCCCTCGTGGGAAGTTCTCTTCGACGCCCGAGATGAGCCCCGCCGAGTGGAGCCAGGCGAGCAGGCCGCGGGGATTCTCCCATCTCTCCCACGGGCGGATCAGGTGCAGGGGCGCCGGGATCCAGGCGCGCCGCATGACGCGAGGCGTGAGATCGAAGCGGCGGGCGACTTCGGGATGCTGCCCGGCGTAGGCGGGGTCGCACGCAACCAGATCGACCGAGCCAAGACGCGGCGCTTCGTCTCCTTCAGCGGACTCGTACGAACAGTCGCGCAGGTACCAGACGAGAGGCCAGACGGCCTTGCCCTGGATGAAGGGAATCATGCGCTGCTCGGAGTCCTTGGCGAGCGCGCGCATCTCTCGGCCGATCTCCGCGATGCCCGGGTCGGGGTGATTGTAGACCAGGAGTTCGGCGGGGTTCGTGGGGTCGACGATGCACATGCGGTATCCCTGAAGAACGTTCGCCACGAAGAACAGCGCGAGCAGGAACGTCGCGGCCTGCTGCCGCCCGAAGCTCTCTTCAAGGCCGCGCCCCGCGCGGCCCCCGCGCCACCACTCTCCGAGGAGATCGGCCGCCAAGAGGATGAGGGGCAGCGCAATGTGCAGGGAGAGCCACGGGACTTTCTCGCCGGCGTAACTGTACTGCAGGAAGCTGAGACCCATCCACCAGACAAGCCAGGCGCGGAAGGTCCGACGCGTCGCGAGCGACCGCCATGCGCCGCACAGCGTGAGCCATGCTACGCCGAGAGCCAGACCAAGGTGCCACGGGCGACTCATGTGGAGGAAATCCAGAGGACCTCCCGAGCCCGTTGCGGGAGCCCCGTTTGCGCCTGTTCCCGCTCCGCGCAGGCCGAGAAAGCCCGCGATGTCGCCGGCGAAGGCGCCGGCGAGGACGCCGACGACAACGAGCAGGATCGTGAGGAGAGAAAGACGCGGGGAACGGCGTTTCCGGTCCGGCCTGCCTCCTCGGAGCATGTTGCCGACGGCGACGATCAGGATGAGAACGGCGAGCGGCTCGTAGAGAGCCAGGATCGGCAGATGGTAGTGGAATTCCCCATGGATGCGTTGCTCGGCGTGCTGCCCCCACCAGTATTTCATCTGCTCCACGTACATCCCCAAGAAGGACCGCGGCCACTGGAAGCCGTTCGTATAGACGATCTCCAGGAGAAGCCAGGCCAAGGCGAGACCGCTGATCCAGGCGCACCGGCATTGACTGAGCGACCGGCCGAGGAGCGCCGCCGCGCCGCGTCGCTTCAGAAGGCCGTCCGCGGAGGAGCCCGTTGCGCGGGCGCGCCGATCGAAGACGGCGAGGAGCGCCGCGAAGGAGGCGCCGTCGAAGAGGATGAAAAGGGAATTCTCTTTGAGAGAGACCAGCGTGGCGACCAGCAGGCATCCGGCCACGATCCACCCGGCGGGGCGTCGGGACCGCCAGCCCCGTGAGACCACAACAACCAGCATCAACGTGACAAGAAGGAAGGGCGCCTCGTTGCGGCAGAACCGCGAGTAGTACCAGATGCCGGGCGAGACGGCCGCCATCGCCGCGGCAAACACCACGCCTTGGCGGTGAATCTGGCGTCGCAAAGCAAGGATGGGAAAGAGCAGCGCGATCCCCGACAGGGCGGCCAAGAGACGCGCCGCCGCGTCGCCGTCGCCCAAAACGCCCAGCAGACGCGCCAGGTAGAACACGCCGCCGATCAACTGCATCTGCAAGGGGCCGTGCAGAAGAGGATGGTGAAAGAGGTCGGTCGCCGCCCCCGGAGTCGCTTCGTCGGTGGCAGTATAGGTTCCGGTGGTTGCCAGTTGCCAAGCGTAGAACGCGAACAGACTCTCGTCGTGGTAGAACACCCGGTCCCCCAGCCAGAGGAGCCGGGTGGCCGCGACGAAGGCCAGCGCAATCAGCAGGAGTATCCATGCCTGCCCGTTGAACCGGTCCGCTCGGAGACGGGGGGAGGAGGGAGTGGAACTCGAGGCGGACTGGCGCGGGTACAGCGCCGCAGACCGGTGCTGCTTCAGCGCCGCGGGATCCTCACCGGGTTGGGGGGTCATCTGGAAACGGTTGCCTGCCCTGTCTGTGATGAATCTGGGGACCGACCTCGTCCCTGATGGGTCAGAAAGCCCTGGCAAACCCAATCTAGCACATGTCTCGCCCGAGGGCAAAGCAGAAAACGACTTCTGGGCAGTTCCGTACTCCGTCCGCGCGGCCGAGAAGGCGAGGAATTCCGGCGGCTCGGCCTCCTCCGCCGCCGGCAAGGGGAATCCTGTCGATTTCCTCGCCGCGGTTCCATACAATCGAGGCCGGGTCACGGGGCGGCGGAGGGAATGCCTCAGTGCATGCTCCATAAGCCTCTGGGAAGAATGAGAGACCAGTTACTTGATTCCACCGCCGAGACCGTTGAGGCCGGCAGACGCCTTTCCCTCGAAGAAGGGCTTCGTCTTCTTCGCGAGGCGAACCTCCTTGAACTGGGCCGCTTGGCCGCGATCCGCCGTCGGGCAAAAAACGGAAACCGCGCCACGTACGTCGTCAACCTCCACGTCAACGTCTCGAACCTCTGCGTCAACCGTTGCCGTTTTTGCGCTTATCGGCGCGATGAGGACGATCCTGCCGCTTACGAAATGGCCCCGGAGGAGATCTGGGACTATGTCGAGCGGATGGCGCCGCCCGGCGTCCGGGAGTTCCATCTTGTAAGCGGTCTCAGTCCGAATCTGGGACTCGACTTCTACGAGCGCGTCTTGCGGGGCTTGCGCGAGCGTTTTCCCGAGGTTCATCTGAAGGCTTTCACGGCGGTCGAGATCGCGCATCTAGCGTCTCGGGCCAACCTGAGCGCCGACGGCGTCCTGCGCCGCCTCATCGACTCCGGCCTGGGCTCGCTCACCGGCGGCGGCGCCGAGACGCTCAGCGAGCGCGTCCGGCGCGAGGTTTGCCCCGAGAAGCTCGACGGCGAAGGATACCTCGACGTTCACCGCCGGGCCCACCGGCTGGGGCTTCGCTCCACGGCTACGCTGCTCTTTGGGCACGTGGAAACGCCGGAGGAAAGGATCGAGCACCTCTGCCGGCTTCGCGCGCTGCAAGACGAGGCGTTCACCGGCGGACAGGCGGGGTTCACGGCTTTCGTGCCCCTGGTTTTCCACCCCGTCAACACGGAGCTCGCTCGCCTCCCCCGCGCGACGGGTCGGCAGGTCCTCGAAACGGTCGCCCTCGCCCGCTTGATCCTCGACAACTTCGACCACATCAAAGCTTACTGGGTTTCGCTCGGACCCAAGATGGCTCAGTTGGCTCTGGCGTGGGGGGCGGACGATCTCGACGGCACGGTCACGGTCGAGCGCATCCACCACAGCGCGGGCGCCGAGTCGCCCCAATCTCTCGCGCCCGAGGAGATCCGCGCCCTCATCCGCGAGGCGGGTCTCCGTCCCGTCGAACGCGACGCCCTCTACGGAGTCGTGCGCGATTCCTGGGAGGAAGACGCGCCGGAGTCTTGCCCGCCCGTTCCGTCCGAGGAGGCGGACAGTCGGGCCTCGCCGGCGGAAAAAGGAAACGTAGCAGGACAGAAAGCGCTCTCCGCGCTATCCGCCGGCTCGACGGCGAGCCGCTCGGGGACGACGGTCGTCTCTCGCGGCCGCGCCCGGGATCGGAATGAGTTGGCGCTCCTCCAGGCCGCCGCTTCGGGTGAGCGGCGCATGACGCCCGATGAAGCGGAGCGCCTCTTCACGAGGGGCGATCTGCTCGAACTCGGCCGCGCGGCCCACGCCATGCGCCGGCGTCTTCATCCCGAACCGGTCGTCACGTACGTCATTGACCGCAACATCAACACCACGAACCAATGCGAGTCGCTCTGCGCCTTCTGCGCCTTCGCGCGCCCCTGCGGCGAGCGGGACGCGTACGTCCTCGATCGCGCGACGATTGCCTCGAAGATCGAGGAACTCTTGGAGCTTTGCGCGGCCCAGTGCGGCCCGGCGCTCGGGACGCCACCGCAAGACCGTGGCTCTCCCCCGCCCCAGATTCTCATGCAGGGGGGACTGTGCCCCGACCTCGATCTCGCCTGGTACGAGGACCTTTTTCGCTGGATGCGGGAGCGCTGGCCGCGTCTTCATATCCACGCCCTCTCGCCGCCCGAGATCCAATTCCTGGCTCGCAAGGCGGGACTCGACTGGCCGCGGACGATTCGGCGACTGCGCGAGGCCGGCCTCGATTCCCTTCCCGGAGGCGGAGCCGAAATCTTGAGCGACCGCCTCCGAGAGCGCCTGAGTCCGCGGAAATGCTCGGCCGACGACTGGATCGGCGTCATGCGCGCCGTCTTCGCCGAGGGATTGCGGGCGAGCGCCACCATGGTGATCGGCCTGGGCGAGACCGCGGCTGAACGGGCCGAGCACCTCGAGCGGATTCGCGCGCTCCAGGACGAGGCGCGTCAGGCCGAGCGCGGGGGCTTTACCGCTTTCATCCCTTGGACGTTTCAGGCGCCCAACACGCCGCTGGATCGCGAGAGCCGGAGCGCGAGCCGGGCCTCCAGCGGCGCGAACCGGCCGGCGCTCCGCTACGGCGCCGGCGCCCACGACTATCTGCGGACCCTCGCGATCACCCGCCTGTATCTTGACAACGTCGACAACATCCAGGCCTCTTGGGTGACGCAAGGGCGCGACGTCGCCCAGATCGCGCTCCTTTTCGGCGCCAACGACCTGGGCTCGACCATGATCGAGGAGAACGTCGTCGCCGCGGCGGGCGCCCGCTTTCGCCTGGGCCCTCGCGATCTCGAAGCGCTGGCCGAAGACCTGGGCATGCGGGCGATGCGGCGCGACTTTTTCTATCGCGTCTATCCCGCCGCGGCCCTATAGTACCCGTGGAGTGGCAACGCCTTCCTTTCGCTCGTTCGGGGATTTCGCCATGAACGGAAAACGCAAACCGCTTTCCATCCTCTGCCTCCTGGCGCTCGCGCCCGCGTTTCTCTCGGGATGCACGGCCCTGACCCAGATCAGCGAGCACGCTTTTCTCATGACACCGGAGCAGGAGACGGCCTTGGGGAAGGAGATCGCCGTCGAGATCGAGAAGCGGCATCCGATCTACCACGGCGATCCCGCCGCCACGGCTTACGTTCAAGCCCTCGGCACGCGCCTCGTGGAGGTCGCCCCGCCTTGCCGGCAGCAGTTCCGGTTCCAGCTTGTCGACTCTGAGGAGGCGAACGCGTTCGCCATCCCCGGCGGATCGTGTTACGTCAACATCGGCCTTTTGCGCTTGGCGGAGAACGAGTCGGAGCTGGCGAGCGTGGTGGCTCACGAGATCGGTCACGTCATTCTGCGCCACGGCGCCAAGACCGTGAGCCAGGCCCAGACCTACGGTCTGATCGGCCAGCTCGCCCTCGGCGAGAACGCCGGTCAGCTGTCGCAGGTGGCCGCCCAGATCGTCCAGTCCGGCGTTCTCCTCCAGAACAGCCGCGCCCATGAGCTCGAGGCCGACAACGTCGCCGTCACGATCCTGGCGAACGCCGCCGTCGACCCCCGGGGTCTCCTCACCTTTTTCGACAGAATGCAAGCGCTCGGAGGCGGCGCGGGAAGAAACTCGAAGTTCTCGGAGTACTTCTCCACCCACCCCCTGACGACCACGCGAGTCGACCTTGCGCGTCAACGCATCCAAGCCCTCGGGATGCCCGGTCCCGGCTGGACCCGCGATTCCGACGCCTTTCGGCAAGTCAAGACGCGCTACCCCCCGGCGGAATAGGTCCACGCGCGGCAGCCTCGCCGAAAAGGGAAATCCGAAGCGCGAAACCCGAAATCCGAAACACGAAACCCGAAATCCGAAACAGATCCGAGATCCAAAGCGCGAGACTGCCGTGTGGTTCGACACGCATTGTCATCTGACCGACGAGGAGTTCGCCGACGATCTCGATGACGTCCTTTCCCGCGCAGTTGGCGCCGGCGTGGATGACATCATCGTCGTGGGCGATCGTCTCGAATCGAGCCGTCAGGCAATCGCTTTGGCCGGCGTTCGGGAAACGCCCGACGGCCCGGTGCGTCTTTGCGCGACGGCGGGCGTTCACCCTCACCACGCCGAGGAATGGAGCGAATCCGTTTCGAGAGATCTGCGCGCGCTTTGCCGCGGCGCTCTTGGTTGCGCCGAGGGTGACCCGGGGACGGACGAAGCCCCAACCCCGGACCCCGAATCGCGCTCCCCGGATCGAGGCGGTCTCACTGCCCACAAAAGCGCTGAAAGCGCGCCAGGACAAGGCCCAGGGCGCTGCGAGGAGGCGATTCCTCCGCCGGGGCTCGCGGCGATCGGCGAGGTGGGACTGGACTTCTACTACGACAACGCCCCGCGCGAGCGGCAGATCGAGGCGTTTCTCGCCCAGGCGGAGCTCGCGCGCGAGTTCGGCCTGCCCCTTGTCATCCACTGCCGCAAGGCCTACGGCCCTCTGATCGATCTCGTCCGGCAATACGACCTTGCCGGGATCGGGGGCGTCGTCCACTGCTTCGGCGGAACTCGCGACGAGGCGCTCTGCCTTGCGGGCATGGGCTTCTTCCTCGGGATCGGCGGCGCGCTCACCTTCAAGAAGAGCGATCGGGTCCGCGAAGTCGTGCGCTCCGCGCCTGTCGAGTCGCTCGTTCTGGAGACCGACGCGCCCTACCTCGCTCCCGTCCCTCGCCGCGGCAAGCGCAATGAACCGGCTTTCCTGGCCCACACGGGGCGGCGTCTTGCGGAGGAGCTGGGTTTGGGGGAAGACTCTCTTGCGAGGCAGACCCGGTGTAATGCACTTCGACTTTTTCGTCTCGGAGAGTCCGTGAGAACCCGAGAGATGGCCGGCGGCTAGCCGGCTGGGGCCATCTTGCGGGCGTCTTCCGGACTGTTGGTCACTCATCCGATCACCGCGGCCTGCGAACCGGCACGGTTCGGTTCCCCTCCGACGCGCTTCGCCCCCCGTCTTTGGCCGTCTCCCTCCGCGCGGACAGTCGCCCAGAATTCAATTGACAACCCCTGGGGGCAAGCGTATCGCTAGGTCTAGATCGTCGCTCCATTCTCGGGACAAGGAGGTTGACGCCAAGTGACCGCAGAACGAACCGGGCCCGCCACGAAGGGATCGGCCTTCACGCTCATCGAACTCCTGATCGTGGTGGCCATTATCGCCATCCTGGCCGCCATCGCGGTGCCCAACTTCCTGGAAGCGCAAACACGCGCCAAGATCTCGCGCGCCGAGAACGACATGCGCACGCTGGCCGTCGCTCTCGAAGCGTACCGCTTGGACAACAACGCGTACATTCCCCATAGCAACGACGTGTACGAATTCAACCCCCTGACCTCGCCGATCGCCTACATAACCTCCGTGCCTCAGTGTCCCTTCGCCGAGATCCTCAACAAGAGAAGCGATCTCTACGGCATGAGCGCCATGAACTACCACATGGAGGACCTGCCCTACCACATCCAGGGCTGGGGGGAGCCGGGGAGCACCTTCGCCAGGAATCTTTACAACCAGGGCAAGCTCTACATCATCTGGAGCATCGGCCCCGACCTCGTGCACAACATTCACACGGACGGCCTCTACGATGCCACCAATGGCACGAGGAGCATCGGCGACCTCTACCGCGCGGGGCCGTGAGGAGCATTTCGAGGAAGGGCGAGCCGCGCCCAATCGCCGCTGATCTTCGCCGTCCTGCAGGAACAGGCGACTGAGGAAGCGGACTGACTTTCCCCAGGCCCTGGGCTGCACTGGTGAGTCCATCAGCCTTGCGACGGGGACTCACCGGAAGGAGCCTTGAGCCGGACCAAGGAGCAAACCATGACGGAGAACAGGAACGCATTCACTCTCATCGAACTCCTCATCGTCGTTGCCATCATCGCCATTCTGGCCGCCATTGCGGTTCCTAACTTCCTTGAGGCGCAGACGCGGTCCAAAGTGTCGGCGTGCAAGACCGACATGCGCGCCATGCAACTCGCCCAGGAGGCCTACAACGTGGACAACCAGGTCTACGTGCCGGACAATTTCCCCGGCCAGCAAACGGACGTGGACAGTTTCAAGTTCCTCAGCACCCCGATCGCCTACATCACGTCCGTGCCGACCAGTCCCTTCAATGAAAAAGTCAACGTCTTGGGCCCCAATCGCTACTTCGAGTATTGGCGGGGGGGTTACGACTCATCGGGCAAGATCTTGTACGATGCGGGATCGGAGGAAACGGGGATCTTGTACCGCATCACGTCGGTGGGTCCGGACAATGCTCGCGACTACGGCTACGATATGCAAAACCCCCGGCCAGACCCCGCCAGCAACGGGCCATACGAGATCCACAACAACACCCCCCTGTACCTGAACGGCCTCTACGACGCGACCAACGGCACGAAGTCCCGCGGCGATCTGATGATCTCCCCCCGCGGCATCCACAACAACTGAGGCCGCTCCCCCGGACGACGCGCCGCGGTTTCTTGACCCTGTCTGGAAGAACCTACTGCTTCACCCGCCAGATGTCGCCGTCGCTGACGGCGCCGTTGGTGGGATCGTAGGTGTGAAGGACAACCAGCCTCACCATGGGATTCGACTGAGCGGGATCGTAGTCGAGGAGGGGATCGACGTCGTAGTCGCCATCGGGACCGCAACTGAAGAGAATCCAGCCCATCTCCTTAGCGTTGTAGTAGCCCAGAGCGGTCCCTTCACTTCTGGCGAAGGGATCCCGCGGGAGGGACGTAATATACGAGACGGGCGTCGTGAGGGTCATGAACTTGTCGTCTTCAGAAGTCCAGGCGCGAAAAGTCGAGATGTGGCGGGCGGGATCGTCGGTAGGCAGACGTCGGTTCACGCCCAGATCGCCCGAGGCGCTGGCGACATACATGTTGTTGTCGACCATGTAGGCCTCAATCGCCGTGCTCACGGACCGCAGGTCCGTGTTGACGCGGCTGACAGTCGAGCGTCCTCCGCTGCTGTAAGTCAATCTGATCTCTGAGGGGGGAACAATGAGAGATAGTCCCGCAACGGCGGCGACGATAAGAAGAAACCAAGGCCAGAACGGCAAGAACCCTCCGGCCTTCCTCATCCCGTCGGCGGATTCGACCGGCTCGGCCTCGATCAAGTCCCATCCGCACCGCGCGCAGACTTCCGCGCCCTCGGGATTCTCAGTTTGGCATTTTGGGCATTGCATAGGTCTCACTCTCGCGCGGCGCGTCGAGTTTTCGGGGCCAGACGCGGCGTGGACCCCCCGCAATGGTGAGCGACAGCGCGCCGCCGCACTTCACGGATCGAAGCCGCCTGCCCTCCGAGGAGGCCCGGACTGCTCCGCTATCCCTTTCTGCACACGGCCGCCAGCTGTTTCCCGAACCAGCGCAGGTTCGGGATGTGGCGACAGTGGTCGTAGACCTCCATGACGCTCTCGTAGACTGCGCGATAGTCGCGGCCGACGAGACACGCGCCGAACTTGAGAGGCAACATCGGAATGTAGGAGTAGTCGTAACTCTCGAGACGGACGACCTCGAAGCCCTCCTCGGCGAGGAGAGCGCGGAGGAGGCGCGGGTTCGAGGAATGCACCTTGAACCGCACGCCTTCGAGCCGCACGCGGTTGCCCCTGAGCGTCGTCGGCAGGTTGAAGGGCGACCAGGTGTTGCCGTTCGTGAAAATGGCCGACCCACCCGGCGCCAAGACGCGCCATGCTTCCTGGATCATGCGGCGCTGACCTTCGGGCGGCAGATGGCCCATGGCGCCGAACATCGACATGACGCCCTCGAAAGCGCGGTCGGCGAAGGGGAGGCGCGTCATGTCGCCCCGCAAGAACGTCGCGTGAGGGTATCGTCTCTTCCCCTCGGCGAGCATGCGCGCGCTGAGGTCGATTCCCACGTAGGCGAGAGGGCGAAACCGATCGAGCCAACGGCCGTTGCCGCACGCCAGATCGAGAACGCGGCGCCCGTCGAACCTTTCGCGAGCCAGGTCGGTCAGGCGCCGCTCCGAAAGAATGGCGCGCTCGAAGATTCGGTTGTAGCGATGGGCCACCTTCGTGTAGAGCTTCTCGGATTGGGCGGTCTCGCGATACATGCGCTTGCTCCTCACCGAGGGAACGCGGGAGATCTCGTTTTGTACGGGGCGGCTTCGGCGACCGTCGGCGTTGTTCCGCGAGCGAGGTTATAGGCGTAGTAATGCCCGAGCGTACCATAGCGGGCCGCGCCGTAGAACAGGAAAGAAGCCAGAACAAAGGCGCCGAGCGCCTGCCAAGCCGTGCGCCGGACGGGCCGATGCAGGAACTCTTGCCAGCAATGGGCGGGAATCCAGCAGGCGGCGAAGAAGAGCGCGCTGACGGCCGGGCGGACTGCGTCTGCGTCGGGGGGACCTAAGGTAAAGAAGGCGAGGATCTCCCCGGGGTTGATGATATTGGCGACCGGGTTCACCACGATCCAAAGTCCCAGAAAACCCGCCACAATCGCGAGGCGCTCCGGAATCCTGCCCGCTCTGCGGCTGAGCCGATTCGCGAAGTTCGCTAGGATGAAACAGCACAGGAATTCGAGGACGAGGAGGTAGAACGTGCCTGCGTATCGGAAAGCGCCGAGATTGGAATGCATCGCCGTCACGGCGCGCTGCACGAGAATGGCCCCGGATATCGCGCCCCCGATGAATGTTAGCGCGGTCAGAAACCAGAACAAACGTCCCGCTTTCCTGCCGATCTCTTCCGTCCCTGCGTCACTCGCGCTCCTCTTTCGCGCCACGTAGAGCGCCGCGATCAGCATCGGGATCCCCACGATGCTCGCCAAGAGCAGCCAGTACCACCAGAGGAAGTGGCTTTTTCGGGGGGTATAGCAACAGCTTCCCATTCGCTCGCGCCTCTTCGGGGGACATCGCTCCGCTTGCTGTGATGAGTCTGGGCGAAAGCGGAACGGCTGTCAAGCGGACACTGACGAAAAGCTCCCCCATTTTTCGGGGAGAACCGTGTTCCCACATCACCGAACACGTAAACCCCGTGTTCTCAACGCTTCTGAATCAGTGCCATTGCAGACTCTCTGGTCAGTCAAACCGGTTTCGGATCTAGCCCAAATATCCTAGTGTTCCCCATATTCTCCTCTTGCCGCCGCGGGCGGCGGGAGATGATAGTCGGACGGTAGGACGGTTTTTTTCGCGCGTCCGTTGCGGCCGATGGGACGCCTTGCGCTTCTCCTCTTTGCCCAGCGCACGCAGGAGAAATGGGAAACAGGTCGGAACCAGCCTTTGACGAAGGGGTCGCCGGACGCTTCGGCGCGGGGACCAACTCGGAAAGGCCCCAGGGCCATGAGGCTTCCTGAAAGCACGCAGCGGCGGCGGATGGAGGAGATGAGGTTGCGCCTTGCGTTGGGCGCCGCATGTCAGGAGGAGCGGCGAGTTTCCCGCCGCTGATTGATTCTTCCGGGGCGTCGCCGGATCCGCCGGATGCCGGGAGGGAACCCGTCTCTGGTCTGGGAATGGAAGCGGGGAGAAGAAGCGGGGGAGGAGTGAGAGAGATGAACGAGCAAGCCACATTGCACGAAACAGGCGAGCAAGGGGGTGTGGCGCCCCATGCGCGCGTGGCGCAATTCACGCGATCAGCGGCAAGCCAGGGGCTTGTGCACACCGCTAGGTTCGCCGGCAAGGCCGCGCGCGCGCTTCGCGATTCCATGAACGCAACCGGAACCATGCTGGCCGCCCCGCTTCGGAAGCGTGAAGCGCCCCTTGCGTCACGGGCCTCGAGAAGAATAAGGGAAGGACAGAGACGAATCAAGGCGTTGGGCCGGGAGCTGGAAACGCTGAAAACCCGGTTGGGAGAATGCCTTGCACGGAACACCATGGAGGGGAAGATCAACCCCGCCGAGGACCCGGAAGTCCAGGATATCACCTGGGACATTGAGAAGAAGAGCGGAACGCTGCGCGAGCTTCAGGACATGCTGAAGAGCCTGGAGACGACGGTGACGCTCCTGCAGGAGCGACTGGCGCCCGCTGCCGACAAGGCTTCGGCGGCCTCTCCGGTTTGTGAGGAACCGCACGGATCTCCCAAAGAGACCGCTGAGACGCCTCCGACGCGAGAGCCGGGCACGGAGCGGCGGAGGGTCGTTGTGCCGGAGGCTGCCCCGGCTGGGCCCGTGGAGGGGGAGAAGCCGGACGCGAAGGCGGCGGAGAAGGTTGACGAGGTCGTGAAGAAGGAAAGCGGGGGCGCGTAGCGCATCGGCTGCCGCCGAGCTCTGGTCTTTCGCAACGTCCTCGAAGACCGCTATCGGGAGCGGTGCCATGAGAACTGCCAATCCGAAACCATCGGGACCTCTGGTCGCGACCGCCGCTTACGCGGCGGGGCGGGGGGCGGGCAAGTTGCGTCCCGTGGCGCGCGGGAGTAGATCGCGCATTGGCCCGTTGGCCGGCGCCGCGGCGGTCGGCGTTCTGTGGGGCGTCGCCTGCGGCTGTGTGAACTTGAGAAAATGGAAGCAGGGACGCATGACAAAAGAAGAGGCCCTTCGCGAGACCGCCAACGAGTCCGTGGGCATCGGCTTGGCGACAGGGGCGGGCATTGCCGCGGCAAACCTTGTGAGGGTCTCCAGTTTGGTCGCGTCTTCCGCATCTCTCGCGCCTTTTCTGATCGCGGCCGCCGTTACGGGCGGCGCCAAAGCGCTCTGGGATCGCAGGGTGAAGAGAGGGCGCTCGCTTGGAGGTCGCGGAGGCGAGCGCGAACGGGAAACCTTCCCTGGCCACGGACTCCGCGCTCCGCAGGATGTCCCCGCCCTTCCATCGCCCGACTAAGCCGGGAACGGTCGCGACACGGGACTGCCGCCCGTTTCAACCTTCACCGGGGCGGCGTCAGGAATCCCCGTCCCAGAGGCATGGCCCTGAATCGGGCGGACGGATGGAGAGCCAGCCGCTCTCAACGGAAAGCCCTTTTCTTGCAGTCGCTCGATCTGCCGACGAAAGGGAGGAACGATGGAAAAGGCGTCTACGATCCTGCTTCTGGTGTGCTCGAACCTTTTCATGACTTACGCGTGGTACGGACACCTCAAAGACTTCGCGAGCAGGCCGATTCTGGCGGTCATTTTCCTGAGCTGGGGCGTTGCGCTTCTTGAATACAGCCTGCAAGTGCCGGCGAACCGCATCGGGTACCAGTTCTTCTCGTTGAGTCAACTGAAGATCATGCAGGAGATCATCACGATCTGCGTTTTTGCGGCTTTTGCCGTGTTCTACATGAGAAACGCCCTCACTCTCGATTTCCTATGGGCCGCGCTTTGCATTGTTGGCGCGGCGTATTTCATGTTCCGCAACGCGCCCGCTCCGCGCTAAGATGGAGATCGGGCGGGGAGGGCGCATGCGCCCGGGGAGGGCCTTCTTGTGGCGCGGGCCCTCCGCGATCCGAGCCCACGCAGGAGCAAGCCCTTTCTGGCTGACAACCGCGGCGCGCCGCCCGATCGGATTCCGGAGTCCGAACTCCTCGGCTCCAAGGCCGGCGCCTTCACCAATGCCAAGAAGGACGAACCCGGCCCGTTCGCTCGCGCCGAGGCATGATATCCCCGGCGCCCTTGGCGTGGGTCGCTTCCACGTCTGATCTCCCCCTAACGGCGCGGCGGGATGATGGTGTGGCACTCGATGCACAACCCCCGGTTCTCGTGCGGGGGAGTCGCGCCTTGGGCGATGGGAATGACCGGGGGGACGATGGTCGCGTCGTCCGGGCGTTCCGCGATACGGGTATCGGCCACGAGCCAAACGCCCTGTCTTTCGATGATGATCCGCGCAAGTTGGTTGACGTAAGAGTCCTCGATCAGCCGCTTCAGGGCGCTGATGTCCGTGATGGCACAGCCGTCGTAGGAGAGAATCCTGTCGCCTGCCAGCATGCCTACGTCGTAGGCGGGGGAGCCAGGTATGACGCGGGTGACGACCACCGCGCCGCGCGCCGCATCCTGGCGCGCGTTGACGCCTATCCATCCATTGCCCCGATGGGATCTCGGCCCGGCAATCAGGATGACCGTCAGGACAATGAGAACCAACGCCGGCGCAACGTAGAGAACCGCGTATCTCCGGAGGTTGTCCTTCAGCGTCTTCAGTCGCTTCATAGCGTCCAGCCGATCCAGACGCCCATGCGGCGCATTCCCGGTGTGATGAGTGCCTCGTTAGGGGCTCAAGCCGGCATCAGAAGCCGATAGGCGATGAAGAGCGCGGCGGCCGCGTAGAGTCCCTTCACGTAGTCCACCGGCAGCATGTGGTTGAGCCTCCCCCCTAACTGTCCGCCGATGATGCTTCCTGGAACGATCGCCAACAGCACCCGGGCGAACGCCCCGAAGGAGAAGTAATCTCGCAACAGGCCCTCCACCAGCAGCAGGCCTCCTCCCAGAAAGGAAACGAAGACGAGGGTGACCAGGGTATTCGCAATGCAGGTCCTGATGGGGGCGCGCGTGAGGTATCTGTGCAAAGGCGTTTCGAGCACCCCTCCGGTGATGCCGAGCATGGCGCTGCAGAAGCCGGTGGGGAAGCCCGCAAGCAAGAGAATCGAAGGATGTCGCCGCCGCCCGCCGGCGCTTTCCGGGTCCGTTGCCGGCGCCCCTTCCCTTCTCTCCGCGTAGATCTGGTAGGCGATGTCCAGGGCGGCGTAGACGAGGAATATGCCGAGGGCCACCTCGAGGACGTGTCTGCTGAGCAGCATACTCACGGCGACGCCGGCGAGAACCCCTATGATGCCGCTGGGAATGAGGTACCGCAACGCCCCCCGGTCCACCAGGCCGCGTCGGGTGTAGTACTGCGAAGAAGAGAGACTCATGAAGCCGCTGGACACCAACGAGATGACCTTGGCCAGGTAGATGTCGAAGCCGAAGAAGATGATCAACAACGAGACTTTCAGGATGGCGCCGCCGCATGCGGTCATTCCATTCAGGGTCCCGGCGAGAATCCCGAGCAGGAATAAGACCGAGGAATCGGCCAACGTCAGTTCGTACCGAAACACAGAGCGCGCAACGACGGCGCTCGCCCTGCTGGGACGGTAGTCCAGGACGACCTTCGTGGAGAACACGGCGCCGTCGCGCAGGTAGACGGTCCGGACCGAGTCGTTGTAGCGCCGATCCCGCAGGATGCGCCGAATATCGTCCGTTGCGTAAACGGGGCGGTTGTCGACGTTCAGGATCACGTCTCCTCTCCGCAGGCCGGCTTCCTCGGCCGGGGAATGCTCAAACACCTTGTTGATCAGAAGGCCGCCCTTCTTGTTCACGCCGAACTGGGCCCGGATCGTGTCGTTTACGGGGAGGACATGCGCGCCCAGCCACAAGGTCTGGACCCGAGGCAGGCCCTTGCAGAACATGGCAAGGACAATCAAGGCCATCAACAGGACCTTAGCTGCGAGGACGATCCTGCCGACCCGCGCGAGGCTCTGGTAGCCGCCCTGCATCACTCGGCGTTCCTTCTCCTCAGCAGCGATGCGATCGCGCCGAGCAGTCCCTGCTTCTTCCGACCGGCCGGCTGGTCGTTGCCAAGGTACACGACGCAATCCTGCATCTGGGGGAAGTTGCGCATCAGGGAGTTGCGGACTTCCTGAGCCACCGCATCGCCTTCGTACAAAGAGATGACTGAGGGGACGACGATTCCGACGTCAGCCCAGGTTCTCTGGCCGGTGCGCCTGGTCCTGAGGTAGGCGATCTTGTCGACGCCGGGGACCGAGAGGACCGCGCGCCGGATCTCCTTGCGCTGGTTCTCGCCGATGGAGGCGTCCATCAGCCCGGCGCCGGCTTCGCCGAAGATTTTGCACCCCATGTGGCCGATCAGCAGCGACACGGCGATCGCAGCCAGAGGGTCAAGGATCGCGTACCCCGCGATGGCGCCGGTGATCCCCACGAGGCTTGCAATGGAGGAGTAGGCGTCGGCCCGGTTTTCCTGGGCGTTGGCCATTACCACGGGGCTGTTGAGTTCCTTTCCCACGCACAGGCCATAGTTGGAGATGGCGATGTTCGACAGGATGGAGAC
>Ga0315274_10004808_pt1 | contig 19823 bp, 22 predicted proteins | sample YL17G02_20_MG_FD_203700 | JGI IMG/M metagenome (GOLD analysis project Ga0315274, IMG submission 203700) | Sediment microbial communities from Yellowstone Lake, YNP, Wyoming, USA - YL17G02_20 | ecosystem: Environmental > Aquatic > Freshwater > Lake > Sediment | place: USA: Wyoming | collected... | reverse complement strand
ATTGGCGGTGGCTGCGTCATCAATGTAGATCGGCGCTTCGGCCAGCACGCCCAAAGCTGATTGGATTTTTGTAAAATCGTTGTCGTCGCCCTTGGACGACAAAGTGCCTGTCCTGATTTTCCAAAGGTCAACCCCGGCTTGCGAGGAAATCAAACGGTCAACCACCTGGTCCATGGACATCTCCAAAGAAAATATGCCCACGGGCAGATGCTCGTGGACAGAAACATATTTGGCAAAGTCCAAAGCCAAAGAAGATTTTCCCATTGAAGGTCGCGAGGCCAAAATCACCAAGTCGGATTTCTGAAGCCCAGAAAGAATATAGTCCAAATCAGCAAAGCCGGTCGGCACGCCTCTTGGCCCGCCCTCGTGGCGCGAAAGCCGGTCTATGCGCTCAAAGGCCTCTTCTAAAGAATCCTTGATGGGCAAGAATTTCTGGGTCAGGGACTTTTGGGTGATGGAAAAAACCTTTCTTTCGGCCTGGTCCAGGAGAACATCAACGTCTTCCGATTCGTTATACCCCATTTGGCTGATGTCAAAGCTCGCCTCAATCAGATCTCTCAAGATTCTTTTGTGCTGGACGATTTTGGCGTAATTTAAGGTGTGGGCGGCCGTCGGCACGGTGTTGACCAAATCGGTTAAATAAGCAGTGCCGCCGATTTCCTCCAGCTTGTTTTTTTCCTTGAGCCGGCTGGAAATCGAAAGCAAATCAATCGGCTCGCCTCTTTCAAACAATTCAAACATCGCCTGAAAGATTTCCTGATGATGTATTTTGTAAAAGTCGCGCGACTGCAAAAAATCAATCACGCGAACAATGGCGTTCTTATCAATCAAAAGGCAGCCCAAAACAGATTGCTCGGCCTCTATGTTTTGCGGAGGAAGTTTTTCTGAAAACTGGTTTGGCATTGTAATTTCACTTTAACAGCAGCAAGTAGCTCTGGCAATGATTATTTTTGAACACTTTTTGAACATTTAAGACTCGGCCCTTTGTCGGTGTCTTCAACCTGCCAGCCGAGTTTTTCTATCCTTTCCCTGATTTTATCCGCTTCCTGCCATTTCTTTTGTTTGCGCAACTTTTCGCGCTGCTCAACTAATTTCTTTACTTCTGCCGGCGCCGCTAAAACCGGCGGAGACCCGGTCTCCGCCAATTTTAGGCCGAGAACTTGGTCAAAATCAAGCAAAAGCTTGTATTTTTCCGTAGGCAGCAAGGCCTTATCGCGCAAAACTTGCCAGGCCATTGCCAAACCTTCGGCAATATTAAGGTCATTGGCCAGGCATCCCTCAAACTTCTGTTTATATCCTTTCAATTTCGCACTTTGTGTTTTTGTTTTACGCTTTGCGCTTTGCGCTTTTAGCTCTCTCGTTTTTTCATATAGTCCATTGAGCGCTCTTTGTGCCGCCTCTAAACTTTCCCAAGTGAAATTCAGGCCTTTGCGATAATGCGAAGTTAAAATCAGGTATCTCATCGCTAAAGGATTAAACCCTTTCTCAACAAGGTCTTTGGCTGTCACCTGGTTACCCGAGGATTTGGCCATTTTTTCTTTATTAATCACCAGCCACTCATTGTGCAACCAATAATTGGCGGTTGATTCTCCAAAGGCGCCGTAGGCCTGGGCGATTTCATTGGTATGATGCACCGGGATATGCTCCTTGCCGCCGGTATGAATGTCAAATCTTTTACCCAAGTACTTAACCGACATAGCCGTGCATTCAATGTGCCAACCGGGAAAACCGCGGCCCCAGGGACTGTCCCAAAGCATAATATGATTTGGTTGATTGATTACCCAGAGCAGAAAATCCCAGGGCTTTCTTTTTTCGGGATCCACTTTCACCCTGGCTCCGGCTGATTGATTTTTCAGATTGAGCCGGGCGAACTTGGCATAACCGGGGAACTTTGAGGTGTCAAAAACCAATCCAGTTTTGGTGCGATAGGCAAAACCATTCTTTTCAATTTTTTTTATCAGCTCTATTTGTTCTTTGATATGTGCTGTGGCTCGGCATAAAACATCGGGTTTGGTGATATTCAGCAAATCCAAACTTTCTTGAAACTGCCTGATGTATTTATCGGCTATCTGCCAGACAGTCAGGCTCTCTCTTTTGGCGCCCTTTTCCATTTTATCTTCGCCCACATCCTCGTCAGAAGTCATATGACCAACATCAGTAATATTCATTACCCATTTGACCTTAAAACCCATATACCTCAAGAATCTGACCAAAACATCCCATTGAACATAAGCATACATATGGCCAATATGCTGATTCCAATAAACAGTCGGGCCGCAAGAGTAAATGCCAACCCGACCCTTTTTTAAAGGCTTGAAACTGTCAAGTTTTCTGGTCAAAGTGTTGTAAAATTTGATCATTATTCCATTCTACTACAAATTAAGCTAATTTAAAACGCAAAACCTCGTCTTATTGACCGAGGTTTTGTTTTGTTATGATCTCTGGTCCAAGAGTTATCTGGAGGAGTGATACTCCTTAACGCGCAGGATAAGAGCTTCGATGTCCTCCGTTGTGGAAGGTATACACTCCATCATGGTCGCGCCACACTCAAGGCACTGACGCTCCTTCTCAGAGTCATCTATCGACGAGATCAAAGCAACGATGACGGCTTGCCCATTGTGATTGCGGGCGTCTCTGACGAATATCGCTGTTCTGGTAGCATCAACAAAAATGACGCCGGCGCCAGAACACGAGTCGGAAACCGTCAAGCCCTGCCTGGTCGCTACCCCTGCGGCCTTCGCCTTAAAGTCAGAATAAAACGGCTGCCAGAAATAAATTAGGTTTTGTCCCATTAAGCACCTCCTTTCTAAGATGCTACTTCGGTCATACCCCTCCCGCGAGTGTTTTGTCAAGCCAAGCCCCGCACCGTCACGGAGAACGTGACTGGTGCGCGGGAGAAAAAAGTGTGGTAAAGTAAAACAATGACAATAGTCCGCCAGTTCACCAAGTTCTTTTTGGTGGGAACGATGAATACTTTGGTTGATTTGGGAATCCTTAATCTTTTGATTTTGATTTCAGGAATAAGCTCTGGCTTAGAATATTCTGTTTTCAAAGGCATTTCTTTCTTGGTAGCGACGACTAATTCCTACTTTTGGAACAAGCGCTGGACGTTCGAATCCGGCCAAAAGAAATTTGGTCAATTCCTGATTATCAGTACAATTGGTTTCGTCATCAACGTCGGCGTGGCCTCTTTCTTGGTCAATTTGATCGGGCCGCAGGCAGGCCTAACAACCAAAGTTTGGGCTAATGTCGGCGCCCTAGCAGGAAGCGCAATCGGCTTAATATGGAATTTTTTAGGATATAAGTTCATAGTGTTTAAATGAAAATTCTTTCAGAATTTACAGATAGTATTTATTTTCTTAAAGTATAAAATGAAAATTCTTTCAGAATTTACAGATAGTATTTATTTTCTTAAAGTATAAAATGAAAATTCTTTCAGAATTTACAGATAGTATTTATTTTCTTAAAGTATAAAATGAAAATTCTTTCAGAATTTACAGACCATATTCATTTTTTCTAAAGTATAAAATAATGTCTCAAGTCTTTTATCGAAAATATAGACCAAGGCTATTTTCTGAAGTGATCGGCCAAGAAACAATTGTCAAAACCCTAACTAATGCCTTAAAAGCAGGGTCTGTTTCCCACGGCTATCTTTTTTCCGGGCCACGGGGCTCTGGTAAAACCACCATTGCCAGGCTTTTTGCCAAGTCGCTCAATTGCGAAAAGAGAAAACCCGACGAGTTTGAGCCCTGCAACCAATGCAACTCATGCCAAGAAATCAACACAGGCAGGGCCATTGACCTAATTGAAATTGACGCCGGCTCGCATCGGGGTATTGACGAAATGAGAGAACTCAAAGAGGGGATTGGATTTTCGCCGACGAGGTCAAAATACAAAGTCTTCATTATTGATGAAAGCCACCAGCTGACAAAGGAAGCGGCCAACGCTTTATTGAAAACCTTGGAAGAACCTCCAGCCCACGCGATACTCATTCTGGCAACGACAGAAATCCACAAGATGATTCCCACCATTATCTCGCGCTGCCAAAGATTTGATTTCAAAAGGTTTAAACTGCCAGAAATCATAAAACGCTTAGAGATTATTTGCGAAAAAGAGGGGATTAAGATTGACAAAGATGCCTTAGAGATAATCGCCTTGAACTCTGGGGGAGCTTTACGCGACGCCGAGAGCATCTTGGACCAGGCCGCGACTTTTTCATCGGAGTTAAACAAAAAAGAAATAACCATTAAGGCCCAAAACCTCCGCGACCTGCTCGGTTTGGTAGAAACCAAAAAAATCAGTCGTTTAGCCGGACTGCTGGCAACGAAGAAAGCCGCCGCAGCCATCTCCTTTTTAAACGAGATTTTTGATCAGGGCGCCGATTTGCAGCAGTTTGCCGGAGAGCTGATTAACTACCTTCATGCTGCCTTGCTCTATAAAATCGGTGGGGAAGAGCTCCACGACCCCTTGACCGATGGCCTGACCGACGAGGAATTCGGGGCACTGAAAACCCTGGCTACGAGCTTTCAAGAAATAGAATTGCACAAATTGATAAACTTGCTTTTAGACGGCCAGCAAAAAATGAAAACTTCGCCCATTTTACAACTACCCCTGGAATTGGCAATAGCCGAGTTTTGTGATGTAAAATAGCCGCATTGGGGGGTCGTCTAATAGTAGGACAGGGACCTTTGAAGTCCCCAATGAACGTGCGATTCGTTCCCCCCCAGCAAAATAAATTGCCTGGTTAAAAACAGCTTCATTAATCCAACTATGAAAAAGATTATCATTATCGACGACGATAAGATAAATCAGGATATTCTATCTACCGCCTTTAATCAGAAAGGTTATAATGTTCTTTCTGTCTTTGATAGCCGGCAATGCATTGAAGAGATTGGCAAATACAAGCCGGATTTGATTCTTTTGGATCTTCTCATGCCCGGCCTGAATGGCTTTGAGGTGCTGCAAATAATGAAAAGAGAATCAATAATCCCGAAGATCCCTGTCATTGTCTTAACGGCTCTGAAAGAAGAGGTTAATATAAAAAAGTCCCTGGCTTTGGGGGCTAAAGATTATTGGCTTAAGACCGATTACAACCCGAGCCAGCTGGTAGAGAAAATAAACGGATTACTGGAAGAGAGATCAAGCGATGGAGAAGAGAAAAGAAAATCAATTTGATCAATTTCTGGAAACCTGTTATATAAAAGTATGGAGAAAAAAACGGAGCAGACTCTGCTCCGATTCACAAAACAGCTTTTGGAAGAAACGTGGGCTTTTAACCAGAAGCTGTTTTAAATTGAGGCAAATTCAATCTGATACCAAAAAGTACGATCGTACCATTTTGGTAGCGATATGGAAATCACCTTATCGTGATTTCCAGACAGTATAATTTAGATCAATGAATAAAATGAAAATCGCTCTTTCTATCGCGATTTTCAGACAATATAAATTAGATCAATGGATAAAATGAATCTCTTGTTTAACACCCGATGTTAAACACGCTCAATAATTAAAATAAAATAAAATAAAAAGCGGGGGGCGGGTACCCCTGCTTTTTGAGCGCGTTTTTGTTATCGGCGCAAGCGTTTTTCACTGACCCAGCGACGACCGCCTTGCGGAAATTGGACCAGATAAAACGGCATGTGCCGGCCTCCGAGCTTACTCCCGCAGCGGCGGATAGCGGTGCTTATAACCGTAATCTGCGAGACATGGCGCCATTGCGTATCGTGATCAAGGGTTAAATTTTCTCCCACCGCAAACTCAAAGTACGGATTTCCTAATCTCTCGCAACGCTTGGCCGCCCTCTTGTCCTCGTCGTAACCGTGCCCACAATACTTGCAAACATGAATTACCTTACGCATTCTGACCTCCTTTCTGTCTGTGAATTTTTGGGAGACCCGCTCTCCCACATTTTATTCGACCCGGCGGACATATTCGCCGGTTTCGGTGTTCACCTCTATTGTTTCGCCTTGCTCAACGAACAAAGGGACATTGATTTGAACACCGGTTTCCAGGATCACGGCTTTTAAGCCCCCTTGGGCGCGGTCGCCCTGAACTCCCGGAGGCGCTTCTGTTACTTTCAATTGAACCTTAATTGGCAAATTAACGGTAATAATTTTGCCGTCAAATAAAAGGGTCTCAATGATAGCGTTTGGTTTCAAAAACCTGGCGCCGGCGCCAACCTGCTCCCCTGTCAAATCAAATCTTTTTGACGAATCTCCAGCCTCACAAAAGAAATATTGACCCCGGTGGTTGTAAAGATATTTTGCCTGCAATTTTTGCAGGTTTGCTTCCTCGAATTTATCGGAAGAATGAAAACCCTGTTCCATGACCTTACCTGAAACAAGACTTTTCATCTTCACCTGGGCAATGCCTTCCCGCTGAGCTTTTTTCATTTGATTGAAATCCAAAACCTCCCAGGGCTCGCCCTCGTAAATGAATCTAACGCCTTTTCTTAGGTCAAAATAGCCAAGCATAGTACCTAAATGACTAATTTCTAATTAACCTAATTGATCTAATCCGTGTTTAGAATAATTAGAGTAATTAGAAATTGTTTAGAATAATTAGAAATTAGGTTAATTTGTCATTGATGATCTCTTTGTGGCCTCTCAAAAAGTCCTGGGCAGACATGGGTTTTTTGCCCTCAAGCTGCAATTGCTCAATTACTAAAGCGTCTTTACCAGCTCGCACGGTTAAGTCTTTGCCCTGGCTCAAAAAAACAAAACCCGACTTTGATGGTTCTGTATATTTTTTGATAGCGCGTGGCGATATATCGGACATTTTGTCCGTTATAACATGCGCTTTTAAAATTTTCAAGACTTTGCCGGAAAATTTGGTAAAACTGCCGGGCCAGGAATCAAAGGCGCGAATCTGGCGTTCAATGAAGTCTGCAGACTTGTGCCAATCAATGCGGCCGTCTTCCTTTTTCAATTGGCGGCAATACAAGGTGGAGGAATTGCCTTGCGCTTGAGCGGATACCATACCCTTAACCAAAAGAGGTATGGTTTTTACCAGCAATTGACTACCCAAATCAGCCAGTTTTTGGGTAAGGGTCAAAGTTGTTTCATTTGTAGCAATGGCAATTTTTTCTTGAGCTAAAATATCGCCTTGGTCAATTTTTTCCGAAAGCCGGATAATAGTCGCCCCAGTTTCGCTTTCGCCGTTTAGAATCGCGTAGGGGATAGGACTGGCGCCGCGGTATTTTGGCAAAAGCGAGGGATGCAAGTTCAGACAGCCGTATTTGGGAAAACCCAAAAGCCAGTTTGGTAAAAACGGCGGGCCAAAGGCGGCCACCACGACCAAATCCGGCTGAATGTTGTTTAAAACCTGCTTAAAAACAGGGTTCTCCAGGTCTTCTGGCTGTAGAACGGGAATGCCGTATTTTTCTGCCAAAACTTTTGCGGGTGTAGAACTTATAGTCTGCTCTCGGCCGACGGGTTTGTCTGGCGGCGCCACCGCCAAAACCGGCTTTAGATTGCCTTTAACAAGCCTGTCTAAGATTGTGGCGCTGAATTCAGAACTACCAAAAAAAACTATTTTCATCATTAGTGTTTAGAACAATTAGAATAATTAGAAATTAGGTTAATTCGTCATTTCACTATCCGCCACTCCACTTCTTCGTCTCTACCGGCAAATATCAGCCAATCTCCTTGCTTGGAAACGACATACCATCTTTTTTTTGTTTCAGACCAAACCAAAGGATCGCCCTGAAAATAAGGTTTTTTAACGATTTCTTTGGGCTTTAGCTTATCCAATTCCAGCCATTTTTTAAAAACCGTTTCAATAGCGTAATCCAAGTTCCGGGATTTTGCCCAATCAGCGACCCTGGTAATGGCGGCCTTGGCTTTCTTGGCGGAACCGGCTAATTCTAAAAGTTGTTTGGCCGGCCTGACAAACCGCGAATAGATAATCTTTTTCTTTTTGGCGTCTTTTTTAATTCTGTCCAAAGACAGGCCTTTGGTATAAAAATAGTGGTTGACTATCTGCTGGATAGCGGTTTCTTGCTGTTTTTTGCGCCTTTCCCGCGCATCCGCCGACGAGACGGACTTTTTTTGCGCCCCTTCGGCACACCCGCCATTGAGACGGGCTTTTTTTCTATTCATACTTTTCTGCTTTAAACCTGTAAACCACGATTTCTTCTTTTTTTGGATCAATCCCGGCTTTTTGGCAAGCGGTGAAAAACTGCTGTTCTACGGTATCTACTTGCTCTAAATCAGGCAGCAGCAGGCCGGTTTTTGACGGAAAATCCCTGCTCTTAACAATAATACCATACCTTTTGGGGTTAAGCTCTTGCAAGTCCTTAACCGGTTCTGGTTCGCCTAAAATGTAAACGGTATAAGACAACTGCGAAAGTTCATTTTCAGCGACAGGTTTAAACCGAGGATCGTTGCTGGCCGCGGCAACGGCGTTCTGAATCAGCTCCTTAGCGATATTATCTTGCGTCGGCAGATAAGTGCCGATACAGCCCCGTAAAACTCGCTGGCGCTCGCCACGGGGCAGGCCGCGCAATTCTCCTTGTTTTTCAAGGGTGACAAAAACGCCAGCCTTTCTTTCCAGAAAATCACTGGGCAAACCCCGAGGAAGGTTCTTTAAAACCTGACCTTTTTTAACGTAGGTTTCCACGGCCAACTTGGCTAATGAAATATATTGGTTCACTGCTCTATTTTTGAAGACTAATCTTTACTTTTATCCTGTCCATTATTTCTTTCAAGAGAATCTGACTGCCAAAAGCGGTGGTGTGAATGCCGTCTGAAGCCCGGGCTAAGCGTTTTTGCCCGTTTTCGTCGGCTAGATATGCGGAATACTTGCCCTCAAGGGTCGCCAAAACACTCCAAGTCTCAAGATAAAGGCAATTGGGGCATTCTTGGCAAACGCTTTCATAAACCGAATTAAGATTGGCCATCTTGTCGGCGTAGTATTTGTCCCGGGCAATGGGATTGCCGATCCAGAAAACAAAAATCTGATGGTCTTCCAGAATTTTCAAAAACCGGGCGACTCTTCGGCCATATTCCGGATTCCATTCCTTATCTCCGTAATGAATCACTTTCTTGTTGAGACTGGTTTGGTCCTGACCGTCATTTGCCCCAAACATCACGAAAGCGATATTGAGCCTTTTCTCTGAAATAAGTTTATTTATTTCTTCTTCCCAGTTAAAATAGTCTGGCCGGGAAAACCCGGTGGAGTAGATGCCCTTGCGGAAAACCTGAACATCCTTGAGGGAAAGCAGTTCTTTTTCCAGGGCGGGGCCAAAAGATTCGGCAATGAAAGAATCGCCGACAATCAAGATATTGTATGGCGGGTTTATGGTTAAAAACGGAATAGGGGATTCATGGCCGGGAATCGAGCCGGGTATTTCTTGTTTGTAGACCAGATTTTCTGGCAATTTTTTCAGATATTGCCAGAAATTTTCTTCCCCGTTGAAAAAGAACTCCAGGCCCAAAAAAGATTTAATGCTTTCTGCTTTTGCGGTATAGGCCAGACTCAAAGAACGAAGAATCGGGTTTTCGATTGTGACGCTCAAAACCTCGACTCTTTTGGATTCGTAAAAAGAGACGATGAGTAAAACCAGAATAATGATGACAACGCTTTTTGTTGAATTTGATAGTTTCATTTCCTACGGGCTTAAAACTTAAAATAAATGAAAGGCGGAACAATGTCTGGACCCAACTTGATTATCAAAATGATCATGGCCGCTAAAAATAAGGCTTGGAGGAATAAAGGCAAGCGCTTTTGAAGAGAAATCAGCAGCTCTTTGACTCTTTGGCCGAAGATAAACCCCAGAAAACTCAAGAATATCAAACCGACTACATAAAGGTTAATTGATTCGCTCGCGCTCTTCCAGTTGAAAAGCTGCTTGATAATGTCAAAAGCGTTTTGCAGATTTTGGGCTCTAAAGAAAATCCAAAGGAAGCAAATGGCGTTAAGGGTAATAAACCATGAAAGTATTTTTTCCAGGCGCACAAATTGATTTCTCCCTTGCGCCATAATTTCAGCTTTAATACGGCTAAAAGCCAGTCCCAGCCCATGAAGAAGGCCCCAGACAATAAATTGGATTCCATTTCCGTGCCAAAGACCGCTCACAAACATAGTCGCCATTAAGTTTAAATAGATTCTGGCCCTGCCTTTTCTGTTGCCGCCAAGCGGGATGTAAACATAATCTCTAAGCCAATTAGAAAGAGTTATATGCCACCTCCGCCAGAAATCCTGGAAATCTACTGACAAATAGGGCGCGTTAAAGTTAGCGGGAGACCTAAACCCCATCAATCCGGCGATGCCAATCGCCATATCGCTATAACCGCTAAAATCGCAATAAATAACAACAGCAAAGGCATAAATAGCCAGCAGGACAGCCAATTGAGAATGGTTTTGGGGAACAGCAAAGACATCGTCCACGATATTGGTCGTCAGATAGCTGGCAATAACGATTTTTTTGAAAAGGCCGGTCAGGATTAAGGCAAAGTTTTCTTCCGGGTTTTCAATAGCTTTAGCGCCGCCGTCTTTGAGCTGAACCAAAAAATCCTGGGCTCTTAAAATCGGGCCGGACAAAAGCTGGGGGAAAAACGAAACATAAATCGCCAAATCAAGAAAAGATTTTTCCAACGGGATTTTCTTATGGAAAACATCAATGTTATAAGAGATGGCCCGAAGAATATAAAAAGAAAGGCCGATAGGCAAAATTACGTGTAAAAACAAAAGGTTGCTGGAAAACCCAATTTTATTCAAAAGAATATCTGCTCCTTCTTGGAAAAAATTAAAGTATTTAAAGAGGGCTAAGATCAAAACATCAAACCCTACGATTATTGCCAACCAGGTTTTCTTTCTGGCCTCGGGAGAAGAACTGTTGATGAGAAAGGCGCTAAAGTAATTGGAAAAAGAAATGACAAAAATCAACGCCAAAAACCGGATGTCCCAGGTGGCATAGAAAAAATAGCTGACCAGCAGTAAAAAAACCCGCCACCAAAACGGCTTTCTTTTTAAAAGCCAGTTTAAAGACAAAACAACGGCAAAAAATATAAAAAAAGAAAAGGTGGGGAAAAGCATAACAACCAACGCGTCTTTTCTTAGTTAAGCTTCAAGTTAACGACTAAATAACCCACGCCAAAAGGGCCTTCGTAAGATAAGATTTCCGGCTGCCAAGCGATTTTTGCCGCCTCTAAGATGCCGAGTAGAAATGCGAAAGACCTTAAGCCGCAGTCTGCTGCCTCGGGATACAAATCATCAAGCCGCAAAATTCTCTCCATATCTTTTTTCTTTAAACATTCTCTTAAATCCCGATCAAATTTAGGGCCGTCTACGTGAAAACCATAAGGGCCGTCCGGCTTTAAACAATGAGAAGTATCTCCCGAGGCGATGAGCGCCACTTTGTAGTTAGTAGTAAGTAGTTTGTAGTTAGGTTCTTTGTAAAACTCCTGGCCTTGGTGAAAATGGAATTCGGGTGATTCCAATCCGGTCAGATAGGGGATTATCTTACCCTTGAAGTTAGGAGCAAGGAAAGAAAGGGGAACATTAAAACCCCAGTCAGAATGCGGAGAGGAAATGATAATCTCGTCTATTTCAGCTTCCTTAAATTGTTTTCCTAAAAACTCTAAAGTCTGCAGTGTCTTTTTAACCTTGGCGCGGTCTTGGGGCGAGCCGACTTCGGCTAGCAGAATCGGCGCATGAGGAGAGAAACAAGCAAAAGTTATCATAATTTGAGGTTTAAGTCTTCACCGCATTTTAAACAGCGCCCTTTATTGTCCACTCCCGCTAATTCCGGCCTCCACCCATCCCTTTTAATTGCCAAGCTCTTGCATTTGGGACAAATTGTGTTGCCCTCCGAATAAAGACCTCCGGGCAAGTCGCGACCCGGCGCCCAAATATAAACAAATTCAAGCCCGGAATTTTTGCCAATCTGTGCCGCCTTTTTTAATAGCGCAACCGGCGTGGCAGGGATTTTTTGGAACTCTTTGTCTATCGCTAACTCCGGGTCAAACCGGCTTAAATGCCAGGGTGTTTTTGGGCCAAGATTTTTGACTATCCACTTTGCCATAGTTTTCAGCTCTTTTTCGCTGTCATTAATGCCGGGAATCAAAAGCGTAGTGATTTCCAAAAAGATGTTGTATTTTTCTTTGGCGTATTTTGCCATCTCTGGTATCTCGCCGAAAAATGCCCCCTGGCTGGCATAGGTTTTCGCGGAAAACCCCTTGAAGTCAATATTAGCAACGTCAATATAAGGACCGACTTTATCAAGAGTTTCTTTTGTCCAAGAACCATTGGTGACAAAAAGGGTGAAAAAACCTGCTTTTTTTGCCAGCTTGGCAACGTCCAGAACATACTCTGACCAGATAACCGGTTCGTTATAGGTGAAAGCAATAGCTTTATGCTCTGATTTTTTGATATCAACGATGAGGCTCTCCGGCGCCACCGGCTCTATTGGTTCGCTTGCCAAGAGTTTGTGCAGCAAAACTTCGGCGGGCTTGCCCCAAGAGCAGTGCCAATTAAGGCACTGCTTGCAGTGAAAATTACAGCCAAATGAGCCGATTGAGGGCACAAAAGCGCCCGGATGAAAATGGTAAAACGGCTTCTTTTCAATCGGGTCAAGCTGGATTCCCTGGAGCAAACCATATGTCAAAGAAAATAACTTCCCGCCTTTGTTAACTTTAGAAAGGCAAAAACCAGTCTTGTCGTCAGTAATCAAACAGCGACGCTGGCAAACCTGACAACGAACAGATTTATTCTTTAGTTTTTCGTAAACCAAAGCTTCTTTCACAATTTAATTCTAACTCCCGCCGTGTTATACTTCAATAACAATTAGCGTCCAGTGAATTAGCGTCTAGCGTCAAGTCAACTAAACGCTAGTCCCTAGACGCTAACCAACTAATTAAAATGAACCATCGCGTCTTTATCGCCATCAACCTGTTGCCAGAAATCAGAGAAAAACTCTACTCCACCCGCGACCAATACCCGCAACTGCCTTGCCGCTGGGTAAAAAAGGAGAATTTGCACTTAACCCTGCTGTTTTTAGGTTATTTGAACGACGAAGAGGTCTTGCAAACCTGTAAAACAACTCGGGAAATCGGGAAAAAACACCAGCCGTTTGATTTGGAATTAAATCGCATTATTTTTGCCCCTCCCGGCAAAAAAATACCCCGGATGATCTGGGTGCAAGGCCAACCCTCAAAAGAATTGGCGGCTCTTCAACACGATCTGGAAAACTCTTTTTTTGACAAAATGACGAGGCAGCCAGACGAAGACGAAAAACATGGTTTTGCGCCCCACGCCACTCTGGGCCGGCTCAAGCAGTGGCAATTCCAGCAAATGGAACAAGAAGAAATCCCGGAAATAAACAACGAAATATCTTTAACCGTCCCGGTGGAATCAATTGAAGTGATGGAAAGCGAGTTAAAAAGAGAAGGGCCGGAATATTCTATTTTAGAATCTATCTCTCTTGGAGTATGAAAATCCATCTCATCGGCATCGGAGGAATTGGCGTTTCTGCCCTGGCAAAATACTATCTTAGCCGCAAAGACCGGGTCTCTGGGTCTGATTTGGCGTCTTCTGAAATTACTGATCAGTTAAAAAAAATGAGTCGCCCTTCGGGCGCCTCGGAAGTGAGGACAAGGGTTTTTATCGGCAAACACAAGGCAAAAAATATAGCTAAAAACACAGATTTGGTAATTTGCAGTCCGGCAGTCACTCCCGATAACCCGGAGTTAAAAGCTGCCAAAGAGTGGGGGATTAAGTGCCAGTCATATCCGGAAGCTTTGGGCGAACTGACAAAAAAATACTTCACTATTGCCGTTTGCGGCACCCACGGCAAAGGCACAACTACCGCCATGATCTCTTTGATTTTAATTAAGGCGGGCCTGGACCCGACGGTTATTATCGGCACTAAACTCAAAGAATTCGGAGATAGCAATTTTCGTCTCGGAAAAAATCCCGAATACAAAATACTAAATACTAAATACAAGATACTCGTCATTGAGGCTGACGAATACGCCGGCTCTTTCTTGAATTACTGGCCCAAAGCCATCGTCATCACCACGATAGACAAGGACCATTTGGACTACTTTAAAAACTTGAACAATATAATCAAAGCCTTCCGACAATTTATAATCCATTTGCCCAAAGGCGGAGTTTTGATAGCAAACAAGGATGATAAAAATACAGATGTTTTAAAATCAAAATTCAAAACTCAAAAGTCAAAATTACAATTCAAAACTCAAAATTATTCGTTAAAGCAGAGCGAGTCCGGAACGCTAAAGAAGATTCTTAAGATTCCCGGCAACCATATTCTTTCTGACGCTCTGGCAGCCTTGGTCTTAGCTAGAAGCCTAAAAATCCCAGATAAAATCAGCTTTCAAGCCCTGTCAGAATATAAAGGCGCCTGGAGGAGATTCGAGGAAAGAACTATTAAACTAAAAACTATAAACTATAAACTGATTTCTGACTACGCCCATCACCCGACGGAAATTGAAGCCACATTGAAGGCGGTCGCAGAAAAGTATCTTTACCCGCCCAAATTTTCCAAGGGAAAATTTAGGCGGGCGAGACAAATCTGGTGCGTTTTCCAGCCCCATCAGTATCAGCGGACTTTTTACCTTTTTGACGATTTTGTCAGGGTTTTGGCAACGTCTCCCGTTGATAAATTAATTTTGGCCCCGATTTACAGCGTGGCCGGCCGCGAAAGCCAAGCAATCAAGAAAAAAGTCAGTTCCGCCAAACTCGTCGAATCAATAAGAAAAAGTTTAGAAATTAGAAATTGGTCATTAGAAATTAACAATGTCATCTATATCCCATCCATGCAAAGAATAGCTGAATATCTACGAAAAAATCTCAAAAGTAATGACGTTCTCGTGGTCATGGGCGCCGGGGATATTTACAAGTTGCCGGAATTATTAGAAGATTAAGTAATATGACCTTATTTTTCCTCATACTTTTGGTTATCTCGCTGGTTATTTTTGCTTTCACGCATTGGCGGATAAAACCAAGACAAAAGAAACCCTCAATCAAGCCGCTTTTGCCTGCCAAAATCAGCAAGAATCAGCTAGGGCTGAGCGAAGTTAACATTGGTAAGATTAATTTTGGCCCGCCGCCAGCTCCAGTAAATCAACCAACACAACCAATATTGCCAACACCGCTGAATGAGCCAGTCGCGCCGGAGCAGCCGACGCCGCCAACCGAACCGACCCAGATAGAACCGCCACCCAACCTCCCGATTTGATACGCTTAAATCAATATGGTTCAACCAAATGTCGCAGTGAAAATTATTATCAAATGGAAGGACAGAATTCTGGTAAGAAAGCACAAAAACGGCGTTTTTGACTTTCCTGGCGGAAGAATGGAATTCGATGAAAAGATTTTAGACACCCTAAAAAGGGAGTTGAAGGAAGAACTTGATTATAATCTGACCAAAGAGCCGGAGTTTCTCGATGTTTATAATTACGTTTCCAAAAACAAAAAGCGCCATAGCGTTTTTTTGAACTATACTCTCAATCTGAAAGAAAAGCCGGAGCTAGCCGATAAGGAGGGAGCTAAAAATCTTTGGCTGACTAAACAAGAATTTATCTCAAAAAAGATTATCAAAGAAAAAGAGTTTCTCGATAAAATCTTTAGGTCTTCGAAGTAATCTTTATGGTAATGCAGGAAGAAAAGCACGACCCGTATCTTTTCCAGGTAAGCTTAAAGATCATCCTTAAAAACAAAAAGGGCGAGATTTTGGTATTGGCAATGCCTAAAAATAGTTCAATGGCTGGCTTTTACGATGTACCCGGCGGCAGAATAAATTCAGATGAGCTAAAGATGTCTTATGAAAAGATTTTTAAGCGAGAGGTGGCAGAAGAAGTTGGGAAATCTGTTAAATACCGCTTGATAAAAAGACCTGTTTCTATTTCGCGCCATCCCTATTTTTCCGCAAAATTCCAAAAAGAGATGTATATTGTCTTTATCTTTTTTGAGGCAACATATCTAAGCGGAAAAATCAAAACCTCAAGCGAACATATTGGTTATCAATGGCTAAAATTGGATAAAAAGAACGTCTCTAAATACTTTGCCAGGGGATTATACGAAGGTTTCAAAAACTATTTTGAGTGGACCGCCTAAATGAGCAAACACGATCATAATTTTGAAGTTTGCGTTAGAGCCGTGGTTTTGCGCCGGGGCCGGATTTTGGTTTGCTGGCATAAAATAAATAAGCATTATTTCTTTCCCGGCGGCCATGTTGAATACAAAGAGGAAGCCAAAAACGCCTTGCTGCGAGAGCTGAAAGAAGAGCTCAATATTAAGGTTAAAAAAGCGTCATTTATCGGCGTTACTGAAAACATTTATCAAGGAAACGAAAAACCGCATCACGAAATTAACCTGGTTTTTAAGGTTGTCGCCGACGAAGCTAAAGACAAAAGCAGGGAAAATCATATTGATTTTGCCTTTTTCTCTAGAAAAGGATTTGAAGAAAGGAAAATTCTACCGATCTCTTTGCAAAAAAGCGTCGTTAAATGGCTAAAAGACAAAGAAGTTTTTTGGGCGAGTGAAACCCATAGTTAGTAAAATTAACCGACCCAGATAGAACCGCCACCCAATCTCCCGATTTAACTGAAAACCCAAAGCGCCAAGTGTATCATATGTCATGAACCAGTACAACGTCTTGACGAAGAGAGTACTAAGACGCTAATCTGAAGATAGGACATTGAGAACATTTCTTGATCTTGAAAGTAAAACCTCTAGAAAAAGAAGGAAAGGAGAGAAGAAAAATGAGCGATTATGATGACGGGTATGAAAAAGGACATCAGGACGGACTCGAAAACAACTGGTCCCTTACCGAAAAGGTGGGAACATTTGTTGGTTCATTAGTTGATGCAGTACTTGGCGTTACCGACAGAGAGGAGGAATGGAGAGAGGGATACGAAGCTGGCTACGAAGCCGGCAAGCAGGAACGAGAAGAAAGTGGATAAATCATACTTGCAGAACTAAACGACATCTCGTTTGGACTGACCATAAAGGTCAGTCTTTTTGTATAAAAAATACGTAAACTTCCCCTTTTCTTCGCTCGTTTTGAGATATTTTACGTTTTTAAAAGGCCAAACAGACAATATAATCAGGGATTCATTTTTGGCGTCATTGCATAATTTTTCTTGAAGTTTTTCATATATTTTGGGAAGCAAAAATACATAAACCACATCGGCTTCCGACAAATCGTACTTAAAAAAATTCCCATACTGGATTCGCACATTTTTAAAGAATATGGCTTTTATTTTTGAATACAAGTATAAAGTAGGCGAAATCTCTATACCAACGCACTTTATCTTGTATTTTTTTGAGAGGTAAAATAATAAATCTGCGTTGCCGCTGCCCAAATCGTAAAAAACCATTCCGGGCCGGAAACCTGCTAACTTTGCGATTCTTTCGTAATCTTTTTTCTTGGTTGGAATCCACATAGCGCCAAAAAGTCCTCCTATTATTGTCAGGAAAAGAAAAGCATTGATTAAAAGTATAAAGATAGCTGTCGGGTCTATTTTAAATACCATGAAATTATCCTTTATTATAATATAATAGAGGAGGAATACTCAATACGATGTACTGTAAGATAAGTACATGGGCAACACTCTAGTCATTTTCTGGTAGAAATGTCAGGGCGTGTCGTGGCACAAGGCCTGATGGATCTAATATAAACCTCCCGATTTAACCGAAAAATCCACTTGACATTTTGGCTTAACTAAGCAATAATGAAAATAGCTAATTCGTCTGTTGTTTCCAAATTTCACACCGAAGGAGGTGATTGGAATGTTCAAGTACGAAGATTTGGTATCTCGGAACTTCCCGCTCCTTTCGGTAGAGGAGCAGGAAAACTTGCGGCGATTGCGTGTCGGGATCGCCGGCTCCGGAATGGGATCGTTCATCGCTGAAGCACTATGCCGAACGGGGGTTGAACGATTCCTATTTATTGATCCTGACGTCGTCGAGGTAGCAAACCTCAATCATCAGGCATTCAACGCTAACGACGTCGGCAAGGACAAAGCCATTGCTTTGTCGGACCACATTTCAAGTATCAATCCAGGAGCAAAAATCGAGGCATGGACAGATTTTGTAACCCAAGATAATGCTTCCGATTTCGTTTCTCGGGTTGACGTGGTCGTCGATTGCATCGATCCAATGCCTGGGATCAACGCTTCCCTCGCTCTCGCCAGGGCTTGCCGAGAGCAAAAAAAGTGGTTTTTCTACCCTGTAGACCTGGGGTGGGGGGCTGTTCTCTTTTCGTTTAACCCCGAGGGAGAAACTACTTTTGAGGACCTTCTGGGCGTTTCCGCCACTATCACCATAGAGGAATTCGGAGGGATTCCTGCGGTGGGACTAATAAGCCACTTGATCGAAGAGGTGATGCCCGCCTATCTTCCTCCCGTCATCGAAAAGATAATGAAGGGAGAGCTGGAGCATTACCCCCAACCCGCGACCGCTGCCTTCACGGCAGCGACACTGGCGGTTTCCGCCTTGGTGAAAGTAGCCAAGAAGGAAACTCCGTCGCTAACCACGCGGTTCGATCCCATCAACGGGGGTAGTGCCTGAACGCTACCCCTGTTTTCATTGACAACTTTTAATGTTTTGGGGTAAAATAGTATATAAACTCTTCATATCCTATCCTATGGAAAAAACGTTAATATTTTCTCCTCAAATAAAGGTCAGTATTATTTAAACTGTAAAGAACTCCGCTTCTAGTGGAGTTCTTTAATATAAAAATATGTCAAAAATAGGAAATATAATGCGGAAATTTATAATGTCTAACCCAGATAGGGCAAATAAATTTTTCGCTTCAAGACCAGTAGAATGGTGGGAGAAACAAGGAGAAAAAAAGGCATTAGATACTTTTCACGAAGCAGCCGAAGAAGTTTTGGCTTATAAAGACTTTTTAAAGAAAAACGGGATTGAAGATCATAAAAAAATACAAACAATCGAAGATTTTAAAAAGTATGTACCAGTTACAACTAAAGAGAATTATATCTTTCATTATGATTTAGATGAACGACTTCTTGAACCGTATTCAAATCTCTTCACGTTAGCGACCACCTCTGGCACGACGGGAGAACCGGTATTTTGGCCAAGGAACTCATTTCAAGATAAAATGACCTCTCTTTATTTTGAAATGATGGCAAAAAACATTTGGCAAACCCAGAAAAAAGCGACTCTTGTCATCGTTTGTTTCTCCTTGGGCAATTATATAGCGGGAGAATTAAATAGTTGGTTCTGGAAAGATATTGCATTACGCAGCAAGGGTTTATTGACCGTGGCAACTCCTGGATCTGATTTAGAGGGAACATTGGTAGTTGTTAAAAAATTCATTAATCATTATGACCAAATAATTTTTGGCGGCTATCCTTACTTCTTTAAATTATTCTTGGATACCGGCGAAAAAGCTGGAATAGATTGGAAAAAGCACAATATTAAATTCTACTATGGCGGCGAGGGGATGTCTCGAGATTTTCGACAAAGCTTAATAAACAAATTTGCCAAAGAACCAAAAGAATTGAACAACATTGTTGATGTCTATGGAACAGCAGACGCAGGAGGAATAAGTTATGGTAATTGCCTAACGTCTTTAATCCAAGAATTTATTGTTAGTAATAAAAACCTTCAAATAAAAATTTTAGGTAAAGAAAGGAAAGTTGTAAGTTTAACGCAACTGAATACCTCTGCTTATTTTGTCGAAGAGAAAGATGAAAATTTGATTATTACTTTTAGGGGATCGGTGCCATTGATAAGATACAATATTCTAGATATTGGCGGCATGGTTCCATTTAAAAAGGTTTTAGGGATCTTCCAGGAAGAAAAGATAAATCTTTTAAATGAGATTAAAGAGA
>Ga0315274_10004807_pt1 | contig 19831 bp, 19 predicted proteins | sample YL17G02_20_MG_FD_203700 | JGI IMG/M metagenome (GOLD analysis project Ga0315274, IMG submission 203700) | Sediment microbial communities from Yellowstone Lake, YNP, Wyoming, USA - YL17G02_20 | ecosystem: Environmental > Aquatic > Freshwater > Lake > Sediment | place: USA: Wyoming | collected... | reverse complement strand
ATGGGAAGTTTCTTGGGGGTGAGGAAGTAAAGGGGAAGCCCATCCTCTTTATAGGGGCGGCTGAGAATCCTTTTGCGGATCCTTTTGAGATCAGGGCGGCGAGGTTAGGGAAGAAGGTGAAGGCGGGGTGTGAGTTTATCCAGACGCAGTGTGTTTACAACATTGAGAGGTTTGAGAGGTGGATGGAGATGGTGAGGGATAGGGGGTTGCACGAGAGGTGTGCGATCCTTGCGGGGGTGACGCCGTTTAAGTCGGTGGGGATGGCGCGGTATATGAAGAATCAGGTGCCTGGGATGGATGTGCCGGATGAGATGATTGAGAGGCTCAAGTCAGTCCCCAAAGAAAAGCAATCAGAAGAAGGAATCAGGATTTGTGTGGAGACGATACAGAGGTTGAGGGAGATACCTGGGGTTCGAGGGATACACATTATGGCGATTGAGTGGGAGGAGAAGGTTTCTGAGATAGCCAAGGCCGCAGGTTTACTTCCCAGACCACAATTCTAATCCCCTCTCGCCCCCCTTTAATAAAGGGGGGTTGGGGGGATTTAATGCATAGCGCATGGCGCATAGCGTGTAACTCAGCCCTTTAGGGCTGATGGGTCAGGGCTAAAGCCCTGAGATACAGAACGCTATGTGCTCTGCGAGGTAGGGATTCCGTCGATGGAAACAATCTTGAGTACTGATCTTGCTGCGACCATTCGTAAAGAATGCAGCGAGAATGTCTTTCTCTGCTACCAATGTCAGAAATGTTCCTCTGGTTGTCCGGTGGCAGAGCACTTTGATCTCGCTCCCAATCAGGTGATGCGGACGATCCAGTTAGGCCAAAAGGCGATGGTTCTAAACTCGAAAACTATCTGGCTCTGCGCCATGTGCGAGACATGTGCCACCCGTTGTCCTCACGATATCAACATCACAAAGATCATGGATGTTTTAAAAATTATGGCAAAGAATGAGAGGATCAAACCAAAAGTGCCATCCGTTCCTCTCTTCTATCAAGCCGCCCTGAGAGGGATCAAGTGGTTTGGAAGGATGTATGAAGCAGGGTTGATGGCAGAGATATACCTCCGTCAGATGATGGCAGGTCAACTCAACTATCAGCAGGTTTGGAAAAATGATATGCCAATGGCTTTGAAGATGTTCAAAAACGGCAAGTTGAAGATTTTTCCAACTTTTGGAAAGCCAAAGGCTAAGGAGAAGACTGCGGAAAAAAGGGATGGCATTGCTTACTTCCCTGGCTGCAGTCTTCACGGTACATCAAAGGAGTATGACCTCTCAACCCACGCCGTTTTCAACAAACTCGGAGTTCCTCTCCATGAACCAGAAGGATGGGGCTGTTGCGGAACCACCCCCACCCATTCGACAGACCATTACCTTTCGACATTGCTCCCCATGAAGAATATCGCTTTGATGAGAGGGGAGGGTTTTAATAATATCACAACGCCCTGCCCCTCCTGTTTTCTCAGGATGCGAGTAGCATTGAAGGAGACCGAAGAGAATGAAGATTTGAGGAGGAAGCTCTCTTTAGAAATCCCGAATATTCCTGCAAATGGGATGAAAGTTGAACATCTCTTGAATACCATCACAGGAAGGATAGGTTACGGACAGGTAGCCTCAAAGATCGTCAATCCACTCAAAGGGCTTAAAGTAGTCTGCTATTACGGGTGCATTATTACCCGTCCCCCAAAAATCACGGAAGTGAAAGACTACGAGTATCCAACGAATATGGACAGATTGATGAAGGTTCTGGGAATGACTCCACTCGACTGGTCTTATAAAACCCGTTGCTGTGGTGTTTCACTCGGGATCACACAACTACCGATAGCACTGGAGTTGAGCAGGAAGATCCTCAAGAATGCAAAGAGTGTGGGAGCCGATGCGATTGTAGTGGCCTGCCCACTCTGTCATGTAAATTTGGATGCTCGCCAGAAGCAGATCGAAGAGGAGTTCAAAGAGGTATTTGATCTCCCTATCATCTACTTCACCCAATTAATGGGATTGGCCTTCGGCCTGAAGACTGAAGCATTGGGCCTCGACAAACACTTCGTCGATCCCACTCCTACTTTAAGTAGAATTAAGGAAATTTCTCTTTAAAATCTACAAATATTTTAATCAAAATAAAAAAAGAGACCCCGAGCAAAACCTGGGGTCTCTCTTTCGTTCAGTCTAACGGTTTTTTTACTTCAGAACGACGACATCCGTCGCCTGCAGGCCCTTCGGACCCTGAGTCACTTCGAACTCCACCTGATCGCCTTCGTAAAGGACTTTAAAACCGTCCCTTTTGATAGCGGAGAAGTGTACAAAGACATCATTTCCATCATCTCTGGAAATGAACCCGAAGCCTTTCTTCTCATTAAACCATTTAACACTACCTTTGGCCATTACAACTCACCTCCTTTCCTTTATGAACTTAAGTAAGTTGTAATAGCCTTCGGTCCTCAATAAAAAAGGCCACAGAAGCCGAAAGTAGAACTTTTGTGACCTTTTGATCCAAATAACTACTTCCTACAACCTACAAAAATATGTTAACGGTAAATTTCTTAAATGTCAAGTAGTTTTACGGAGATTTCTGAAAAAGTCCAGAAATCTCTGATCAAGAGAGCGTAAAGTAGTTTTTCAGAGCTCTCTTACGGATGACTTAATGATTTCGAACATCACTGTTTCCGCATCATATGGGTAACCGCTTTCTCAAGTCCATCGAGGGTCAATTCAAACATGGGAAAGATCTCTTGAATGTGACCGGTGGTGCGGGTGTAGGGCCATTCCTCGGTTAGTTTTGGATTGATCCAGACAGAATGGGGGAAGGTTTTGGCGATAAATTGGAGTCTCATATAACTTGGCTTTCCTGATCTCTCTCCGACATAGATAGAGCCATCCGTGGCCATGAGTTCATAGGGAGCCATGCTCGCATCGCCTACGATGATGAATCTCGTTTCTGGATCAAGACGAACCAGTTCGTCAACTGGATGTGGCTTGGAACGCCTCGGAGAATCCTCCCACAGATAGTCATAGATCGTATTATGAAAGAAAAAAGTTTTGAGATCCTTGAACTGAGCGCGGGCATAATTAAAAAGGGTTTGCACCAAATCAATATAAGGATCCATGGACCATCCACCATTATCGATGGCCAATATCACTTTTAAACGGTCCTTCAGGCTCCGATCAAATATGATCTCTATTTCACCACCATTCTTCATGGTCTGGTAAATGGTCTTGTCGATGTTCACCCTATCCTTGGGACCGAAGGGAACCATATTTCTCAATCTTTTAAGGGCCTCACCCATCTGGGATTGAGTCAGAGGCCCCTCTTGTGAGTAATCACGGTACCTTCGATCCATCGCCACCTTGACAGCAGATTTGTTTCTGGATATCCCTCCAACCCTCATTCCGCCTGGATGATATCCAGAATGGCCTACAGGGGATGTCCCTCCTGTGCCGATCCATTTGCTCCCTCCATGGTGTGCCTCGGTTTGCTCTTTTAAACGGTCAAGAAAGTACTGAAGTAATTCTTCCGGACTTAATCTACTCAGATCTTCTTCATTGATTCCGAGGGCATCGGCAAGACCTTTTGGATCTTTTAACCACCCATCGAGTAGGGCACGGGCCACATCCGACAATTCGAATTCGTCCGGGTCATTGAACTCAACCCCCTTGAATCGATGGGCAAAAACCTGGTCGTAAAGATCAAAGTATCTCTCGCTCTTAATTAGAATGGAACGTGCAGCTGTGTAAAAATCGTCAACGGAGTTGATCAGTCCCATGCTCAGCGCCTTCTGTAGCCTCAAGAAGGAGGTCGGAGTTACTGGAATGCCTACTTTTTTTAATAAGTAAAAGAAATCGACGAACATAAAAATACCAAATGCTTAGTGCATAGAGCATAGCGCATAGCGTTAAATTCCAAAACTCCATGCCCTATGCCCTTTGCGAAATTATATCTTGGACCTGGAGATACTGTTCTGGGCCACGACATAATCTGGACTCTTCTTGAATAGAACGCCTAAGTAAGGAACTTCCCCTTTGGTCAAGTCTTTGACTTTGAAGTCTGGATCCGTTCTTAAAGCCCTGATCCAGTTAATCAGCTCCCTGGTGGCAGGTTTTTTTTCAATCCCCCTGATTTCTCTGAGTCGGTAAAATGTTTGGACAGTGCTTTCGAGCAGATCTCTGCTGATATCAGGGAAATGGACTTGGACAATCCTTCTCATCATGTCAGGCTCTGGAAAAGCGATGTGGTGGAAATTGCACCGACCCAAGAATGGATCGGAGAGATCCTTTTTAGCATTGGAAGTAATAACAATGACAGGTCTCTGTTTTGCCTGAATGGTTTTATCGATCTCGATGATATCGAATTCCATCTGATCCAGGACATCGAGCATATCGTCTTGGAAATCGGTATCGGCCTTATCGATCTCATCGATCAGCAGGACGACTCTCTCTTCGGATACAAAGGCCTGGCCGATCTTCCCCATACGGATATATTCTTCAATATTACTGACATCCCTTTTGGAGTCACCAAACCGGCTATCGTTTAAACGAGTCAGTGTATCGTACTGATAAAGGGCATCGACGAGCTTCATGCTCGATTTGACATTCAGAACGATCAACCTCATCTTGAAGGCCTCGGCAACAGCATGGGCCAGCATGGTTTTGCCCGTACCGGGTTCTCCTTTGAGAAGAAGGGGCATTTCCAGGGCCATCGAAACGTTGACGATCTTGGCCAGTTCATCATCCAACACATATTTTGAACCACCCGTAAATCTTTTTATTTGATTCTCCTCATGCATGTCCCTTCTCCTCAATCCATCCGATTAGATCTTACGCATTGATATCATAACCATTTTTTTACGATGTTTCAACCTCGGCTTTTTATAGCGATCAGAGGAACCTTGTATAAATACTGACAATCTGGTTAAATTTAAACCTGTGCGGTTCATCTCTAATGGTCTAAAGGACGTTGTCGAATGAAGAATCAACGGTGGTGGGTGGTCCTTAATATTTCCATCGGTATCTATATGTCTACACTCGATGCCAGTGTTGTGAATATTTCCCTTCCCACCATCATTCAATCTTTGAATACCGATGTGCAAGCCGTGGCCTGGGTGGTGATGGCTTACCTCATCGTTATCACAGGATGTCTGCTTTGGATGGGGAGATTGGCCGATCTTTTTGGACAGAGAAGAGTTTACCTTTTAGGGTTTTTAACCTTCACAGTGGGTTCAGCCCTTTGTGGTTTTTCACCCACGATCTATTTTCTCATCGGTTCAAGGATGCTTCAGGGATTGGGTGCTTCAGCTACGATGGCCATTGGTCCTGCGATTGTCACCACGGCTTTTCCAGAAAGTGATCGGGGACAGGCACTGGGAATTGTCGGCTCCATCGTCTCTGCAGGTTTTTTGACAGGGCCTCTTATTGGAGGATTTCTTGTGGAACATCTTGGATGGCGATCCATCTTCTTCGTCAATCTCCCTATTGGAGCCATTGGAATCTTTCTTTCTTCAAAAGTCCTGGAAAGAAATAGACCGTTAGGAAAGGTGCAATTGGATATTTGGGGAGCCCTTCTGCTCTTTCTCTTCTTAAGCTCTTTTCTCCTTCTTCTTAATCGAGTGGGACAGGGATTGACTTATCTCTTCTGGGGATGGTTCTTCCTCAGCTTGTTCTGTTTCAGTCTATTCATTGTTGTGGAACTCCGATCACCTTCTCCTTTGGTTGACCTCCACCTTCTCAGAAGAAGGATCTTCACCTCCTCCCTCGGAACAAGCCTCTTCTCCTTTTGGATGAGTGGTGCACATACCTTTGTCGTTCCCTTCTTCCTCCAGAATATTTTGGAATTTTCGCCATCGAAAGTAGGAATGTTGATCTTTCCCGTCGCACTCACCGTAATGGTGATGGCACCAATAGGTGGAAGAATTTCTGATCGGATTGGTGTGAGAGTTCCTGCCAGCATTGGTTTGAGCATCATCTCACTGACTATCTTTTCTTTTAGTTTTTTGAAGTTCGGTGCGAAGGAATATGAGATTTTATGGAGGCAGGTGGTTATGGGCATCGGGATAGGACTCTTCAATCCGGCCAATAACAGCGCCATCATCGGTTCACTCCCAAGGGAGAAGGTAGGTTTGGCCTCCAGTTTTTTAGCCCTTGCAAGGAATCTGGGGGTAGTGATCGGTGTTGTCTTTGCAGAGATGGTGATCGCTTTCAGGTTACCCGAGAACCAATTGGAGACAGGAAGAGGAATTCCTTCTCTTGAGAGCATTCAGGATGTCTGGAAGCTCCTCCTCATCATTGGTCTCACTGCTATCATTATTTCTTGGACCAGAAGAAGTCAGTCTGGCATTTCTGAAAGAGATTGAGAAGAATCCTTAGGTGGAGCATGTGTTAAATTGACCCTTCGACTGCGCCCAAGTTCTGCTCTTCAGAGCAGGGACAAAGGCGCGCTCAGAGCTTGCCCTGAGCGAAGTCGAAGGGGTCAACCCTGAGCCCTCGGCCCAAGTCTTCGGCGTGAGGGCTTCGTCTGAGCTCAGCCGAGGACCTCAGTCGAACGCTCGGGCCGAAGGCAAGCTCCGGCCTTTAGGTCGGAGAGAGCCGAAGGGTTGACTTTTTAAGGGTTTTCTGAGATTATATTTTTCAAAGGAGTTTTTTTTGAAGCGTTCGGATGGAAGAGGGCCTGAAGCTCTGAGGCCAGTAAAAATTATAAGAAATTATATGAAACATGCCGAGGGATCGGTCCTCATCGAAATGGGGGATACAAAAGTGATCTGTTCGGCCAGTGTGGAAGAGAGAGTCCCTCAGTTTTTAAAAAATACTGGGAAGGGCTGGATCACGGCGGAATATTCCATGCTCCCTCGTTCTACGCATACCCGTACTTCCAGAGATTCACTGACGGGCCGTGGAAGCGGCCGTGCCTTTGAGATCCAAAGGTTGATTGGCCGTTCTTTGAGGTCTGTAATCAATCTCAGGGGGTTTGGGGAGAGGACGATCTGGATCGACTGCGACGTGATTCAAGCCGATGGTGGGACAAGGACAGCTTCGATCACAGGTGCCTATGTGGCCTTGGTGGATGGTTTTCGAAAGATGATTAAAAATGGATTGATTGAGAAAGTTCCGATCAAAGGGTCTGTTGCTGCCATCAGTGTAGGAAGAGTGGGTGGGAAGGCACTCTTAGATTTGAATTATGAGGAGGACTCCAGGGCCGAGGTGGATATGAATGTGGTGATGACCGGCGATGGAAAGTTTGTGGAGATCCAAGGCACTGCAGAGGAGTCTGTTTTTACAAAAAAGGAGATGGATGAGTTGACGAGAATTGCTCAGAAAGGGATAAAGGAACTGACGAGAATTCAAAAAAAGGTTCTGGAGGAGAAAGGGTAAGATTAGTAGGCGGTTGGAAATAATTGTTGCAACTAAAAACAGAGGAAAGGTCCGTGAAATTCGAAAGGCCTTGAAAGGGTTGGGGCTCAAAATTCATTCGTTAAACGATTTTTCAGATGTTCCTGAGATTGAAGAGGATGGGGAGAGTTTTACTGAGAATGCTTTGAAGAAAGCTCGGTTCTATTCAAAATACTTTGGGAAGTTGACCCGTTCGACGGCGCCAAGCCCCCCCTTTGAAGGCGGGGTAGAAAAGCGCCGCTCAGGGTCAACCCTGAGCAAGCCCCAGCCTTCAGGCTGGGGAGTCGAAAGGTTGACCATTGCAGATGATTCTGGATTAGAAGTTGATGCGTTGGAAGGATTGCCTGGAATCTATTCCGCTAGGTATGCTGGAGAAGGGGCTTCGGATCGAGAAAACAATCAAAAACTCCTCAGAGAAATGGAGACGATTCGAATTTCGAAAAGGGGAGCGAGTTTTAAATGCGTCATGGCCATGGTTTTCCATGATGGAAGAGAGGCGGTCGCAGAGGGATCATGTAGGGGAAGGATCGGATTCAGGGAAGTGGGGAAGGAGGGGTTTGGATATGATCCTCTTTTTCTTCTTCCTCAATATGGGAAGACGATGGCTCAACTTACCCTCGAAGAAAAAAATAGAGTTAGCCATAGAGGAAAAGCCTTAAAAAAACTGAAAAAAATACTTTTAGCTTTGAACTTTCAGCTTTGATATTTGAGCTTTCGATTTTAAACATAGAACTTAGAACGTTGAACCTCGAACATAGAACTTAATACGAAGCCAGATAGACGAGATAAACGATTGAGGATCGGGGCGTAGCGCAGCCTGGTTAGCGCGCCTGCCTTGGGAGCAGGAGGTCGGCCGTTCAAATCGGCTCGCCCCGACCATTTTAGCAATGAGTTTGGAGTTCGGAGTATTTAGTAATAATGGCCGACCGACTGCGGGGGGCAGGAGGGTGACGTTGCGAGGAATAACAAGCAACTCTTTGTCACGCCGGCGAGTTGGTGAGCCGGCCGGACCGGCCGTTCAAATCGGCTCGCCCCGACCATTTTTAAGGACTGAGTACCGAGCACTGAGTGAAAAGATAAAAATTAAGAGTTTATAGTGAACCTGAGTTGCATAAAAAAAGTTGAAAAAGGCAGTTGGGTGTGTTGGGAAACCTTTACAGCGGAACATTTTAACGTGTTGCTGCTTAGGTTCCAGACGTTTTACAAAGTCCACCTCAGGTGACATGGCATGTTACCCATAAAACATCCTAAAGAACCGCTTGGTAAACCCCGTTAGGAAGGGTAAGACTTTCACTCCACCCTCAATAAGGAACTAACATTCTTTTCGCATCTTCGCCATCAATAGCGGACCTTCTAACGGGGTAAAGGTTGGGAAGCCCGTGGTCGGGTCTTTTCGACACACACAGCTGCCGATTTAATGCAACATTAAAGTCAAGAGTTAAGAGCTGCTAATAGGATAACAGCCGAACCCTCCGCCTATCCCTGTCTTTCTTTTTTGTAAAAATTTTGGACAAAATGTCAAAGAATGGAAGAAAAACGAGTATAATCCGGTAAAATGGGAAAAAGTTATGAATGATTAATATTCTTATAAATCTAAAAATTTCTTATAGTTAGGAGTGATCATCCCGATGTTATTTTAAATTTCTCTGTGTGGTATGTTTTTTGCTTATTAATAAACTTTAATGAAAAAGCAAGACCGAAAACAAGTTGTTTTATTGCTCCGATGGACTTCAATCATTGTAACCTCTTACCTCGTCCTTTTGGGAAAAGGTAGGATATCAGATCCTCAACTATGTCACCTTTTTATTATTGGATATATTCTATCAAATCTTTTTCTCACCTTCCTTCCGAAAATATGGTTTTTAAATCCAAAATTCTTCTATTCATTAGTTCTCATTGATACTGGGCTTGTCTCATTTGGGATGTATCTTTCAGAAAAAATGGCGACAGATTTTTATCTGGTCTTTTTCCTTATCATCATCTTTGCATCGATGAGTCGCAATTTTAAATTATTGATGGCTATTGGAGGTATCACCGCACTTCTCTATGGAATTCTCCTCTATTCCTGGGGGATTTTGACTTTGGAAAAGATGGGCAGCAATATCCTTCGCATCCCTTTCGTCTTTATTATGACTGTCTTCTATGGGTATATCGTTCAGACCTTTACCGAAGAGAAGCACCAGCAACTCACCATATCCGAAGACAAGTACCGAGGTCTTTTTGAGAATGCCAATGATGGAATTATCATCTTGAGAGATCCTCAATTTCTCATTGCGGATCTTAATAGAGAGGTCGTAAAGTTAACCGGATATGAAAAAGGAGAACTTATTCAGAGAGGTTTTATTGATCTATTCGAACCCATGGAAAAAGAGAAAGCATTGAGTTTTTTTGAGGAGGTGCTTAAGAACGGAGAGGCGAGGACAGATTCCTTTTCCTTGTTCAGAAAAGACGGGACGTCGTTGGAGGTGGATCTCTCCATCAAAAGAATCGATTTTGGGGATGAATTCTTCTATCAGGTGATCTTTCGGGACTTGACAGAGCAGAGAAAACTTGAGAAGAAGATCAGGGAGAGCAAAAGGAATCTTGAGGCCATCTTCGATGGTATCCGGAATCGACTCTCCATACAAGCACCTGATTATAAAATTCTACGTGTGAATAGAGCGGTGATTGAAAAATTCCATACCACTTATCAAGAATTGATAGGGAGGAAATGTTACGAAGCCTATTATCAAAGATCCATCCCATGTGAAAAATGCCCGGTAACCGCCACCATCGAAACCAAGCAACCCGCTTCCTCAATCATGAAGATCTCAGAGGCGGATACTACCCTGCGGACCTCCTCTTACCCCATTTTAGATGAGAAAGGGCGTCTTTTCTCCATCATTGAGTATATTGAGGATATCACCGAGGAACAAAGGCTTCAGGAACAACTCATTCAGTCAGAGAAGTTAGCAGGAGTAGGGGTATTGGCCTCTGGCGTCGCACATGAAATCAATAACCCTCTTAGCGGGATTATTGGGATAACGGAAATAGCTATGGAAGAGGAGAATCTTTCTAAAATTAAAAGTTACTTAAAAGATATATTCAATTGTGGTGAGAGAATCAGTGAGATCGTTAAGGGATTAAGGTCCTACTCTCGAATCGCAAAGAGTGGGGAGCAGGGCCTTGTCGATATCAATGAAGTTCTTGAGGAATCCCTGAAAATGGTGCGATTGGCGACCAAAACCACTTCGATTGAGGTGATCAAGAAGTTTCAATCTGTTGAAAAAATAGAGGCCAACGCAGGTGAAGTCCAGCAAGTATTTACCAATCTGGTCACCAATGCCTTTCAAGCCATGAATGGAAAGGGAGGGATACTTACCCTCTCCACCCGATCATTAAAAGATTCAGTGGAGATCAAAGTGAGTGATAATGGCATGGGGATTCCACAAAAATATCTCAACAAAATTTTCGATCCTTTCTTCACTACTAAAAAAATTGGTGAAGGGACCGGACTCGGCTTAAATATCGTCTACCGCATCGTTACAAAATATGAGGGAACGATCGATGTCGAAAGCAAAGAAGGGGTAGGAACCACTTTTACCATTAAATTTCCAAAAAGAGATTTCTGAAAAAGTCCAGAAATCTCTGAAAAATCTGTGTAATCAAATCAAAATCGGTGTAATCAGAGAGCTCCGATGATTTTTCAGAGCTCTCAATAAGGAGGGATGAATGATGGGCAAGAAAGTATTGATCGTCGATGATGAGGAGATCATTCGGAAGTTTTTAAGAATCAATCTCCTTAAATTGGGTTATGAGGTAAAAGAAGCCATAGATGGAGTACAGGCATTGGAACAATTGGGCAACGACAATTATGACCTCCTTATTTGCGATATCCTCATGCCGAATAAGGATGGGTGGCAAGTATTGAAGGAGATGAGATCGAATCCAAAAACAAAGGATATTCCAGTCATTGTTCTAACCGCTAAGAATGAAGATACCGATATGTTCAAAGGATATGACTTGGGTGCCAATTATTATATAACCAAACCCTTTACGAAAGAACAACTCCTCTTTGGATTGAAAATGATGTTTGGGGAAGCTTAAGAATAGCTCTTGTAAATAAAGGAAAATGGAAGGAAAACCACTCTTATTTCCTTAAAGCGATTCCGCATCAAGACTCATTTATGGGGCCTTTTCACTGATGGAACTCGGTATTCTTTTAATTATTATTCTTTGGGGCATTCAATCCGGGATAGGCAATAGGCAATTGGCAATAACTTTAAACTCCGAACTTAAGAATCTGCCATCAGCCATCAGCTATCAGCCATCAGCTTTTGCACTAATTTTACTTTCCCTTTTCCTTCTTCTTGTTCTATTTCAAATGCTTCCCCTTCCCCCCACCATTATAAAAATCATTTCTCCAAAGACTTTTGCCTTGCGTAATTCCTTGACTTTTGACCTTTCACCTTTGACCTCTCCCCTTTCTTTTGTCCCCTTTGCCACAAAGATCGAATTCCTCAAGTGGTTGACCCTATCAGGCTTATTCTTCTTTCTCTTATATTGGAGACATTTATATTGGAGACATTCGAATAAGGATGTCATTCGTCTAATTCTCATTATTATGTTGGTGGGTATTGCTGAATCTCTATATGGAATGTTAGAATTTTTCAGTGGTCATCGTTATATCCTCAATCTGGATATGAAAGCCTTGGTCTCTTCTGTCACTGGGACCTTTATCGACCGAAACTATTTTGCAGGATATCTTTTGATGGTTATCCCTTTAAGCCTTGGTTACTTCTTTTCTCGTGAGGCTCTTCAAAGAAGTCGGTTCATGGGTTGGCGCCATTGGCTCTCCTCTCTCGATGGGAAGACTCTCCTTATCTCTTTTGGAATCATTGTGATGATCCTCGGTCTTCTCTTCTCCGCATCGAGGATGGGGATTGTAAGCCTTCTCCTCTCATTCAGTCTGATCAGTTTCCTCTTTAGAGAATCTCAAAGGGGACAGAGATTTTCTAAAACCACAGTGTTGATCTTTGGGTTAGCAATGCTCTGGGCAGTATGGATTGGACTTGATGCAGTGATCAGTCGTTTCTTCATTGTCTCGGAAAGTTTCGAAGAAAGATGGATGATCTGGGTAAACACCTTTCAGATCTTTAAAGACTTTCCTCTTATTGGCTCAGGTCTTGGAACCTTCGTACATATCTTCCCCATGTATCGATCCTTTCACATACGGGGACTCGTCACCCATGCCGAAAATGACTTCCTCCAACTCGCTTCAGAAGTCGGCCTGATAGGCATTGGACTCCTTCTGTTCCTATTCGTCTTTCTTTTTTTCAGAGCTGTCTTGGCGATTCGCTCTTTTCATTCGAGGGATTCGAAAAAATATATTGGAATGGGTGGGATAGTAGGAATTCTTGCCCTGATGTTTCATAGCCTTGTCGAAAGAAACATCCAGGTCCCTGCCAACGCCTTTCTCTTTACATTTATTTGGGCAGCAGTTCTAAAAATATCAACAAAAGAAACCAGAGAAACGAAAGAAACCAAACAAACCAGAAAAACGAGAGGGGTCAGCTAAACAAGATGAACGATCTTAACGAGGTCGATTCTCGACTCTGGTATGTCATCCAGACCAAGCCGGGAGATGAACATCGTGTTGAGACCCATCTTTTAAACCAAGAGGTTGAGATCTTTCTTCCACTTCTCGAAACCCCTCAGTACTGTAATGGGAAAATGGTTCAGAGGATTAAGCCTCTCTTTCCAAATTACCTCTTTGCCAGGCTCGACCTTAAACTTCACTACTATAAGATGAAGTGGACAAGAGGGGTGAGTAAAATCCTGGGGGCTAGAGATGGACCAATCTCTATTTCTGAAAAAGTGGTCCAGACGATAAGAGAAAAGGTTGGAAAGGATAACCTTGTAAAGTTAGAAGGGGAATGGAAAGAGATTGATATTGTTCAGATCACTTCAGGCCCTTTCAAAGAATTGATGGGGATCTTCCAGAAAAAGATGTCAGATAATGGACGGGTCAGGATTCTCCTGAGCCTGATCGGTGTGGATATCCCTGTCCAAATATTACAATGGCAGATCAGAAAAGCAGCCTAATTTAGTTTATTTGGTTTCTTTGGTTTTTTTGGTTAATTTGGTTGAAATTAGAAAAAGAAGTTCGTTATCAACAAACTGCCCCATGGTTAACGAGATAAACGAAAGAAACCAGAGAAACTAAAAAAACTAGATAAACCAGATAAACCATAGAAACCCAATTGCCCAGTCATCTGGCACAATTCAAAAAGATTTTTGGTCGAATTGAAAAAATTCGGATCGGCGGAAGCCTATTCATTTAAGTCACTCAGTCATTTAGTCACTTAGTCATTCAAAAATTGACCCAATAACTCAATGACCCAATGACTAATGACTTAATAATCCCCTTTGAGCTTATTAATTACCCAATGACCCAATTACTAAAGGACTAAGCTGCTTTCAGCTTTGAGCCTATGAGACTGCTTTGCACGATTCTTTCAATTGCCTATATAGCGATGATTTTCCTTTGGGCCGATTCTCCCGTGGTTTCCGATTTGGCGCCTTTTAATCCTTACAGCCTCCTCCACATCCCTCTTTATGGTATACTGACTTTTTTACTTATTTTTTCGTTTTTCCCTTTGAAGTTTAAAAGGAATGATCCTAACGATCTCAACGATCTAAACGAACCTAACGATCTAAACGCATCTTCGCCTATACGTTTCATCATCCCAGGTGTAATTTCCCTAATCGTTGCCATCGCCGATGAAATTCACCAGTCTTTCATTCCGACCCGCGACGCCTCCATCCTCGATGTCTTCCTCGATTTCGTTGGCATTGTCTAGTTCAATTTCTTATTTATCGCCTTGCAAAAGGTAAATATCTTTTTGGATTTAAGCTTATAACTGACTCAATGACCCAATAACATAATAATCAAATTATTTTGAGGTTGAGTTGATCAGGTGATTTTTTTATGAAGATGATTAATGTAGTTGGGGCAAGACCAAATTTCATGAAAATTGCCCCTATAACACTTGCCATCAGACCATTTAACCAACACACCAGACAGATCAAAGAAACCATATAAACCAGATCAATCAAATAGGCTGAATGGCCAAAGAGACTGAACAGACTATATAGACTCTCCAGAATTTGCAAAACAAAATTTTGACAATTATCGGAAGATATGAGATAAAATTTTATGAGTATTTAAGGGGAAATTTCTGAATAGAATATGGATTTCCAAAAGTTTTTATTAAAAAGAGAGGTGTTAACATGCTTATCGAATACATCAATAAAGCAATGAGAAAAGCGGCTTACGAAAAATTAGAAGATGGTACTTATTCTGGTAAAATTCCACAATGCCCAGGTGTTATCGCCTTTGGAGAAACGCTTTATCAGTGTCAGGAGGAATTGAGATCAGTGCTTGAGGGGTGGCTCATTGTAAAAATAAGACATGGTGATAAATTGCCGGTAATGGGTGGGATTAATTTAAACAATAAAATGCCTGCTTTCAAAGAAATGGTTGCCCATGGCTAGATGGGCGCCATGTAAACGAAAAGATTTTATAGCAAAAATCAAGAAACTTGGCTTCGAGTCACCAAAACCAGGTGGGCGTCATTTCTATATGCGGTAGGGGACATTTACACTTACTCTTCCCAACAATGTAGAGTATTCTATTCCCCAGATTAAAATGCTTCTAAGGGAAATTGAACTTGGACTGAAAAAGAAGATTCCTCTGGAGGAATGGGAAAAACTTTAATCTTTTGGTAAGCGCCATAATCAATGGTTCTCAGGGAATGGTCGTTTCCATCCGTTAGCTTGTAACTTACCCAAAAACCTAATAAACTTAATTAACGCATCAACGCAACAAACGCTATTGACTCAATTACCCAATTACTCAATCACTAACATGAGCTTTTAGCCTTGAACTTTGAGCCTGTTATTGACGATCTAAAACGGTATTAGCGATCCCAACGGTTAACACATGAACGCATTCACGCATCTACGTAGTCACCCAATGACCCATTAACTCAATAACCTAACTGACATAATAAAGTTTTGAGTTTTAAGTGATGAGTGATATGAAGATAGATGAAAGGACATTCAATTTTGCACTTCTGATTGTAGATACATACCACTTCCTAATAAAAAAGAAGGAATTTGTTTTATCAAAGCAGTTACTTGAATCTGGTACCTCGATAGGTGCAAATGTTCGAGAGGCACAGGCTGCTCAAAGTAAAAAGGATTTTGTGTCAAAGATGGCTATTGCCTCTAAAGAAGCCAGAGAAACTGACTATTGGTTGAAGTTACTCAGCAAATCAGGTTATCTGTCCGACTTTGATAAAAGGGATCAGTTGTATGAGGAAATTACTGCTTTAACTAACATCCTAACAAAAATAGTTAAAACCTCTAACGAAAAACTAAGAACAATAAAAAGTAACACTTAGAACCCAAAACTCAAAACTCAACACATAATGCGTTCCATGTCTAATATTTTTGCTGTAATCCTTGCTGGTGGCTCCGGTGTCCGGTTCTGGCCCTTGAGCCGTGAAACCTGTCCCAAACAAATGCTCCAGATTGTTGGAGAAGATACCCTTCTGCGTCAGACCATCAAGCGGATCAATGGCTTTGTTCCTCCGAAGAATATCTGGATTGTGACGACGGAGGACAAGGCTCAAGACATACGTTTTCATATCGACTCCTTAGGATCTTTTGCCAAAGAGATCCAATTCATCAAAGAACCTGTGGGGAGAAACACAGCCCCTGCCATTGGCCTAACTGCCATTTACCTTCACCATCTTTCTCCTGAATCTGTAATGATTGTGATGCCCTCTGACCATGCTATCCCGGATACAGATATATTCCTGAACGACCTGAGCCTGGCTATTGAAGGAGCAATGAAGGGTTACTTAGTTACTCTTGGAATAAAACCTACCCGGCCAGAAACCGGTTATGGATATATCAAGGTTGATCATTCTTCAAAAATCCAAGTTAAAGGGCTCGTTAAGGTTGAACGGTTCGTCGAGAAACCTGATCTTGAAACCGCTAAAACTTATCTGTCTGATGACTCCTACTTCTGGAACTCTGGTATATTCGTCTGGAAAACCTCCAAAATCCTCTCCGAAATCAAAACACACCTCCCTACTCTTTATAGGATTCTAAAGGAAATCGAATCCCTTCTTTTTGAACAAGACAGGCGAGACAGACCAGATAAAAACTTTGAGCTTTCAGCTTTGAACTTTGAACGTTCTGCATCCCAAATTCCGCAATCTGCAATCCGCAATCCGCAATGGGCCGAGCTTTATGCAGCAATAGAACCCATTTCCATCGATTATGGCATCATGGAAAGAAGTAGCGACGTATTGATGGTTCCTACTACCTTCAAGTGGTCTGATTTAGGAAGTTGGGCCGCCCTCGATGAAGTGATCGAGAAGGATGATGCAGGGAATATCCTTAGAGGAAATACGATCGATATCGGTAGCAAAGGCTCAACTATATTTGCTGGTGAAAGGCTCGTTGCAACCATTGGTCTTCAAGACATGGTGGTAGTAGATACTCCGGATGCGACCTTGGTGACTCCTAAAGCGAAGGTTCAGGAGGTTAGAAAGATTGTAGAGGTATTGAAGAAAAATGGTCGTGAGGAGCATCTCCTTCATAAAACAGTTGAGAGGCCCTGGGGTAGTTATACAGTATTGGAGAAGGGGAATGGATACAAAATTAAAAGAGTCGTTCTCAAGCCTAAAGCAAGATTAAGTCTTCAACTCCATAAAAGAAGGAGTGAGCATTGGGTTGTAGTTGCAGGCATAGCCAAAGTGACCAGAGAAGATGAAACCTATTTGGTTCATACGAATGAAAGTACTTATATCCCCATCAACACAAGGCATCGCTTGGAGAATCCTGGAGATATCCCTCTTCAAATCATCGAAGTTCAAAACGGTGAATACTTAGAAGAAGACGACATCGAACGCTTCTCCGACGACTACGGCCGTTAAATTACTCAATGCCTTAGTGACCCAATGACTCTTCAACCCAATAGACTCAATGACTCTATAACGCGAAGACGCTAAGACGCCCGGTAGAACAGATGAGTGTAGACCTGATAGCCCAGTTTTTCAGAAGTAAAAAGATTGGACAAGGGCGATAAGCTATGATACCATCACCTAAAAATTAAGGGGATAATAATGGTAGAGATCACAAAGAAAGATATGCTCGATACATTAAGTGAGTTTTACGGGAAGTTTATCGAACCTGAATTCAGGTCAATCCACAATAAACTCGATGAACATGATCAGAAATTTAAGGATATTCTCGAGCATTTTAACAAAATTTATACAAAACTCGACCGTCTTGAAACTGAATATTATTCGATTACTGCTGCTGTTGATAGAATTGAGAAGCGGATGGATAGGGTTGAGCAACGTCTGGATAGAGTCGAACAGCGTTTGGATAAAGTTGAAGGGAGATTGGGTAAAGTTGAGGGGCTTTTAGAGAATGTTGGGACACGCCTAAATGGGATGGAACAAAAACTTGATAAGGAAATTTCTCTGAGGGAGCATATCGAAAAAGAAATAAAGGATCTCAAGCAGCGTGTATCAATACTTCAAGAAAGAATTGAAGACCTTGAGAAACGCCTAAAAACGTTCTCTTAACTCTATATTCTTTACCTGCACTGTGAAATCTTGGCTATTTTAACAGGAACCCACCGAAGATCATTACGATCCTAATTTTCAAAACTATACATAACGACATAATAAATTGCGCATGTGGTGTCATTCCCGCGAAAGCGGGAATCCAGAAATTCTAAGACTGAAATTCAAAGACTGGATTCCGGGTCAAGCCCGGAATGACAATTAATGAGGATAAAATTTTTAGATGCGCAAATATTTATGACGCTCAATATAACTAAACATTCCAAACTATTAAAGCATTTTTACAATAATGCTTCGATGCAATGACCCAATGACACAATAATTCAATGACGAAAGGGTCTGACGCTTTGAGCTTTGACTCAATAACGCATCGACGCTAAGACGCATCAACGCTTTAACACTTTGACGACGATTATGGCCGATAATTGCTTCAATAACTCAAAGACGCAATAGATTTTCAATATGTCATAAAATTGAATAAATGATTATTGTATGGTAGTATTTCTTATCTGTTACGAAGAGAGGAATTCCTTATGAAAAAAGCATTGAGTCGTAAGCAGATCAACCATTTCCATATAACGATGAATAAAGACATTTGTGGGGGTATCCCGATCATTAAGGGAACAAGGACTTCCGTAGCTAATATCGCCGGCTATTATCTTATGGGTCTAAGTGCGGAAGAAATCCAGAGAGAACTTCCTCATCTTAGCCTTGCACAGATTTTTGATGCCCTTGCCTTTTATCTTGATCATCGAGAAACGATAGATCGAGAACTAGAAAGAGATAGAGAAGAGATTGTATCAAAGAATTTCCCAGCAGGGAAATACTGAGTGGAACAAATTTCTCTTTACCTTGATGAACATATCCAATTGGCACTTGCAGAAGCATTAAAGGCAAGAGGAGTTGATGTTCTGACAACACAGGAGGCAGGAAATGTAGGTATTGGTGATGTGGAGCAACTTACTTTTGCAACCGAAAATAAACGATCCTTATTTTCATATAATAAACGACACTTCGCCAAGATTCATTATGAGTGGATGGCACTAAAGAGATCTCACGGAGGAATTATTCTCTCAGATCAATTGTCAGTAGGATTAGTACTTCGTAGGTTGATGAGATTGCATCTCTCTTTGACTTCTGGTGACATGAAAAACCGGCTTGAATACTTAAGTATTTGGAAATAATATTCACTTGATTCAGACAAACCAAAGAAACCAAACAAACCAGATCAACCAAAGAAACCAAATAGACCAGACAGACCAAATAAACGAGAGAAATAAAGTGGACCGCTCTCAGGACTGATAATTGACATTTCCTCTGAATATGCTAATTTAACAAGTATAGGAGGATGAATTGATGAAAAGCGTTACCCTTGAAACCATTTATAAAAAGGTTGTCGATTTGCAGCGTGACGTAGGTGAGATCAAAAAAAGTCTTATGGAAGAACCTGAGCTGCGTGATGATTTTATTTTACGGATGCGAGATATTGACCTCGAGAAGTCAATCATCGTTAAAGACTTTGGTAAAAGATACGGTTTAAAATAGTGTATAGACTTGCCATTAAAGAAAAACTGGATAAGAAATTTAAAAAGCTCCAGAAAAAAGACCAGATCTAACCCTCTCACCTTTTGCTTTTGACGAAAAAGCAAAACCCGATCAACGAAACAAACCAGAGAAACCAAAGAAACTGAAGGAACCAGAAAGACAATTTAGCAAACGCCCTTATCGGTTTAAACCATTAAGGAAACCATTACAAAATAAGCGTAGGGTTCATATCGGAGGCTCTTTTGTGTTGATATATGAAGTTAA
>Ga0315274_10004806_pt1 | contig 19834 bp, 16 predicted proteins | sample YL17G02_20_MG_FD_203700 | JGI IMG/M metagenome (GOLD analysis project Ga0315274, IMG submission 203700) | Sediment microbial communities from Yellowstone Lake, YNP, Wyoming, USA - YL17G02_20 | ecosystem: Environmental > Aquatic > Freshwater > Lake > Sediment | place: USA: Wyoming | collected... | reverse complement strand
TCCGCACTCATCATTCCGCACTCCGCACTCGTCGTGGCTCTGCCTTCACCAGCCCGTGCATGGTTGACGTCCCATTATTTATAAATTTTATCGTAAAATTGCCTGGCTAGCACCTTGATTTTTCTCTTGACAAATACCTGTGGTAGAAGTTAGCATTTTTAGACATTTCGGTTTTGCCTGTTTTACGCATCGTTAGAGCTTACGTAATAAAAGAATCGGTATCCAGGAAGCAACAAAATAGGAGGCTAACGTGACGAGTAAAATTCTCAAAGCAGGTATTTTGGCCCTACCCTTTCTCCTCATTGCTTCTTTAGCGTTCTCAGCCACAAAATACTCGGAACTCTATTTCTCCAAAGGCGTGGTTGAATTCAATGAGGAACGGTTTGAGCGGGCGTTAACCGAACTCTTGAAGGCGCAAAAGGAAGACCCGACCAATGCCCAAATCCTCTACTACCTGGGATTGACCCAGATCCAGATCAATGACCTCAAGTCTGCAGTGAAATCCATGAAAAGGGCTATAGAACTGGATCCCTCTCTTCCCCGTGCCCACTATGACCTTGGGACCGCTTACTACAAGCTGGGGGATTACGACAACGCCTTAAAGGAGTTCAGGCTCGCCCAGGAACAGGAGCCGACCCGGGCAATGATCCACTACTATCAGGGCTACATCCTTCACCTGCAGAACCGTTTTGAAGAATCCACGTCCTATCTCAAGAAGGCTGCTGAACTTGATCCGTCTCTCAAACAGAGCACTCAATTCTTTGCAGGATTGAACGCCTTAAAATCGTCCCGGCTGAGCGAAGCCGAAACAGAATTTAACGATGCCTATAAGACTGATCCCTCTTCTGAACTGGGCATAGCGGCAAAAAGCTATCTGGATAAGATCACTGAGGCAAGAAAAGTGGTGAAGAAATGGGATATCATACCCAGCTACAGCCTCCAGTACGATGATAACGTAGTCCAGGAACCTGACGGCGGCATTTCCGCTGCGAAGATCTCTGATGAGGGGGATTTCCGGCAGGTGTGGTTCCTCGCTTCTGAATACCGGTTTATCCAGAAAGAGGACTGGCAGGTTGCCGGCCGCTACACCTTCTATCAGAGTCTCCATGCCACATTACATGACTATGACCTTCAGAACCACCAGAGCACTATTCTCATAGCCTATCGGGGGAAAATTGCTGGCACGACACCCTACCGGGCACAGTTTGATTACCGCTATAATAACTCCATCCTCAATGAACACCGCTACCTCGGCGCACATGCCGGGACGCTGACCTGTGATTTCGTATTCGTCCCGAACTGGATAACCCAGTTTATCTACCGCTTTCAGGATAAAAAGTTCTATTTCCCAACACCAACCAAGGCCGCAGACAGGGATGCGGAGAATAACTTAGTTGGTTTTAACGAATACATCTTCTTCTCCGGCGGGAAACGGTATATCAAGGTTGGTTACGCCTTTGATCATGACAACGCCATCGGTCAAAACTGGGACTACGATGGCCACCGGGTATCCGCAGGATTCTTTACTCCCCTTATCGCCCGGATTATGATGAATCTGACCTTCGACTACTGGAACCAGGATTACGAGAATACAGACACCTTCTTTGCCAAGAAGAGGAATGACGCAGAGTACACTTACTCTGTCTCGTTAGACCGCGTTCTAACAAAGATATTTTCCGTCAACCTGCAGTATACCCATGTCACCCATGATTCCAATATTGCGTTTTACGACTATAATCGGAATATCGTTGCCCTGACCTTTACGGCCAGGTTCTAACGGATGGAGGAAAAGATGCTGAAAAAAGGTTTTATTACCATAACCTGTTTCTGCCTGATCCTGAGCCTGACCGGGGTTGTCCAGGCTGTAAACGGCAAGGTTGCAGGAAAGATCAGTACGGTGAAGGGAGAAGTCCTCATCTTTCACAAGGATGACACCAAGGGAATACAGGCGAAGCCCAAGGATGTGCTCTATCAGTACGACACCATTCAGACCATGAAAGAGAGCCGGGTGCAGATCCTGATGGAAGACGACAGTCTCATCAACCTGGGCGAAAATGCAAAAATCCATCTAAAAGAATATCTCTATGCTCCGGAGGATAACCGCAGGAGTGCAGCCCTCGACCTTTTGAGCGGCAAGGGAAGGTTCATCGTCGGAAAGCTCTTCGCCGGCCGGGATTCCAAATTCCAGGTAAATACCTCCACGTCGGTCATCGGTGTAAGGGATACCCATTTCATCGTATGGGTGGTAAGCCCTGAACTGACTACGGTTATAACCATTGACGGTAGAATTGTGGCAAAGAATGCTGAGCCAACCCTGATCTGCGAATCCACGGTGGGGAAGGACAACTCCTGCCAGATCGCTTCCAACAAGTGCCCCACCACACCAACGATGATCCCGGCCGAAGAGATGCAGCGGATCCTCATCGACACCCAGATAACCCCCAGTCCTCCTAGTGGTGAAACACCTTCTACCAGCAAAGACGCAGGAGATATAGCTAAAGCTGGTTCGGGCGAAAAGGTTGAGGTAACAACTGGTGAGGTCACAACTCCACTCGGTACCATTTCTGCACAAGGTCAGGGCAACGCACCCGATATACGGGGGAACAGCAATTTAACGCCTACAGATCAAACAGGAGGTGCACCTCCTATTGCCGTGCTTCCTCTCCCCCCTCCAACACCACGATAGAGAAAAGGAGTACCGTTATGAAAAAATTTATAGTTCTCTTAACCATAGGTTTTGCATTCCTGTTCGGCCTGATGGCCAGGGCACAGGCCGCAACTATAACTGTCGGAGCAGCTACCGGTAAACCTGGTACAGAGGTCAGCGTACCAGTCACCATTGATGACACGGCAGGAAGGTTTGACTGTTCATTTGCTGTCTCCTTCAATACAACCCTCCTGGAATACACAGGAAAAACCTCAGGAAATATGGGAGCCACAGCTTTAACAGCTACCCCTGCTGAAATAAATGCTGCAGGTCAGGTTCAGCCTATAGTCCAGTTTGAGGAAGGCGGTGCCATCTCCGGGACGATTGTCAATTTCAAATTCAGGATTAAGGAAACTGCTGCAATTGGTACTATCATACCACTTCTTATCTCTGACCTTGTCCCTGCTGAAACCTATTCTGGAGTTAGCGGTAAGATAACCGTTGTTGAGATACTCTGTACCGTTACCATTTCACCCGAATCTGCTACCGTATTTGAGGGCGGGCCTCAGAGCTTTTCTGCCTCCACCAGCGGTCAGGGATGTAAAACCGGCGCCTATACCTGGTTAGTCTCCAGCACCATCGGAAGCACCATCACCCAGGCTGGTGTATATACCGCAGGGTCAACCGATGCTCAGGTCACTGATACCATCACTGCAACTGACACGGCCAACGGCAACATAACTGCCCAGGCTACCGTTACGGTTAAACCAACCACCTGTACCGTTACCATTGTACCCTCTTCTGCTAGTGTTTACGAGGGCGCAGCTCAGAGCTTTTCTGCCTCAACGAGCGGACAGGGGTGCAAAACCGGCGCCTATACCTGGTTAGTCTCCAGCACCATCGGAAGCACCATCACCCAGGCTGGTGTATATACCGCAGGGTCAACCAATGCTCAGGTCACTGATACCATCACTGCAACTGACACGGCCAACGGCAACATAACTGCCCAGGCTACCGTTACAGTTAAACCAACCACCTGCACAGTCACTATTTCACCTCCATCTGCTACGGTAAAAGAAGGTGAACCCAAGACATTCAGCGCCTCCACCAGCGGACAGAACTGTTCCAAGGGTGTATACACCTGGTCAGTTACGAGCACCATCGGAAGCACCATCACCCAGGCTGGCGTATATACCGCAGGGTCCACTCCTACCACGGTTATTGATACTGTCATCGCTACTGATACAGCAAACGGTAATGTCACCGGCCAGGCAATAGTTACCGTTAATTCCAAAACCTTTGCAGTCACAGTCGTACCCTCTTCTGCAACCCTAGCTTCCAGCGAAACGCAAAAATTTATCGCATCCACCACAGCGGACGGCGAGGTGGTAAGCGGCAGTTATACTTGGAAAATCAGTCCTGCCTCTACTATCGGCAGCACCATATCATCTTCCGGATTGTTTACTGCGGGCAACAACAACTCAGCGAACTCCATTCATGAAACTGTTGTGGTTACCGACACCACCAACCGAAATACTCAGGGCACGGCATCAGTAACCATACTCCCGATCCTTCCCTCCACGCCTGTCCTCATCTCTCCTGAGAACGGCAGTACGACCGTACCGTCCCAGCCTACCTTCGCCTGGCAAGCCTCGGAGCGGGCTGTTTCATATCAATTGGTGGTGTCAACTGATCCCGGCTTCTTACCGTCTGGCATACTCATCTCTGAACCGGACATTGCGGGGACCGCGTTCACCCCCCCAGCTCCTCTTACTACTGAGTCCTATACATCTGTCTACTGGCAGGTAACAGCAAAAAATGGTGGAGGGGTATCTCCCTCTGCGGTTTCCGTGTTCATTCTCAATGTGACCGGTGAACAGGAACTGACTCCTAAAGAACCGTTCAATAAGGCCAAGGACTCCACCGACATCTCCGCGTACCAGATGCTCTCTGTCCCGCTGCTCCTGGATAACAAGGACCCGCTGGCAGTGCTCGGATTCGATAATTGTGACTCTACGGTCTGGAGGTTCTTCCGGTATGACAGTCTCATGATCACCGATACCGGTACCGGCGACTACCATGAATACACCTGTCAGGAACCCCCTGACCCCTACCTTGAATTCAAGCCAGGCCGGGCATTCTGGTTTATCACGAGTGAAGGTGGGTTAACGCTGTATGTGACAGGAGACCCCGTCCCCACGACAGACAAATACTCTATCTTCCTGCAGCCGGGATGGAACCAGATGGGCGACCCCTTTGCTTTCCCGGTTGACTGGTCAAACGTAACAGTCATTGATGAAAACGGGGTGGAGAGACCGATCAACGATCAGGACCTAGTCGAGTTCGACACCATCAGCAATACCAGTCTGTGGGAGTGGAACGGTGACATCAAAGGGTATGACCGTCCGGCGGTGATAAAGCCGTGGGCAGGGTACTGGATCAATGTCCTGAGAACACCGGATACTGGCCTGACAGAGCTGAGAATCCCGCCGGTAGTCTCAATTGAGACCAACTATCAGCTCATTAGTCCCCCCGCAACGGAGAGTGCAGGCAAATCAGGTTTTGCCATAAAACTAATGGCTCAGGGTAAAAAGACAAGGGACACATACAACTATCTGGGTATATCCCCGGAGGCATCATCCGGATATGATAGCAGGGACATCTTCGAACCACCCCGCCTCTCCACCAAACAGGTGAGCATCTACTTTCCCCATGAAGAGTGGAAGGACAATCCGGGATTGTATGCCACCGATTTCCGGCCACCGTCAGCAGTTGATGAGCCATTTACCTTCATCATCGCCGGTGGAGAAAAAGGCAAAAAGGTAATCCTTACCTGGTCAGGTGTAAATGGGGTTCCGGCAGGATACAAGGTTGTTCTCCTGGATGTAAAGAAAGGAAAAACTGTTGATATGAGAAAAATCAGTTCTTTTACCTACAAAGTGGATAAAAAGAAAGAGAGGGAATTTCAGATTTCGCTCATCAATAATTCTTCCTCCAGCCTTGTAGAGGACATGTCCACAAACTTTCTGGAGGATGAGCTTGATGATGAGAACATGGAAGATTTAGACCTCTACTAACCACTTCGGATTGCGGAATGCGGATTGCGGAATTCTTTTTGAAGATTTAACGCAGTCCGCACTCGCCCTTCCGCAATAGGTCCTCAATGAAGATCTGGCTGAAAAGGTTCTTCAGAATAAATGCCTTCCGACTGGCCACCCTCATAACCATCATCTGCATTATCCTCTACTTCCTCAAGCCATCGTTCCTTGAACTGATGGAGCTGAAAGTCTTTGACCTGCGATTCCTATCCCGGGGAATCAAAAAGCCGGGAAGTGAAGTCGTCATTGCCACCATTGATGAAAAGAGCCTGGATGAACTGGGGAGATGGCCCTGGCCGCGTACCATTATCGCCCGACTGGTTGACAAGCTGCATTCCTGCAAGGTAAAGACCATCGGGTTTGATATTGTCTTTCCCGAGCCCGATGAAAACTCAACTCTCAGGGGTGTACTCGCTGTTAAGAAGAAGGTGAAAGAATTCGATATCAATAACCCCCAATTCACCAGATTTCTTGCCAGTATGGAAAAGGGCGCGGATACTGACCGGCTACTGACCGATGTCATCAAGAGATCTCAGAATGTTGTCCTAGGCTACTTTTTTCATACCACCCAGGAAGAGGTAAAATCGCTGCAGAAGGATATTCTCGAGAAACGGATTAACGACATCCTCCCTTCTGAATACACGATGGTTAAATTCCTATCTAAAGAGGCCCGTACTGTGCCTCTGATCAAAGCTGTAGCAGCGGAATCAAATATTTCCCAGCTTTCTTCGGCTGCTTCCTCATCTGGATACTTCAATATCTTTACGGATGATGATGGTACAGTCCGGTGGATACCTCTTGTTATCCGGTGCCAGGATTCCTACTTCGCACCACTTTCTCTGCAGGTTCTGAAGCACTACCTTGATTCATCCCCCCTTTCCATCAGGATTGCTGACTTCGGGGTCGAGAGTATCAGGCTGGGGGATATAACGATACCAACAGATGAACAAGGGAAGATGCTCATCAATTATCGCGGCTATCCCAGGACATTCCCCTTTTACTCCATTACCGACATCCTCCACGACCGCATCCCCAAAGATGCCTTAAAAGACAAGATTGTCCTGGTTGGTGCTACTGCCATTGGAATCTATGATATCCGGATTACACCCTTTGCCGGTAGCTTTCCCGGTCTCGAGATCCATGCTAACGTGATTGATAACATCCTCAGGGGTGACTTCCTTATAAGACCTGCCTGGCTCAAGGTGTTTGACCTCCTCGCCATCCTGCTCATCGGGATTATCCTTGGCGTATTTATACCGCGGGTTACAGCACTCACGGGCCTCATCGTGAGCTTCTCCCTCCTGGCTGTCTATCTCTTCATCGACCGTTACCTGTTTCAGAACCTCAACGTATGGCTGAGCATAGTCTATCCTCTCATCAATCTCTTTACCGTCTATACCGGTATTACCGTCTACCGTTACGTCACCGAGGAGAGGGAAAAGAAAAAGATCAAAGGGGCTTTCCAGCAATACGTGACTGAAGCCGTAGTAAATGAGATGCTCAAGAACCCGGACAAACTGCAGCTCGGCGGCGAGAAAAAGGAACTCACCGTTCTCTTCTCCGACATCCGCGGATTCACCACCATCTCTGAGCAGATGACCCCGGAAGGCCTGGTGAAGTTCTTAAACGAATACCTTACGGTCATGACTGACCTTGTATTCAAGTACAACGGGCTCCTGGATAAATACATGGGTGATGCTATTATGGCTGTATTTGGGGCACCCCTCGACCAGAAGGATCACGCCCTCAAGGCATGTCTGACAGCACTGGAGATGATGGAGGAATTGAAAAAACTCAGGGACAAATGGGAGAAACAGGGGATGCCTGCCCTCAACATCGGTATCGGGATCAACTCGGGCCCCATGGTTGTAGGTAATATGGGGTCAGAACGGAGGTTTGACTATACGGTCATGGGTGACAATGTCAACCTCGGCTCCCGCCTCGAGGGACTCAACAAACAGTACGGCACCAACGTTATCGTGAGCGAATTCACGATGAATCAGATCAGTGACGGGCTGATCGTGCGTGAGCTCGACCTGGTAAGAGTCAAGGGGAAGGAACAGGCGGTGAAGATCTATGAACTTATGGGGAGGGGAAACCCCACCCACGAACTCTCAACCTTTCTTGAACACTACCAAGCAGGCGTACAGGGTTACCGGTGCAGAGAATGGGATAAGGGGATTGAGGCACTTCAGAAGGCACTTGACCTCATGCCGGAGGATTATCCTGCACGGATGTACCTGAACCGGTGTATCGAACTAAAGGCGAACCCGCCTGATGAATGCTGGGACTGCATCTACACATTAACTACGAAGTGACATTTTCCCATTAGTATTTACTCCCCATAAAAGATTGCTTCGCTTTGCTCGCAATGACTAATTAACTTAACAAACCATATTGTCATTGCGAGGAGTCTGCTCTGGCGGGCGACGAAGCAATCTCTGAAATTTACTTCTTCTTTGCATCTATTAGGGCTACCACGACAAAGATTACGGCAGCTATGGTCATGGGATAAAAAAGATACTGCATGCCCAGTATCCTTACCACCCATCCCGTAACAAGCGGCCCCAGGATTGACCCGACACCATATAAAAAGCTGAAGGTAGCATTGGCAGTGCCCATCCGGTCAGGAGGAACGAGGTCGCCAATCAGGGAGAGGGCTATGGGATATACCCCGCCGGCAACTATACCTATGCCAAAGGTGAGAGCAACAATGGCAATGTAATTCGGGGTGAGGTTGTAGCAGAAGGTAATCACACTTAAGAGGATACCGAGGAGGTAGAGAGACGGCTTCTTGCCAATTTTGTCCGCCATCTTCCCAGCAGGGTAAGGAGAGATGATCCCTCCTATGGCAAAGAAGGTGAATGCCAGGCCCAGGGCAGCTCCCCTGAATCCTAAATGGTCGAGGTAAAGGGAGAGGAAACTCCCGATGGAAACCTCGACCACCGCATAACAGAGACCGCCGATAAGCGGTATTCTTATCACCCCCAAAAACTCATGCAAACGTGCCCTTGAACTCTTTATGGGTATGGGAACGTCTTCATAATACATGACCATGACCACGACCCCTACCAGACTGGATGCTGCCCCGAAGATAAAGGGAATCGCCCGGTGGAAGGAAAAGAGGTATGTACCCAGCCCTGGCCCCAGCGCAAAGCCTATGGCAAAAACCAGTCCGTAGAGCCCCATGTTTGACGCACGCTTCTCCGGCGAAGAAAGGACATTGATTGCCGATTCCGTAGGGGAAAAAAGACAGGCGGTACCTACTCCCTGAAATATCCTGATGAGGTAGAAATAAAAAGGGCTGGGAGAAAATGCCATGAAGAAGACAGCGAGGGCGTAGACTGATAGGCCTGTAATGATGATTTTCTTCGATCCCACCCTGTCTACCAGCCTGCCGAGGAACGGCGTGAACAGGGTAAACGAGAGGAAGTAGATGGAGGCAATCTGGCCGATGGTTGCAGGAGAACCGCCCACGTCCCGTATCACCAGGGGGATGAGGGGGGAAACAAAGCTCATCCCGAAGGCAAGCAGGAGGACGGTAAGGAGGATGGGGAGTAATCCCTTATCCAGTTCGTCTATGAATCTCAAATTGAAAGCCTACTGTCCTACTCTTTTCAAGGCACCATAGCTATTTTTTACTGAGGGGGGATGCTGCCTTTTTCTCTATAGATTAGGGTATCCTATTTTTTTAAAATGTTCTCCTGCTACATCGAGCTGATCTACCATTGTCATTAACTTTGCAAAGACATCCGGCCTCTCTTCTGAGATGCGGGGGAAGAGCTCTGCATAGGTGCTTCCAATGGTATTGATCAGTTTGAAAAAATCCAGGGTCGGGAAAAGGGGCCCCTTGACCAGGCTGATCAGATAATCAAGATCACTGTTATCGAGGAAGTCCCCGATTTCAATCGCTTTAAATTCGGTTTCTCCATAGGGTCCGTAGAACCACTTATCCCAGAAGTCGAGGTAGCTCTGAATACCCTCCTTATTAATCTTCCCATCAATGAGCGCCAACGTAACAGCGTTTGCCGCTGACCAACCGGATATTATCGCAGCACAATTAGAGAACTCGAGTAACCACGCTGCGTCTCCACAAAAAAGCACGTTGTCTTTGAAGGGCTCTTTCATTGCATGAAGCATGTTGACCACGCAGGTGCGTGTCCATGTTTTCTTGGCTCCTTTAAACCATTTTGAATAAAATGGATCCTCGTAAACAAATTTGTGGATCTTAGTCTTGAAATCGTCCCTGGTGTTATGGCTCATAATACCGACATGATAATGTCCCTTCTCAGCCTCATTGATTACAGAGAACATTCCTTCCGCCTTCATAATAAAGGTAATCCCCTCAACGTGAGGCAGATCAAGGTCCTCGAACCCCCACTCATAGGCTCTGTTGGTTGCATAAAATTTCCTGTCCTTGTTCAGACCCATGGTGCGTACAATCCGGGAATTTACGCCGTCAGCCGCAATGGCAAAGAGGCCCTCAAACGTTTCTCCCTCCTCTGTCTGTATTACTACACTGTCTTTTTTCTTTTCAACCCCCGTCGCCATTCGACCCGGAAAGATTTCCACCTTGGCTGCTTCTGCATCCTCCAGTAAACCCTTTAGTATCAATCCCTTGTCCAGAGCAACCGCTACACGATTTCTCTTGGGGTCTTTCCTCTGTTCCTCCCGGTTGCCAAAGGTAACCCTGTGACCACTGGGAGACCAGATATCAAATCCATAGATATCATTATAGGGACCGTCATATCGAATGGAAAACCCTAAGACGGGAAAGCCGATCCGCTTTGCTTCAGGACTAAAGGTCATGGTTTGTCCAAATATATACTCATTCATCGGCGATAGTGCACCACCGTCTACTCGATTGATGTTCGTAATATTGGCTTTTCTTTCCAACAGGGCTACCGTAAGACCATTTTCACCAGCTACCTTGGCAGCCATTAAACCGGCAGGTCCGGCTCCCACTACCACCAAATCATATTTTTTCCCCATTTTTTCCTCCTTAACGAGATTGCTCATCCCAGTTCAATACCGTATATATGAGCTGGGTTTTTTCTTGATCTTTCTCTCCACGCTCCCACTGTGACCTGCTCCTCATACAGCAGCGCCGGTCTGTTGACTCTTTCCATTCAGGGTGATCGCCTGTGCCGGACATACCTTCCAACAAATCTCACAGAATATGCACGTTGTCATGCAGCGCTCCGACTCTTCCCGTGCCTGATCTGTGCTATACCCCTGCTCTACCTCTTTAAAGTCCTTCACTCGCTTTTCAGATGGCAACTCAGGCATGGCTCCTCTGTTCCGGGAGGGAAATCGCTTTTTAAGAGCGGTTATTTCCTCCTCGTTCAGTTTTTCTGGAACCTTTTTCTCTGCTTCGCAGTTCGCCAATGATTCTCCCTTCAGGTAATTATCAATAGAGCAGGCTGCCTTCCTCCCGGAAGCCATAGCTTCTACTACTGATAAAGGTCCCGTAACAACATCGCCTCCGGCGAATATGCCTTTCACACTGGTATTCATACTGTTTTCATTCACCAAAAGTCTTTCTTTTGGTGAAAGCTTCAAACCCATTCCTTTCAGTAATTCACGGTCCGGGGCCTGACCGATCGCAGGTATAATGGTATCGGCATCAACGGTAAACTCTGAACCCGCTATCGGCATGGGTGCAGGCCTGCCGCTCGCATCAGCAGAGCCCAATTTCATCTTGGTGCACTCTACTTTTGAGACCTTGCCGTTTGCAGCGATGATCTTGGCGGGAGCAGCGAGAAAAACGATTTCTACTCCTTCTTTTTCAGCTGCTTCCACTTCAGCAGCATAAGCAGGCATCTCAGCACGTGATCGGCGGTATATGATGGTCACCTTGCTTCCAAGGCGGCGGCTTACTCTGGCGGCATCAATGGCGCTGTTGCCTCCCCCGATGATTACCACGCTTTTGCCCAACTCAACTTTTTTGCCTGCATTGACATCCCGTAAAAGGTCAAGGGCATAAACAACACCTGGAGTCTGCTCACCGGGAATCCCGAGTTTCACATCCTTATTCGCCCCTGCACCAATGAAAATGGCATCATATGATTTTCTTAATTCATCAAGCTTTATCTGCTCTCCCACCTTGGTACCTGTCTTTATCTGTACCCCCAATTGCTCAATATACCTGATCTCTTTTTGCAAGATTTCCTTGGGCAGCCGATATTCGGGGATAGCATATCGCAGCATACCACCCGGTTCTTTGAGGGCCTCGAATACGGTTACCTCGTAACCCGATAAAACAAGGTCATGGGCAGCCGTAAGGCCGGCAGGACCGCTCCCCACGATAGCCACCTTCTTACCTTTCTTTGCAATCTGAGGCACTTCCAGCGTTCCACCATTGTTCTGGTCAGCAATGAATCTCTTTAAGGAGGCAATAGCGAGCGGTTGATCGATGCATCCCCGGTTGCAGGCCTCTTCACAGGGATGGTAGCATACGCGCCCACAGATAGCCGGGAGGGGATTGGTTTCTCTGAGGATTTCATAGGCTTTTTTATAATCCCCTCCTTTGGCATAGTAGATATATCCTGGTACATTCATGTGGATAGGGCAAGCTTCCCTGCAGGCCGATTTACACGGCGGTTCCTTATAGCTTGTTTTATCGTCGAGTAGAGTTAATGTTATAGTAGGACAGAGATCAATACATCCTGCACAGCCGGTACATTCATCTCTATCAATCTGTATCACGGTACACCTCCTCTAATGAGTGATAATTACTAACTATCTATCTTTTATGTCCGTAAACTTAATAATGTTCTTTTGTTGACCCCTTTTTTTCATCAGTCGAGATAACCATTGAGATCAGCAGGACTATCACGCTCGATCACCACATTATTTTTCTCAGCCATTTTCCCCTCCGCCTCTTGTTTTATCCCTTGACAATATAACCCCAATATAATAAGTATGCTAATATTTAGCATTAGAAATATAGCTCTGTCAAGTCAAAGAAAACGTTAAAAATCTGAGCAGTGTTTTATGGTAATCATCGGCGAACGGATAAACAGTAGCAATAAAAATGTTGCTTCTGCCCTGGAGAAAAGGGATGCAGAATACATCATGAAACTGGCCAGGGAACAGGCAGAGGCAGGGGCAGATTACATTGACGTCAACGCAGGTATCTTTGTGGATCAGGAGGCTGAACTTCTGACCTGGCTGGTGAAAATCACCCAGTCTCATGTCTCAAAACCGTGCTGCATAGACAGTCCCAACCCCGACGCCCTTGAGAAGGCACTTGAGGTGCATCAAGGAAGGGCGATGATCAACTCCATCACCGGGAAAAAGGAGAGGCGTCAAAAACTGATCCCTCTGGTAAAACACCATGAGGCAAAGGTTATTGCCCTCTGCATCGGAGAAGGAGGGATACCGGAAACTGCTGATGACAGAGTTCGCATTGGAGGCAGCATCATTGATGATCTTGTGAAAGAAGGAATACCATTACAGGATATCTATATCGATCCTCTCGTCCAGCCAATTGCCACCAACCCCTCTTCAGCCCGTATCGCACTCGAAGTCATCGAAAAGATCATGAGTCGCTATCCTGGAATACATACTATCTGCGGTATAAGCAATGTATCCTATGGTCTCCCTTCAAGAAAGGCAATAAACGCTGCTTTCCTGACCATGGCCCTGGCAAAAGGCCTGGATACTGCAATCCTTGACCCCTGCAATCCACTCATGCTTTCTTCACTTCTGGCAAGTGAAGCCCTGACCGGCAGGGATTCTTACGGTCTGAAATATATCGCTGCCTTCAGAAAAGGGAAGATCAAGTAATGGAGCGGGAATGGAAATCATAAAAATGATTCTTGGAGAACTGTCAGAAGGAGAAGCTGACAAGATTGAGCTGCTTACTCAGGAAGCGCTGAGACAGGGCGTATCACCAGAGATCATCCTCAAAGAAGGCTTGATTGCAGGCATGAACATGATCGGTGAGAGGTTCAAACAGGGAGAGCTTTTCGTACCAGAGGTACTTCTTGCCGCCCGGGCAATGCAGGCAGGTATGAATATCCTCAAGCTCAGGCTGATCCAGACCGGCGTAAAGCCTGCAGGCAGGATCATCATCGGAACCGTCAAAGGTGACCTCCACGACATTGGGAAAAACCTTGTTGCAATGATGCTCGAAGGGGCTGGTTTTGAAATCATCGATCTCGGGATCGATACCGCTCCTGAAAGATTTATTCAAGAGGTCAAGGACAAAAAGCCGCAGATTGTGGCTCTGTCAGCCTTGCTTACCACCACCCTTCCTATGATGAAGGCTACCATTGAACTTCTGAAGGCAGAGGGCTTAGAGGGAACCGTTAAAGTCCTGGTAGGGGGTGCCCCCCTTTCCCAGAGGTATGCTGATGAGATCGGGGCCGACGGCTATGCACCGGATGCAGTAAGTGCCGTAGCGAAGGCGAGAGAACTTATCAGCCTTATGAAGATTTCATAGTATTCCAATAGGTGAGTAAAATCCCCACTACCGTCTTGGCGTCGTCGATCTCGCCGCTTTTAACCTTTTCTACAGCCTCCTTTATTGGTAATCTGATAATCTCTATAATCTCATCCTCTTCCTGATTCGTCTCACAGGGTGTAAGGCCAGTGGCAAGGAAGATGTGGACCTTTTCGGTACAGAACCCCGGGGCACTGTAAATCGCCGTGAGTTTCTCGATATGCGAGGCCTGGTATCCCACCTCTTCAGCGAGTTCCCGCACAGCACAGTCAAGAGGATTCTCTCCTTCGTCTATTCTCCCGGCCGGTATCTCCCAGATCTCCCCGCCAGCGCAATGGCGGTGCTGCCTGATCAACACAATGGAATGATCTTCAAAGAGCGGAACGACTCCGGCACCACCAGGGTGCCTGATTACTTCAAGTTCAACCTCAACATCATTGGGGAGAGTAACCTTCTCTACATTGAGGTCAATCACCCTTCCCCGATAAATCTTTTTTACTTCCTTGATTTCCTGAGTCATATTTTCCCTTTCTGTGGGCATTCTTATTGACGCACGAATGCTGCTATTTTATACTTTATGCAAAATAAAGTGAACTATTCTCACCTAGAGAACTTTCTCTTGTTAATTAATATGTAGATAGGTTTTTCTTGATGACAACCAACCGTTAGACTATAGTGTGATAAAACTACAAGAAGATAGTTGGAGAAAAGGAGAGTTGAAACAATGAAAACATCTTACCAGAAAATAGGTCTTGTTATGGCTATTGCTTTTACTTGTAGTCTATTATTATTTCCACAAGCCGTTCCTGCACAGGACAAATCACTGGAACAGCGTATTTCTATTTTAGAATCCAGGACCACAGAATTAGAGCATAAAGTTGGTGAGTTCCAGAAAATGATCAATCAGCCATCACAGAATACTGCCCAAGCCCAAACTTCTATTGCAAAAAGGAACTGGAAGAATATCGGCAACTGGCGTACCGGCCTGCAGAAGGGCATGACGAAAATACAGGTGCGGGAACTCATGGGAGAACCGAATAAGACAGAGACCTATACCATGCTCGGTGAAGACTGGCTCTACGGGTTGCAAGGCAGTGGTGAAATCCATTTCTCACCTAAAGGTGTTCTTGAGAGCTGGAAAGAACCTATCCCTGACGACCTGAAGTAAGCTATAGTAAAGAAACCTGACACATGAAAAATTTTCAGAAGGAGGCACCTCTATGGTACGAATAAAGAGTCAATGGTTTATCGGGGCTGTACTGCTCGTACTTTTTTCCCTACATCCCGATAATTTCTCCTGGGCCGAAGGATCAAATAATAACATCTATCCCAACCCCGTTTCAGCACCGCTAATAGGACCATGGCTTGATGCTCAGCCAGAACAAATTACTACAACCGACGATGATACCCCTTTAGACCAGTACATTGAGACCCGGCTTGCCCTCGCTCACATGCCGGGGCTCTCGGCAGCAATCGTTAAAAATGGCGAGATCGTCTGGACCGGTGCCTATGGCTGGTCGCGTCTGTATACCAAAGAGCCCATGACGAGTGAGACGCTCTCCGTGCTCGCGAGCGTTTCAAAGACGGTTGTAGCGGTGGCCGTGATGCAGGTGTGGGAGGACGAGAGGTTAGACCTGGATGCCGACATCAATACCTACCTCCCTTTTCAGGTTGTGAACCCTAATTTCCCTAACACGTCGATTACCCCACGGATGCTCCTCACCCATACCTCATCCATTGCTGACAACTGGCCTGTCCTGTATCCATTATTCGTTCGGGGTGACTCACCTATCCCTCTCGGTCAGTTCCTCGAAGATTACCTTACTCCGGGTGGGGCATACTACGACCCCAGTAAGAGTTACTATGACTATAAGCCAGGTACAGAATTTAACTACTCTAACATTGGCGCCTCGTTAGCCGCCTACATAGTGGAGGTGATAACCGGAACACCTTTCGATACTTATTGCACGTCACATATCTTTGAACCACTCGGGATGACAGAAACATCCTGGCATCTGGCTGGCCTGGATCAATCTCATATCGCCATGCCCTATGGTTACAACAAAATGGTCCATCTTTACTTACCCTTTGGTTTCTATGGTATCCCTTACTGGCCTTGTGGCGCACTCCGCACCAGCGCCCTTCAGCTTGCTAATTTCCTGAATATGTTCATCCAGTCCGGTGAACTGGGCGGGGTACGTCTTCTCCAACCTGAGACGGTTGAGGAGATGCGAAGGGTCCAGTATCCCGATATTGCTCCACAGTTTGGCCTGATCTGGTATTACAAGAACCTTTCAGGATGGACACTCTTAGGACACAACGGAGGTGTTTTTGGTATAGCCACTGAAATGTTCCTCCGTCCTTCCGATGGCGTGGGTGTTATCCTCCTGATGAACGGGAACTGGACCAATATCAACATTCCCATTATCTATCAGATAGAGAGCCGACTCTTCAAGGAAGCTGGACATTTACGACAACCGATCCTAAAGTAACATTATGCAGACCTGCGACCTCCTGATCAAAGGTGGAACCATCCTCACCATGAACCCTTCATTCGAGATTATCGAGGATGGGCAAATCGCCATCCAGGGGAACAGGATTATCAGTGTCGGGCATAAAAATGATTCTGAAAGATATTCCCTTAGTGCTGCCGAAATTATTGATGCCTCTCATTCCCTGATTCTTCCAGGCCTGATCAACTGCCACACCCACGCAGCGATGAGCTGTTTCAGGGGACTGGCTGATGATCTCAACCTGCACGAATGGCTCAACCAGTATATATTCCCTGCCGAGGAAGCGTTTGTAACAGAGGAAATGGTCTACTTCGGGACGCTCCTCTCCTGTATTGAAATGGTGCGTTCAGGAACGACCACCTTCTGCGACGGTTACTTCTTCGAAGCTGAGGCTGCACGGGCAGCACACGGCATTGGAATGAGGGGAATCATGGGCGAAGGCATCTTCGATCTCCCTACCCCTGATCTTAAGAATCCGCGAGAGAACATCCGGGATGCTGAAAGATTTATCGGAGAGTGGCTGGGAGATGATCTCATCACCCCTACCCTGTTCTGTCACTCTATATACGCGTGCTCTTCTAATACGCTCAAGAAGGCAAAGGCAATTACTAACCATCATAACATTCCCTTCCTCATCCACCTGTCTGAAACACAGGAGGAAGTCAGAGAATCGCTCAAGAGGTTTGAGAAAAGACCATTGGCTTACCTTGAAAACCTGGGGATTCTCGATGAAAGATTGATCGCCAGCCATGTGATCTGGGTAAATGACGAAGAAATAACACTCCTTCAAAAACGGATGGCAAAGGTGGTGCACAACCCTGAGAGCAATATGAAACTCGCCTCCGGCGTCGCACCAGTACCCGCGTTTCTCTCCAGAGGTATTACTGTTGGTCTCGGCACTGACGGCTGTGCGAGCAACAACGACCTGGACCTCTTTCGGGAAATGGGGATGGCTGCAAGACTCCACAAGGTAATGGCAAACGATCCGACCGTATTAGATGCGAGGACCGCTTTAACACTCACCACCATAAATGGAGCAAAGGTGATAGGAAGGGATGATATCGGAAGCCTGGGGCAGGGGAAAAAAGCGGATCTCATCATTATAAACCTTGATAAACCCCACCTGGTCCCTCTCTACAATCCCTGCTCCCACCTTGTGTATGCGGCAAGTGGTGCTGATGTCACCACCACCATCATCAATGGAAAGATAATCATGAAGGATAGAAAAATCCTCACCGTAGATGAGCAAGAGGTTATGAGAGAGGTAAAAAACATTGCGAAGAAAGTAAAAGAGTGGAGGAGTTAAAGGAATTGAGGAGTTGGGGAGATGGGGGGGTTGGGAGCAAAAATCTTTCACCCCATCCCCCTCTCTCCCTATCACCCTATCATTATTTTAAAGGAGGTCGTTATGTCGAGGATAAAAGAATTAAAGGCACCCAGCTCTATTCTTCCTGTTTTAGAAAAAGCGGGTATTAAATTGAGGCACTTCAAGACCGCTGAGGAGTTTGAAACGGTCCTCCTCAAATTTCTCAGGAAGAACAATATCCTCCATCTGGGCACCTGTAAAGATAATCTCCCCAGAACTACTCCCTTAGAATACCGGCTGTGGGGCTTCACCTTCTTTATTCTCTCTGAAGGAGGAAAGAAATTTGTCAATCTCGAGACAAATAAAAATGTATCATTTTCTATTGCAGAACCTTATCATCCTAAAAAGGACTTCTGGGGAGCAAAAGGGGTCCAGGCATGGGGTAAGGCCCTTGTCTATAGTAAAAAGACTAATCCGAAAAGATTTGAAGAAGCACTTCAAAAGATGGGAGTTTATGAAAGCCTCAAATTAATTGGTGTTAAAGAGCTCCCCAGGCAATTCAACTACCAGATAATTGAAATAACACCCGATGAAATACGGTTTGGCAATCTGAGAAAAGGGATTTATAAAACCAGCTGGCTCAGAGAATGAGAAAAAGTATCTAACCCATCTTGTCCTTTGCCAGACCTATTACCTTCTCCACAGCTTCAACGGGGCTTGATAAGGAAATAATCTCTTTGCTCACCTTCCAGGTGTTCAGGCCGACAATCGGTTTATGCAATTGGAGTGCAAAAGCAATTTCTGAGAGGGTACCGTATTTCCCTTCAATGGCAATAAGGGCATCCGAGGAACGGACGACAATGATATTCCGGGCATAGCTCATCCCGGTCACAACTACCACATCAATGTAGGGGTTAGCCTCCCCCGAATGAAAACCAGGGAGTATCCCTACAGTCAACCCACCAGCCTCTTTTGCCCCCTTGGCTGCCGCCTCCATCACTCCCCCCAGCCCACCGCAAACCAGAGTTGCACCTCTCCTGGCAATCTCTCTCCCCACCTCTTGAGCGAGTTTTTTTATCTTCGATGAACATTCGCCAGACCCAATCACCCCAATCTGCATGGTGTGCTTTCTATTACCCACGAGTAGTATCTCTGAATTCAGGAGTCAGGAGCCAGTAGTCAGAATATTCAATCTTCTGAATTCTGACTTCTGTATTTTGAATTCTCAATCTACCAACCCCTAATCCCCAGCCCCTGAACCCGCTCTCTTCAGATGTTTCCAGAGAAAAACCCCGATTCCCAGGAGGATGAGAGTCCCGATGAGGTAATCAAACCTGTGAAAATACACCTTGATTGTTTCCCAGTTCTTACCCAGGATCATCCCGATATATGCGAGTCCCAGACACCAGGGGAACGAGCCTACAAATGTATAGGTGATAAACTTGACCATGTTCATCCGGGCTACTCCGGCAGGGAAAGAGATGAAGGTGCGAATTACCGGGAGTAGACGGCTGAAGAAAATGACTGCATCGCCATAGCGTAAAAACCATCGGTCGGCAATGTCCAGATCCTTATGGGAGATGAGGATATATTTACCATATCGTTCGATCAGAGGCCTTCCACCGTACATCCCAACATAGTAGGCAGCAACTGAACCCACCACACAACCAAAGGCACCTGCCACTCCCGTTCCAATGAGGCTAAATCTCTTCATGGTCACCAGATATCCGGAAAAAGGCATGATCACTTCAGAGGGAAGTGGAATACAGGCACTCTCGATAGCCATCAGGATCACAATCCCCAGGTATCCGGTAGAAGAGA
>Ga0315274_10004805_pt1 | contig 19837 bp, 21 predicted proteins | sample YL17G02_20_MG_FD_203700 | JGI IMG/M metagenome (GOLD analysis project Ga0315274, IMG submission 203700) | Sediment microbial communities from Yellowstone Lake, YNP, Wyoming, USA - YL17G02_20 | ecosystem: Environmental > Aquatic > Freshwater > Lake > Sediment | place: USA: Wyoming | collected... | reverse complement strand
TCCCTTAAACTTCGCAGTTGCACCAAGCCAGTCTACTATTGTCCCGGTTTGGGTGATTGCCCCGGTCCTTGCTACCCCGATTACCGGAAGCGACAGGTCTGGTGAGCTGACTAAAGTCAAATCCAGATCTTTTGGGTCGATAGTTTCTTCAGCCAGTAGCCGACCATTTTCGTAGGACGTGTATTTGACTTGGTTTCTAGCCAAAACCCGTCTCGTTAATTCTATCTGCCGGGCTTCTTCGCCAACCAATGCTTCCCCTTCATTAGCAACAACGGCAAAATTTCTAGCTATATCGAATTCTGTCATATTATTAATTCCACAATGGAAAGTGGTAAGCCTGCCCAACATACCACTTTCCATTCTAGAGTCAATAATATGTCTTCGGCTTTTTTTCTCTTGACTTTACTATCCCTTTATGTTTACTATAATCTTTGAGGTTTTTGATTTTAACCTGTCCTCAAAATTCGAAACCTCACAATATAAGAGCATTGCTACTCGTCCTCTGCCTGACCGTAGATGGAGCGATAGTAATGCTCTTTTTAATCAAGTCAGGTTTCGCCTGACCTGATTAATCCTGCCGAAGCATCAGGCTGCGAACACGGCTAGATAGCCGAGTGAGCAAGCATGAAGCGTAGGCGGATTGCTCAATTTCTATTGTATACATTTCCCCCTCTCCTTGTCAAGTCCTATAATTTTTTTATTCGGTTTTTATTAGTTATCCTATAAATATTATTGACAATTTTATATCTGTTAATTTTAGTTTTAAACAATGAAAAAATTTAGTGTGGAAAAGTGATAAGCGCATATTGACAGCCCCTTTTTAGACTGCTTTAATAAATCTATGCCTTTAACCAAAACTGATCTTGCCCAAATTCATCAAAGCCTCAAAGATTTAAAATCTGATGTTCGCAATTCAGCAGTTAGGATCAAATCAATTCAGTCAAATGGAGAAATGACGCGCTTGCGTTTGGCTAATATTGAAGATATCACTTCGGCCACCAATGACCGCCTGCAAGTTGTTGAAGATAGCCAAAAAAATACTGATAAACGATTAAAATTAATTGAACGACATTTAAGGAAGATCGACAAAAATATTAATATGGTTATTCACCATTTTGATGTTGATTACCTTGATTTGCGCAAAAGAACCAGCAGAATTGAAGACCATCTTAATCTAGCTCCTCTTGCCTAAAATTAACCAGCCTAAACCGCCGATTAACAACCCAAATCCTATATACTCCAAAACTTGGGGCCAGTAGAAAAGATAAATTGTTTGCCCTTGGGGCGCGAAGTCCCGCATAAATGCGGGGCGAAGTACCCACCCGTTCTCCCAATTATTAACCAAAACGTGCTTTAAGAATTTCCCATCCCAGGCCAGCCATCCCGGATCATAGTTTTGCGAAAGAACCAGTATTTCCCCTACACTTCCCACATTCCCCACTCGGACTTTATAAAAGCTCGGATTCGGATGGCTCACTTCCCCGACTGCCAAGACTTTTCCGGTTTTTTCCGTTTCCCTAATTAACTTAAGTGACTTAAGAAACTTATAGGGAACCGGATATATCTCAACCCGGCCTAAATCATTGACAGTCTCCACTCTGCCAATAGAAATATTATCAAAATGCAAACCGTATCCTTGGCCATACACCTGCATCGGCGCAGTAACAAAATAGGAAGTGGTAGGTTTTTGGGGCAAATAAGTTTCCAAGTCATTTCTTTGAGAAGTTTTATTGACCACCGAAAACAATAAACTCCGGCCTTTGATACTGCGCGACTCAATTTTAACCAAATAAGCTTGTTTCTGGGTAAACCAGCCTAAATCAAAATCCAGGCAGTTGCTGGAGCCCAAACTGGTCAGCCGCAACCAATCATTAACCCTCTCTTGTTTATAAATCCCCTGGTTAAACTGGTCACAAGACTTCGGCATTTGGTTAAATAACGCGCCTTGCTCTTGGCTGTCCCAACTATAATAACCCTTTATTTTGGGAACTCTGACTTCCAAAATTCCCTCGGCGGGCAATACCTGAGGAGAATACTGAATTGTTTTTGACAAATCATCTTTATCAACCTGCACTAACTCGTCTTCTGACAACTGGGGAACAGTTAGCTTGGCCCCGGAAAAGTTTTTGGGAATATTGGCGGTAAACGAAAAATAGTCTCCTTTATCTTCTACCCCAAACTCCAGCTCTTCCTGTTTGCGGCCGGTAAACAAAGACCGGAAGGGGTAAAAAATTGTCGCTTGCTCGCCGCTCGCGCTGACATAATCTCCTAAGTCCTGATAAGCCTGGTCTTGACTGGTCCAGCGATAAATCGGCCCAACTTCCGGCAGATTTCCCTTTAAGCTCACAAATGACTTTAAGTTTTCTTGTTGATTTTCAAATATTTTTATCGGCAAGAGCCCATCTTGGCTAAAAATTTTAACTAGACGATACTTTGGAGAATTAGCCAGATAGGAAACCAAGCTATCATTGTTAATCAAGGCTTTTGGACTGCGACAGTGTTTTAGGTTCGGATCATATAAAACCCACTTAATATCATACTTTGTTAGTATTTTGTCTACGCCTTCCCAGTTTTGTTCATTTAATGCCTGACTCACTTCCCAATAATAATTCTCATTGAAATTTCCCCAAACATCAAAAGTACGCGCCATGATCGGCTGTTTCAAGCCATACCCTAAAAAACCGGAACCAAAATATCCCCAATTATAAGCATACCAGCCCTCTGAACAGCCTTGAGGAAAATCGGCAATCCGGCCATTCTCTTTTCCGCTAAAGAACTCAAAAAGATCAAGATAGTTTTTTGGGAAATCGATAATTAATTTCTTATAAAGAAGATTGCCGTTAAAAATCGGTTTTGCTCCATAAATTAAACCTATAAATAAGGTTATCCAAACGATAACCCAAAATTTTTTAGCGCCAATTTTTTTTAACCAGCAGAATAAAATCATTATTCCAATTGCAAAAAATAAACTGTAAGCAAAAGATAAACCGATAACTGCTTTGGTGAAAATTGTCCGAAATGCTTGACTTAAAACCGGCCAAAAGGTTAATAATTTATGTAAATAAGAAAACGGAAAAATATCGCTTGCTAGAAGGCTAAAGAAAAGTAAAAAAACTCCCAAGAAGCCTTTAACCCATTTTTTCTTTAATAACAAAAGTCCACCGACAACACCAATAATAATGATCCCAAAAAAGACAGACCAAATCCCCGCTACCAGGGGCTTTTGGTAATGATCAATCCAGGGTTGGAAAATAAATCCGCCTAATTCATGGGAATCAAGATAAAAACCTTTAAGAAACACCAGGCTGCCAAAATTACCATATTGCTGACTTTTACCGATAAAATCTTGAGTAGATAAGAGGTTGTTATAGGCATTGGCGGTAATTCCGCTTCTGGCCAAACTGTAATAGCCAAATGGCAAAAACCAATAACTGTTTATAACCAGAGTTAAAAGAAAAATCAGATAACTTTTTCTTGAGATGAATAAGAATAAGCCTAAAGCTAACAGATATACCAGAAAAAGTTGGGGGATAAATCCCTGAATGCTGGCCAAGAAATTTATCAGAAAAAGAAGAAGAAGGTTTTTTGGGGAAGATTTCTCAAATAATCTAATAATTATCCAGAATAACCAGGGCAAAGCTGCAAACTGAACAATAAAAGCCTCCAGTGGCACATAAAACATTTGCCTTGTTCCAAGGTTAAACATATAAAATAGCGCACCAGCCAAAGCCGCCCACTCTATTTCAGTGATCGTCATTATTAAAAAATATAAACCCAAACCTCCCAGATACAGACATAAAAAGGTAAAGAAAGGTCTTATGGCATTTATTGGTAAAACTAACGAAAATAACCAGACAATAAGGTTGTGGGGTAAAGTCGCGGCAAACCCGTGTCCGCCAAAGACCCCGGCGCCATAATTTTCCTGCCAGGAAGCGGTAAGAGATCGTTGAAAATTTATGGAAAAATTCAATTCCGGTAAGAGGTTATCCCAACCAATAAAATATTTTCCCCAGGGAAAATTACCAAGCACAACCAAAATAAAAATCAAATGAAAAATTAGTAAGGGAATTCTTCTAAAAATCGACATAGTATCCTTCCCTATCGGCCTGAACCCATAACCAGTCGACAGGTAAAAAACCGCATTCGGAAATTAATTTCCCGGCATCTTGCTTTAACACATAGGCTTTTTGGCAAAAACCGGCCTTTTTATAGATTGCGCTCGTTGGATATTTGAGGTCAGTCTGGTTTGTTCTGTCGACAAATATTTCCGGCGTTGGCTGATAAAATTTAGGGTAATTATCCAAAACAAAAGTTGCCAGCGCGTTTTGCCTTAAACTGTTTTGGAAATTAGGACTTATAAAACCATTGCTGGAAAGCACAAATAGTTGACTGGTAATTATCAACCCCACTAGATTAAAGTTAGTAAAGTTAAATTTTAAATTTCTTGTAATAAAAAAGATTAAAATTGGCAAAACAAAAAGTATATGTCTGGTTGGCCCAAAACCGGCTGTGCCATAATGCCAGGCAGGATTTGTCTGGTAAATCAATGCTGTCAGTAAAATCAGAAGACTGATCCAAAATGATCGCCTTGTCACATAATAAAAACCGGCCAAACTAATCAGCGGCGCATACCAGAAAAGGCCGATATTAAGATCAAAAAGCTGTTCATAAAGTTTTTTTAGACTGACGTTTTGTAGACCAAAACCATGTAATGTCGTCCAGCCATCGGCAAAAATTGTCCAGGGAGTCAATACTCCGAAAGCCAGATAATTATAAATATAGGGAATCGCTATTAAAAAAACCAGAAACAAGGTTCTTGGTAAATTTCTCTTCTTGATAAAGAAAACTAAAATTGAACTTCCTGCCAGAGCTATCAGTGGCTGACTGTGCCAGGAAGCCAAAACAACTAATAAGGCTGATAAAAAATATTTATGGCTATAAAATAAATAAACAGCCAATAACAGAAGACTTAAATAAAATATATCCGGTCCCGGCCAAGTAAGAAAAAATACCAGGGGTGAAAGATAGATAAGCGCTAAAAATAATATTTTTTGCCAAGAGCTTTTCAGGAAAAATCGCATGACTAAAAAAATAATTAGGGAAAAAATTATCAGATTAGTAACGGCCAGGGTCTTCAACTGGTCCAATCGAAAAAATCTTAATCCCAGCCTTACCGGCACTGCCAGAACTGAGTAAAAGACAAAATGAACTGGATATTTTTTTCTATTGACTCCTTCGATGTAATATCCCGGATCTTGGAAGTAATCAGGGTGCAAACTCTGGCTTAAATTTTTCTGATCTTTTGTAGTCAATTCCAAACTTTGATGATTAATAAGTGACTCGGTTATGCCAAAATACTCGGCGATATCGCCAGCCGGCTCGATTTTTGCCTGAAAAATGATGAACCAAAAAAGGAAAATCGTTATACCCAAGTATATTAACCAAGCAAGTTTATTGACCATGAGCTTAGCGGGAATAACCCAAAACCGGAGAGTGTTTAAAATTCAAATTAGTGTTGAATAAGGTTTGATCCCACAACCAACCTGTCTGTTGATAAGCTCTTTTTTCTCTCATAATTCTGGCCAACTGCATCATTTTCGGTTTCAGGCCATTGCCAAGAATTTTCTGGGTAACTGCCAAACAGGATTTTTCCTCCAAATCAAAAACTAAATCTTCTTTTATTAAACCCGCAATTTTTAGAGTATTAATAAAATCCGCAGAGCAAAACATCTCAGACAGTTGACGAGAAATAATGAAGGGTTTTTTATAAGAAAAAACTAAAGATAAGACTCCCGAGGCAGTCATCAAATGCCTATAAGGAAAAACAACTAAATCTGCCGCGCCAAAATAGTTCTTGATCTGTCTTTGGGCAACATAACCAGTAATGGTAATATTTTTACTCTCATAAATTTTTTCCAGGACTTGACTAAAGTATTTCTGGTAGAAAGATTTATCCTTCATCGTTGGACTTTTACCACCGGCTAAAATAAACCGGGTTTTTTTGCCCAACAATTTGTTGATCCCGCCATAAGTTTGAACAAAAAAATCAGCCCCCTTAAACCAGTTGATAAAACCGAAGAACAAGACGACGTAATCTTTTTGGGAAATGCCTAAATTTTTTCTGGCCTTATCTTTGGGGATCGCCACCAAGTCGCTGTCAACGCCGTGAGGAATACTGGTCAGCTTTCCACTCGGTATAATCGTGGCTAAATTTTTTTTCAAACTTTCCTCCAAAACAATAATTTTCCCGGATGACATCCCTAGTAATCTATAAAATAATCGAAAAACAAAATTATAGACAAAACCTTTAATCTTACCCAAAAAATTATCGTTTATCCCTAAATGACCCGATAATTTCAATGCATCGGTAACCACATGATGCATGACTACTCTGGTTTTATAGCCTCCCAGCCTCAATAACCCTAAGAAACCTATCACCAACGAGGTGGTTAATACTCCTCCATAAATAGCAAAATCAAACTGAACAAGGATTGTTTTGGTATCGCCAAATTTTAATATATAAAACAAAATTGACAGCCACATAAGCGCTCGGTTTTTACGAAAGCAGCGGATTACTAAAATATTGTCTTCCTCATAAACTGAAGGTTTGTCGTTGAAATCGGCCAAAACCACGACTTTACGATCCAAACTTCTGGCAAGATTTTTAGCATAAGAAGCCACGCCGCTGGTCCCGGCCGAGTACACCTCCCCTTTCTTGGGGTAGACCGATACCATAATTAAGGTCTGCGGATGGTTATATTTGGCAATTAATTTTTTAATAAACATATCTAACAGGGGAGGCTTGATGGCCTCCCCTGGAAATTTTCAAAAAATTGTCTTTTTACAGACAACGTTGTCCGGGCAGGAAAATTATTTGGCAGGATGACAATGGAATGACGCTTCATTTAAAGCCAAACTGGCCCAATTGGTTAATTTATCAACTGCGCCTTTCTGACCATTCCAATAATCTATCCAACTTTCATTCCCTGGAACTTGGGAAGCAGTCAGTAAGTAAAACTGATTTGTCTCTCCCTTGAAAGTCCATGCGCCGCCTTCCCAGTCTGGTTTAGTCCAGTTTTTATAGCTGCCACCAGCTAAGCCAGCGGTTTGGACTACATTTACCGGACAGGTTGAACCGTCAAAATCTTGCCATTCAGGCACGTCCAAATTACCGTTAAGAGTAACATATCGGGGATCCCGTCCCTGAGCCCAACCAAAATTAAACTCGTGGGCTATTAAATCTTTTGGATCTCTTACCCAATAATTGGCATCATAAGACGGTAAATGTCTAAAAGTTGCTCCCATAATATCTCTGGGTTGTCCATCGCCATAATAGACTTCAACTGTTCCGTCTGGTTTCGTGATTGTTAGTTGCCAGTCTTTGGGAAATGGCACCTGAGTGAAAACATGATCTTCTACTGCTTGCAATGTCCATTTAGCATTATCAGTTTCGGTACCGGTAAAAACCGGTTTTATACCTCGTCTATCAAAACCGAACGCTTTTTGCATTTCAGCATCAGTTGGGTGACGGGTTAAGGCCTGCGCCTCTATTCCTCGAGGTTCAAATAAACCACCTAAAGCTAACGCTCCAGCTGCACCACTAAGATACTTCAAAAAATCTCTTCTTGATAATTTTTCTGACATTCTATTCACCTCCTTTTATATAAATTTTAAATTTTCTTGGCAGAGAAAGAATCCGGCTGCGCCGGACCTTTTCTCTATCAACAAAATTTTGACAATCAATCATCTTTCTGTTTAAATGAGCTCATGGCCTTAACCAAAATTAATCTTAAAAAAATTGCTGCTCTTCTTAATAAAAAACTTGCTAGCTATCCAACTAAAAAAGATTTGGATGTTAAACTAAGCGCTTATCCAACTAAAAAAGACCTGGTAAAAGAACTGCGAATTTATGCTACCCGCTTTGATCTTCAGGATCTTAAAACAGAAATTGAAGAGAAGATAAAAAATCTGCCTACTAAAGACGAATTCTTTAAGGCAATGGATGAAGTTATGGGTGAACTGAAAACTATTCGAGAAGAACAACAATTACAAAGCTATCATAGCTCCGACCAGGGAGAAAGACTCGAGAAACTGGAAAAAATTCATCCAGGTTATCAGCATCTTTAAATTTCAAAGAACAATCCCCTAAACCGCCGAATTTTTCCTGATAAGATATATCCCTAAGACCCCAATAAGACCAATACCTATGATTGGCAAAGTGCTCGGCCCGGTTGCCGGAAGCTCCCTAGCGTTTTGGATACAGAAGCCGGAAGTGGCGGTATCAGAGACATTGTCGGCTTGGACGCTGGCAAAATTAGATACACAAACAAGGCTTTTGTCTGAAGGCAAATTTTCGCGAGTGGTAATTTTACCCTTTACTTGGAAATCTTTAGTTTCGCCGATTGTCAAATTGCCGACATTGAAAGTCAAAGTTTTAGTTCCCCCATCCCAGGAAGCTCCATCCGGCCCGGATACCCAATCGCTAAATTGTGGGAAAATATCTCTGACAGACACGTTTGATAAATTTTGGTCACCGGTATTTTTGACTTTGAGGTTAAAAACTATTTCCTGATCGGCTGAAAACTTATTGTCGGTCGGGCCAAGATTATTGACAAAGTTTCCGGTACCTGGGTCTTTAACAAACTTCTCGACTAAAATTTGATTGGCAGCTTGTGGACCGCCGTAGAAATAATCGGCTAGAGTTACAGAAGGGGTCAAAAGAAAAAAAATTAAGACCAAAATACCAATAATCGCTTTGTGTATTCTCATAGTACTGATCAAAAAAACCTAGCTTTTGGGCTAGGCTTTTCTTATTTTAACAGAAAATTTCCCCCTGTCAAATATTATAAGATTTTTTGTTAAAAAATTATATGTCTTAGGTTAATATTGGCTTGGCAATAATCATGAGGCGGTACCAACGGGTGTTGGGGGGCCAGCAGGTTTGTAGAACCAGTTTTTCCTCTCCGTTATTTTGCAGAAAACTCATGTCGTCCCCTTTAACGATTGTTTTCTGACTAACCCGATAAATATAGCGCCAGTTTTTGTAAAAAATACTGATTTCCTCCCCTTCCTGAAGTTTGTCCAGTAAATAAAAGGTTGCTTGTCTTGTTGGATCTAAGCCAAAATCTGAAGAATGGCCGAAAATATAAATTGTTCCTCCTTGTCCCGGGAAACTTGTTCCCAAACCATGGGCAACCCCATTAGTCAAAATTGGCTGAAAATTATCCTCATTAGCCAAATCAATGTTGGCTTGAACCGACGTATTCACCCCGATGGCCGGAATTACCAAACCAAAATCTCGGTTGACAGGTTTAACTATCTCTATATCTGACTGCGCCAGTAGCAGCCGAAACTTTGAAGGCGTGCGGGCCAAATCCCCGGCGTCAACGACCGCGGTGACTTTTCTTAAGTTTTTGATTCGGTAAACTGCTTCCAGTTTTGCCGCTGGCCAGAAATTAAGGGCCAATACTGCTACTGATAAGGAAACCAAACAAAAGCCCAGGATTCGGCCAAAAATGCGAGTTTTAACTGGCGGATAGACGACATAAACTTTGCCTGACAACATCAGGCTATCTTACCAAATTATCCTGGAAAATCAAGAAAAGTTAATTGTTTTGGTGTGTTTAAGCTGACCTAAAGCAGTAAGCGGTGAGGCATGAGCCAGTTCTTGCGGAGTAAAACCAAACACATGTAAATCAAAGGGGAAGCCGACGCTAGCCCGATACAACAGACGTAAGCGTTCATCCGAATCTAGAGTTTTGAAATCATCTGAAAGAACGATAAGATCAACGTCGTTGGCTGTCGACTTATCTCGGGCTATTGAACCAAAGAGAATAACTTTAGATATTTTGATATGTTTTTGAACGTTTTTAAGATAAAGTCTTAATGGTTTTTGAATTGATTGCTTATCCACAGATAAACCTCCTTGGTTTTATCAATTGTTGGTTGGACTTTTTCTTTAGAATTATAGACGTATTGCTGAAAATCAGGATAGCGAACACGCCAAAAATGACGAGTAATTTCAGCCAAGTCGGTATACCCACTCCTGGGGAAATAAAAGCTTGGTTAACCTGGCAAGAGCATCGAGGTTATGCGATTTCGGCGGAGCTTTTTGGGCAAATTCGACAATGGCAGCTTTTAGCATTTTTTCTAACGCTTGATGACAACAATAAACAGCCATTGAATACCGCCGACCTTTATAAAGATACAGGGCATCCTCATAATGTTCTTTTGCTTGTTTAAGCCAGAATTTAGCTTCATCTTTCATATGAGTAAGTATACCACGGTTTAATGTTTTTGATCCAGTTTTTTGATCCAGATTTTCAAATTATTGTGGTCATCCCGAGCGAAGTCCTGAGCTTGTCGAAGGACGAAGTCGAGGGACCTTCAGAAAGGGGCATTGCTGAAGACTGGACAAGTATTGGATTGGCATGCAAAATTTCTTCCAAAAATCGGTAGCTTTCCTTTAAAGTCAATCCTTTTTCAGGTGCCTTTAGATAATCAAAGTCCTGCGAATTACGCCGCCAAGAAAAAGTTTTGTCTCCATAACAAGAAAGGTCAACCGTAAATTCCTCGCCAGGTGGACCAAATTTGCCTAAAAACTCCCTATATTTACGAATAGATCCATCTTTATCTCTTGGTACATCAACAACTATTACTTCTAATCTTTGGATATCGGTTAACACAGTATATCGATAGTGCTTATCATCTTGGCCAACTAATATTCCAGAAGAACCAAAAATAGTTCCTCTAAAGCCAGGAGCTTCTTGGGCGTTTTGTGCTGTTGCCAGATTCTGAAGTTTTTGCAATACTTCTTCTTCTAATTTGTCTAATTTTTGATGTTCTCTTTTGGTAATCCAATATGCCAATTCAGATTTTTTAATAGGATCTAATAATGGAATCCTCCATCCTAAGCGAGCTATCTTTTCAGAAAAGTACCGTTCTCTTGGAGACATGGAGATCGATTATATCATAGAAGTTCTTTTATCGCTTCTCTTAAAGTCTGAAACTCCGTCGGTCCGATAATCTCTTTATAGCCCAAAGCCTTGGCTTGTTTGACCCGTTTTTCCAAAAAAGGCACTTTGCGGATTTCACCAAGGAGTCCAACTTCACCGATGGCGACGGATTTTTCGGGTAATGTTTTATTTTTATACGAACTTGCTATGGCCAAACAAATACCAAAATCTACGGCCGGTTCGAACACCCGCAAACCCCCAGCCACACTTAAAAAAATGTCTTGATTATATAATGGAATACCAGCCTTTTTTTGTAAAACTGCACACAAAATTTGTAGCCTGTTAGTATCAATTCCCCGTCCCACGCGGCGTGGCACCGGAAGCTGGCTTTGTACTGCCAAAGCTTGAATTTCCACCAACACCGGTCTGACGCCTTGCATTGTAACGACTGTACAACTACCAGCTCTTGCTATTTTTTGATTTTGAATAAATATTTCCGAAGGATTCTTAACTTCTTTCATTCCTTTATCTTCCATAACAAAAATTCCCACCTCATCAGTCGGCCCGAACCTGTTTTTGGCCGCTCGCAAAATCCGGAATTCATGCGCTCGCTCGCCTTCAACATATAAAACAGTATCCACTAAATGTTCCAGAATTTTTGGTCCGGCAATTGCCCCCTCTTTGGTCACGTGGCCAATCAAAAAGATGGGCATATTTCTCTCTTTGGCAAACTGTAAAAGAATTTGGGTACATTCCCTAATCTGGCCGACACTGCCGGCCATACCGGTTAACCTCTCCGTCCACATGGTTTGAATGGAATCTATAATCATTAGCGAAGGTTTCAACTGTTCTGCTGACACCAGAATTGACTCCACATTGGTCTCAGGAAGTAAATATAAATCAGAATTATTTTTATTTTTAATTCTTTCTACCCGCAGTTTCACTTGTCCAGGCGATTCCTCGCCGCAGACGTATAAGACATTATTTAGGAAATTGTCAGTAATTTTTAATTTTTTATTTGTAATTTTGATTTTTGCCCGCCCTCGGCGAGCCGAAGGCGAGGCCGGGGATATTTGATTTTTGATTTCTTTGTCTGACAAAGTTATGGCTAATTGAGTCAAGAGTGTGGATTTCCCCATCCCCGGCTCGCCGGCCAACAAAACCACTGACCCCGGCACAATTCCGCCCCCCAACACTCGATCTAATTCACTAATGCCGGTAGTAACCCGGGAAAACTTTAATGATTCTACTTCGTTAAGCCGAAGTGGTTTACTTAAACTTTTTGCCTGCCCCGCGAAGCCTCGGCGAAGTGGGGATTTCCGAGTCGAGACCGCAGTCTCGACAAGGCTGTTCCACTCCCCGCAGGAGGGACACCGGCCCTGCCACTTAGGGCTTTCAAAGCCGCAGCTTTGGCAGACATATACACTTGTATTTCTCATCGGAAAAATTATACACTAAGTAGGTAATGTTAATGGCTAGAATTGAAAAAATATTCCTGAAAATTTTAATTGCCCTCTGTTTTGGCAGCCTGGCTATATTTGGCCTCATTGCCCCCTTTTATAAGAAAGCTGAAAAGCCGGAAATATTTGTTGTCAAACCGGCCGGCCAACAAGCAACTTACCAGTTAAAAACTTCAACACCGGTAATCGCCAATGTCGGTGATACCCTATCGGTAGAAATTTGGCTGGATACTGATGCTGACTCAGATGCGGCTGAAGCTCTAGTTAGCTTTGACCCGACTAAACTCGAGCCTGTTGACGCCAGCGGCAACGCGATAACTTCAGAAACACTTGTCAATCAAGCTATCCAACAAGGCAATCTTTACTCGCTTTATCTATACCCGGCAATGTATATGGATCCGGTTGAACTGGCAGTCAAGGGTCTGCGTTTGGCAGACGGAAAAATCGATATCGTCGCTGGCTTACCAGCTAACTCCACACCTTATAATAGTAATGGAACGCCGGGTTTGTTTGCCAAAATTAATTTTAAAGCAAAAGTCAATTCTGGCAGCACAACTATATCGCTTATAACCGCGGCTGCTCCGCAAGGCGGGGTAAATTCTTCAGTTGGTTTAAAAGGCGGCCCGGCCGATATATTAAATCAAAGTTTGCTGGTAGATGATGGTAATTTGGTGATAAATTTTGGCGTCCAACCCTGATTTGGATCACAACGGTATTATCAGAAGAATAAAATACTAAATTATTCCTCCTGATTTAAACTCTGCCAGTACTCTTCCAGTTCCTTTTCCACTTTTTCCCAATTCCCCTTCTCTTGCCTTATCGCCTTGAAAACCAAACGAAAATCAATCAGGACTGTTTCATCATTAACGATCATTTTTTGAGACATGATTTCTCCTTTTTTACTTGTATCCCACTGGTTTTTTGGCCAAGACCAATCCTAGGGCTATCCGATGGTGTTCCAAATCAATATTTTCAATATAAACCTCAATCGTATCACCAACCTTAATGTTAAAGTCAGCCGGAATCTTGGATATATGCACCAACCCTTCAACTCCGGGCTTTAGGGCTACAAACGCCCCAAAGGCAGCCAGTTTGGTGACTTTGCCTTTGACCTTTTTCTCCGGCGGATAGTCTTTGGCAAGCTTACTCCAGGGATCAGCCTTTAATTGTTTTATCGAAAGGTTCAACCGACTCGAGGCTTTATCGATCCCTAAAACCTTAACTTTAATTTTATCACCAACTTGGTAAGTTTCATTAAGATTTTCTACCTTCTCCCAGGAAACTTCCGAGATATGCACTAAGCCTTCCAAGAATAGGCTTTCCTCAATATCCACCCGCACAAAAATCCCAAACGGCATGATTCCCGATACCACGCCGGAAAGAGTATCGCCGACTTTGACCCGCGTTAAGGCCTCACCCACTGCTGCCAAGGCAGTGGCTTCCGAAACCGCTTTTTCCGAAAAAATCAGCCGGTTTTTGGTTCTGTCAACTTCAATCACTTTGACTCTAAAAACTTTGTTATAGAGTTTGTCCAAGCTTCCCAAATATTGACGGCCGAATTGCGATACTGGAATAAAACCGTAAACGTCCATACAGCGGGCAATCATACCGCCTCGGTTAACATCCAAACCCCTCACTTCCATGACCTGGCCGGTTTTGGCAGCCTTCTCAAGATTGCCCCATTTATAATCCTCGGCCGCCCGCCTTATTGATAAAAGTATCTGGCCGCGTTCATTCTCCGGCATGCCGACATTTATTTTGATTTTGTCTCCGACCTTTAAAGTTGAAATAAAATCGCGGGAGAGTTCGTATTCTTTCTCCAAAACAACACCTTCGGTTTTGGCGCCGATGTCAATAAGTAGTTTATGTTTGCCAATATCGGTAATAATTCCTTCAATTTGCTGGCCCCGCCGCAACCCCCGCAATTGATAGCCGGTAGCGGCCAAAAGTTCTTCCATGGTTTGGGGTTCGGCTGATTTTTTTGAAGTCTTTAGCTTAGGAGCTTTCTTTAATTTCGTTTTCTTCATTATAAATTTCTAATCTCAACTTACCCTCCTTTTTTAGGAATAATGTATTATAGCGCAAATATCGCCCGCTTCTCAAGCCCTATGTGATAAAATAAATGGATGCCAGGAATTGAGATTACCCGCTATTTACCTCCACCTTTGCAGGTTGAGATTGGTGAAACAACCCCAAGCATGAAAATAGCTGCTGGGATTGTTACACAATGCCTAAATGGCGGTATACCTTTACTCATAGCTCTGGAAGGAATTGATAAAGAAATCAGGGTTGAAACCCTCAGGGTAGTTACGAAGTCTATTTGGCAAACTGCAGCTGATCAGGGCATCTCGAAAGAAGAAGCATTACGGGAGTATATGAGAAGAAGAAATGAATGTGTTTTCTCTAGGGAGGCTTCAGAAAAGACGGGGTCGGCTGATTTGAGAAGTAATGCAACCGCGCTCAAACAAGAAAAGCGCATACTTGCTAAAAAACTACATGATTTGCCCCGAACCGAACCCATGACAGTTGTATCTGTTCATTTTGATGGTTAATCTATTTTCGTCCTTGGGTTTCGGGGGCCTTGGCCGAGCTAAAATTTTTCGATTTTCAAGTCTTTAATAAAACGGAAGTGTTTGGTATTACTGGTAACTAGTGTTAAATCCTCAACCAGCGCCGTGGCGGCAATCAGGCTATCCAAAAACCGCAAGTTATATTTTAAAAAATATTTTTTCAAAAACTCAATCGCCAAGCGGCTGACTGGAGAAGAAAACCAACTGACTTCAAATTGATTGGTAAGCGTCAGAAGTAATTTCTGTTCTTTAAGATTTTTGGCCCCTTGCAAAAGCTCCGCCACTGTCACTGCCGAAATGACCAAATTTTCTTTTTTCAAGAATTCTGTTGCCTGCTTTTTTCCGCGCAAATGATCGACTAAAACACAAGTATCAACCAAATATTTTTCCATAACGGCTGCTGGCTTTTCCCCGGCTGATTGTCTTTCTATGGCTGGCCCATAAACCAGCGGTCTGATTCAAAATATCATTTTTATGACTTTTATCAACCAAAAAATTCTGCGCTGAAACAATTAAAGCTTTGGGTTTACCAAACTTAGTCACCACAAAAGCTTCGTCGGCCAACGCCACTCTTTCAATTAATTCCGAAAGGTTATTTCTGGTCTCTTTAATAGTAACCTTGGTATAAGTCATAACTCCATAATATTACAAAGTTATAACTTTGTCAACTATTTCAAATTTGAACCGGTAAAACTGTATAATTAGTCCAACATGGTTTACCTGATCATGTTTGTCAAGCTCCTTTTTTTTCTGTTTGCCTCGCTGTTTCTCTTTTATCTGCCGGGTAAATTGTTATACCGGCGGTTATATCCTGATAAAAAAACCAGTCTGGCTAGTGTTACGTTGGCCTTTAGCCTTGGTATTGTCCTCTTTACCCTTAGCTGCTTTGTTTTTTATTGGCTAAGACTTAAATTTTTAATCTGGCCGGTTTTAATTGGCGCTGATTTTGCATGCCTGCGGCTCTATCCGCTTCCCCCCGCGTTCCCCAAATTCAAGCTGGCCAGACAGCAACTGGTCTTAATTGCACTTATTGTTATCGGCACGGCCACTCAGGCCAGCCTGATTTTTCCTTCGAGTATTCCTCAGAAGGACGGTTCGCTTTTTTTTCTGGGAACGCCGTTTATGGACGCGACCTGGCATTTGGCAATTATCAATCAGATTCAGCAGCACTTTCCGCCTGCCCATCCGAATTTCTCCGGTGAAATGTTGAAAAACTATCATTATTTATATGATCTTCTGCTGGCGGGTGTTAATTATATTTTTCCTTTCTTGACTGCGGCCGACTTGTATTTTCAACTTTTTCCAATACTTTTAGCCACACTTTATGGTCTGGCAAATTTTATCTTGGGCAACAGCCTGGGGAAAAATAAGCAAATTGGGATTCTGGCGGTTTTTCTTGGATATTTTGCGTCAAGCTTTGCCTATCTGATCCCCCTGATCCCCGGTCAATCCCAAACAGTCTGGCATGAATCTTCTTTTTGGATGATCCAGCCGTTTTCGATGCTCTTGAACCAACATCTGGCTATGTCATTTGTTTTGCTTATTCTTGGTTTTTTTGCGCTAAACCAAAAACAAACATTTTTAACCATTATTTTCTGGGGTTTCTTAGCCGGTTTTAAAGTTTACGGTGGTATCGTAGTCATCGTCAGTCTGGTCCTGGCGGCATTATTCAATCCGTGGCCAGTAAAATTCAAACTTTTTAAACTGGTTATTCCGATTACCCTGGTTGCCATTCTGTTAATCTTACCGGCATCCTCCCAGTCATCAACCGGTTTTTTTATTCTTTACCCTGGATATTTTCTGCGCAAATTGGTTGAAGATCCTGACCGCTTACCGATTCCTGATTGGATTTTAAGGGAAGAATATTACCGATCGGTGGGCAATTGGCCTAGGATTGTTCAATTGCGTCTTAACCAGTTGGCGATTTTTATTTTTGGCAATCTTGGCATCCGCCCTCTAATGACTTTACTTTTAATCGGATCGGTATTTAAAAAAATAAAATCAGATCTTGTTTGGCAACTCCTATTTATCGACATCGCAATCTGCTTAATTCTACCTCAAGTAATTATCCAAATCTCGCAACCGGCTATTACCATCCAGTTTGCGTATTATGCCTTAGTCCTGTTTAATTACCCGGCGGCAATGGGTATTTATTGGCTAGCTGGGCGCTTCAAATCTATACGCTTACGTGCCATTGCTTTTACGGTTGTTTTTATTTTTGCCGGCCTCACCTGTATTAGGGAAGCTTTATTTGAATACCGGAAGACTTACTTAATCGACAATTTACAATATCAAGCACTGAAAAACTTGGCCACTTTACCAGGTGGTATTGTCCTTAGTAATTTACCAGACAGCCATTTATGCAACTCCTTCGGACAAAAACCGGTCTGGTTATCTTTGAACAACACTGAACTGACGGGAATCGATACCAAATCGCGCCAAGAAAAATTGGCTTGGTTTTTTTCAAATATTCCTGACGAAAACCAACGGAGAATGTTCCTAAATACTGAGAAAATAAACTATCTTTATCTTAATTCCTCCCAGTGCCAAACAATCCATTGCCTTTATTTGGGCAAACAAGTCTATGCAAACACGCAGGTGGTGATTATTAGACTTCCTTAGGCAAACGCTATTTTACAAAGATAGCAGACTTTGGCAATCCGGATACATCACAAAGTTTTCCTTTTCGTCCTTGGGTTTCCCGGCCTTGACCTATCTTCACGGTAGGTTGCCCCACAGCTATTGTCGGCGCTGGAGCGTTTGACGACTCTGTTCGGAATGGGAAGAGGTAGTTCCGCTCCGCTCTAAAGACCGGAAAGCCCAAAAACAAAAAAAATATTTAGTTGTCAACCAAAACTATTGGATCAGTTGGACTTTGTCTATACAGACTTCTTGGCTCTCCTTGAAAATTAATGATACAAGCCAAGTCAACGCCTGAACCATTACAGCATTGTTTACATAATTTGTCCGGATCTATTAATGGACCAAGACTGACTCGTATGCGCCTAAACCCATTGTCTAGTCTTGGACAATCTATCTCAACCGGCACTCTCGCCAACTCTGGTAACATTAACAATTATTATACTCTTGCCCTCTCAAAAGTGAATAGAATTCCTTTTTCACAGAAGATTTACTTTTTTCGACCGATTAGTATCAGTCAGCTAAACACCTTACGGTGCGTACACCTCTGATCTATCAACCTGGTGGTCTACCAGGAGTCTTCCCCCGATTAAATCGGGGTGGATACCTAATCTTGGGAGCGGCTTCCCGCTTGAGATGCTTTCAGCGGTTATCCATTACCAATGTGGCTACCCTGCAATGCCCCTGACGGGACAACAGGCACACCAGGGATTGGCTCACCCAGGTCCTCTCGTCAACCTATTCTTTCATTACTGAAAGGTTAGACTATATCTTCATCCCGACATTACGTCGGGAGCTTGCCGTATTATAGAAGCCGTAAATTTTCTAATAAGTGAGAAAAACTTCTATCTCTCCCGCAAAATGCGGGATCAGTCGTTAAAGGGGTATCAAACCTTTTTTTGTGAGAGTTGCTTTTACAAAATCGAAATTATATTTCTTTCTTGTAGTAGCATAATTAATACTGGAAATTTCATCGGAAATTTTACAAATCTTAAGCAATTGTATTGGTTTTTTCATAACAGCCAAGATTTTTAATGCTTTAAACATAAGTCTTGCCTGTTTTTTCTTAAAGACAATAAATGGATAGAGATTTTTTAGAATTGTTTGCACTCTTTTGTGTCCTTCAATTCTTAACTCAACCATATTATCATCTCTTTTTGATAGATACCCTGCTTTCAGTTTTTTCTGAATCCAAGAAAGTTCTTTTTTATATCTTTTATCCTGATAAAAACAAATTATTGTTCTTACCCTGAAACCAAAAGAAACTTTTTTTCTTGGTTTTAACTGAAGCATTAAACTTCCGTCACCATCTAAAAATCCAGCAATATATGCTAATATTTCTCTCTTCATAAAAGGTTTTAAACCTTCCCTTGGTATGGTCCTCTAAAGCAACAGGACCGTCGCTTTAATAAATAATAGAGGATTCCACCAATTTTAGCAAGAGTGACCCCGATAGTTACCCATCGGGGCAGCATTATTTACTGTGGGCAAATTCCCTCAAGTATCCAACGCTTACACCGGATAGAGACCGACATTTATGTTAACTGCGCATCACTGCACAGATCCGACCATATCTTCTCCGATGTCACATCGGAGTCTGGCGTATGGCCTGTGAGGATTCTACAAGCAGTTTACATGCTTGTAGTCTTTCCTGCTGATTGCCTTGCTCTTCAATAAAGATTAACAATCATTCTCACCCCGCACCTTGCGGGGTAGATTGTTATTAACAAGGTTTTCCAGCATATAGCCAGATTTATATCTCCCTATTTACTATGAAATAACAGGAATATTCTTTCTACCATATAAAACGCGAAGGAGCGAGACAGCAAGGTCATTAAACTTTACTGTCTCACGACGTTCTGAACCCAGCTCGCGTAGCGCTTTAACGGGCGAACAGACCGACCCTTGGGGCCTTCTTCAGTCCCAGGATGCGCTGAGCCGACATCGAGGTAGCGAACCGCGCCGTCGCTGTGGACGCTTGGGCGCGACTACTCTGTTATCCCCGGGGTAGCTTTTATCCGATAAGCCCGGTGCTTCCCACGAAGCAGCCGAGGATCACTAAGACCTGCTTTCGCATCTGCTCGACTTGTAAGTCTCACAGTTAAGCAGCCTTTATGCCTTTGCACGTACAGCTTGATTTCCATCCAAGCTAAGACTACCTTTGTGCGTTTGCGGTACCTTTTAGCAAACAACCGCCCCAGTTAAACTGCCC
>Ga0315274_10004804_pt1 | contig 19837 bp, 18 predicted proteins | sample YL17G02_20_MG_FD_203700 | JGI IMG/M metagenome (GOLD analysis project Ga0315274, IMG submission 203700) | Sediment microbial communities from Yellowstone Lake, YNP, Wyoming, USA - YL17G02_20 | ecosystem: Environmental > Aquatic > Freshwater > Lake > Sediment | place: USA: Wyoming | collected... | reverse complement strand
CTCGGGCCCTCTCCGTCAAGTTCGGCAAGCCCGTCGCGGTGTACGGGGAGGCGCTTGGCCCCGGGATCCAGAAGAACATCTACCAGCTCAAGGGCCACAAGGCCCCGTTGTATGACATCAAGGTCGGGCATGAGTGGCTCGCCTTCGACGAGTACGTCGGCAACCTGGGGGGCCGGGAGGCCGTCCCCCTGCTGTTCCGCGGCAAGTTGAGGGACTTCCTCGCGGGCAAGACCATCAAGGAGGCGTCCGACGGGAAGTCCATGCTTAGGGATGGTTCTCGGGAGGGCATCGTCGTTCGCCCCGTCAAGGAGCAGGTCGTTCCCGAGTTCGGGCGGCTGCTCATCAAGCAGCGCTCCCCGAAGTACCTGGCGGAGCAGGAGTAGCATGTAGCATGAAGACCCTGGCGCGATTAGATGGCTATGCGGCTCCCATAACATCGGGGAGGATAGTCTTGTACAACCATACCAAGCTGGACGGCAAACTCTTTGCCAGGTTCTTGAACCTGGCTGCCAGGATGACGGGTTGTCATGGGCCAGTAGTCGTCTTGGCCTCGACCAGGACCCATTCCTGGCCCGATTATCCCGCCGCATGTCATGCTCATCTGCAATGGGTGGAACTAGGAGTTGGAAGCCTGGAATTGCCCTCGTCCAGCCCGTACTTGTGGAGAAGCTTCATGATAACGCTTTTCGGTGCGGTCGTACATGAGTTTACCCACATCGCGGACGACCAGAAGGGCAAGTTGTTTGATCCTGATGACAAGCCTGGGAGGATCATTGGCGAACAAAGAGCACAGAGGATGACAGGCAAGGCCCTGAAATGGGCGAAGAACCAGGCTCCTGACGGCATGTTCTACAAGCTGATGGACAAGTTGAACCCTGTCGATAAAAATACTCGTCCCTTATCCTTCGTGCCTCATCCCTCGTTCTTCGGCGTCAAGCCTGCTCCGCAAGGACTGGCCAAGAGAGCGTCTGAAACCCTCGAAAAAAGAGGAGCCTATAATGGCATATTTACCAGCAGGACCTTCATATACCGTACAAGTAGGAGCATGTCTGTCTTTCGCGAGGATTGGAGAAAGATAGAAGTAGACAACAGGAGAAAGATGGAATCAGTCTTTGCCGATTGGCCAAGAAGGGCATATGTGGAACAAGCATAAGAAGCCAGGACGGGAGGAGGCATGATAACCATCCTTCATTGCCCGGCGGGCAAGCATGCCTGGACTTGGAACGGGAAGCCGATCTCTTACCGGGACAAGGAAGGGAAAGACGGCACGTACGTCCCTCGGCCGACCAGGCGGGGCGCCTGCACCTGCGTCGCTTGCAGGCTCCAGCCGGTTCCGCCACACCTGCCGCCCAACGCCGGACGGGGCGGACGGGAGCCCAGCCCTTGGCGAGAGAACGCGGTCAGGGCCCTGGAGGACCAGGCTTGAGGAGTTAGGTGCAAGTTAGGTCAGGCGACAAGGGCAGGAGACGTCAAATGCGCTGGTTCAAGCTGCCCGCCGAGGGATTGTGGATATCTCCTGATGGCGAGAGGTTGACCGCCTCCGAGCACCTGTTGGCCATCAGGGACAATCCAACCCTGTTCGGGTTGCCCCTCGCCGTCCAGAAGATGGACATCCCCGACCTGGAGAAGGTGGCCGAGGACCTGATTAACAAGGGTTGGACCCGATATCGCTACCTGGATGGGAGGCATCACTTCGAGGTCGACGACGCCAGGGCCAGGATGTCCTTGATCCGGGACGTCCTCCAGTCCGTCAATGCCTTGGCCGACGAGGAGTTGTGGGTCAGCCAGGTCGGAGGACAGGAGTCCCAGGGGAAGGTCAAGGATGCCCATGACCATGCGTTCCTGCGGTTCGAGGGCAAAATTGAGAACAAGTGGCGGTTTTCGGGGAGGGCCTGACCATGCGCATCTTCAAGACGGGCTCAAGGCCATCCCCCGGCATCTGGTATTACATCTGGGATGGCAAGCAATGGGAGCTCATGGTCTGGAAGACCCATGAATCCTCGATGTCGGGACATTCTGAGATATGGGAGGCCATCATCGCCCCCTCTTTGGCCCAGAAGCTTGGCCTTTCCCCGGACAAGGCCCGCCTGCTGGCCGAGGTTCCTTATTGCATGCCCAGGGGCAGGGTCGACGCGACCGGGTCCCCGGAGAAGGTCCTGGCAGGGGAGTATGACTGGCGGCTCTACCATGGCGGGGACTTCCCTTCCGGTCTGGACCAGCAATCCGAGGAACGGAAGCTGATAAGCGCCTTCGACCTTACCGGGCCATTCATTCGCGGGATGGCGAGGCTTGAGTTGGCATCCCATGAGGCGATGTCTTCCCATGATCGCCAGAAGTTCCAGGAGATTACCGGGTTGGTCGTCCCGTACTAGGAATGAGGACAGGCCCGATAAGAAAGGAAGCGCCAATGTTGACTTGGGTATCAGCTTTCGATTTGCCCATTAGCGCTTTGGGGGAATTGTCCGTTCGTTCCCGCAAACGCCTGGAAGGACTTCGCGTCAGTGTTGGAGACTTGACCAAGATGACCAGTGAAGAATTGCTTGTCGGCAAAGGTTTTGGCTCAACCAGCCTAAATGAAGTTCGGGCCAAGTTACAAGAATTGCACCTTGGTCTTAAGGATGACATGGTTCCATTGGCCTCAATGCCATCCGGCATGAAGATCATCAGGTCTTATGAGGTCAAGGAACGCGAGTTTCGCAAGATGAAGGAGCAATGTGAAACTACATGTCGAAAGACACCTTGGGGAGATATGCCTTGGCAGGCCTGGCAGGAAATCGCTAATTCAACGCGGCCAAGGTTGAGCATGACAGCAGTGACCAAGAAAGTCAGATAAAGATTAAGGAGATTGACATGCGAACCCTGATTGTCCTGACCTTGACTGCCCTGATGTCCCTCCCCGCCCTCGCCGAGACCCCGAGCGACCCTCCCGCCAAGCCTACCTTGGCCGCCCAGGCCCTCGACCTGTTGCGCCGGTCCCAGGCCGACCCCGCCAGGCTGGTCGCGGCCATCCAGGCCCTTTCCAGGGCCGTAGAGCAGGCCGAGAAGGACAAGGACGAGGCCTTGGCTACCGATCTGAACGCCTGCCTGTACTGGGCCAAGAAGCGGCTTACCTTGGACGGGGCCAACGCCCTCGCCAAGGCCGACCCCAATGCCGCCAAGCGGGCCGAGGCGGTCGCCGCCCTCCCGGTCAGGCCGGAGGACGCCAAGGGCTGGCTGGAGAGGGCCGACGGCTACGCGGAGGGGGCAAGAGACCCCATGCTCGCTGCCATCCGCTACTTCGAGGTCGCCCAGCGCTTCGTCGGGACCCCCGAGTCCCTGGAGGCCCAACAGAAGTCCCTTGACTGGATGCAGCGGGCGGGAATCCCCCGCCTCCCGACCGGCCAACCCCGGCTCGGCGACGGCAAGCTGTTCGTCCAGTCAATCCCGCCCGGGGCCATGATCCTGCTGGAGCAGGACGGCGAGCTCAGGGATACCGGCAAGGTCACGCCGGCGCTGGTCAACCCGCCCAAGGGCAAGGCCGTCGTCGTCCTGCGGAAGGACGGCTACGCCGACGCGATAGTCGAGACCGAAGTCGCCGACGGAATAAATAAGCCCGCCCCCGCCAAGCTGGAGGCGCTCGCCGGGGCGCTACCCGCCAAGGCCGTCGCCCTGACGGGCGACGGCAAGCTGCTCCTCCAGTCCGACCCGCCGGGGGCCATCATCCTGGTCGAGCGGGACGGGCAGGCGGTAGACACCGCCTGCCGGACACCCTTCCTGGTTCGCGTGCCCAGGGGAATGGTCACGTTCATCCTACGGAAGACCGGCTTCGAGGACCTCCGGGGCTCGGTGGAGGTCGGGGAGGGCATCTGCAAGCCCGATCCGATCAGGCTTCATCGCCCGCTGGTGGACGTGGACGTCCTGTTCGCCGAGCCGGGCTGGGCGGTGTTCGTGGACGGCCAGCGGGCCAAAGACAAGGACGGCAAGGAGGCCGAGGCGCCCTGCACGGTCCGGGTCGAGGCTGGCAGGCGCGAGTTGACGCTGGCCAAGGATGGCTTCCGGGACGTTGCGGCCAGGATTATTATTGAGGAAGGAAAAGGGCAGGTTGAAGTCAAGGGTCGGGCGACAATCGGGAAAAGCATGATGCTTCTTTTGAATATGGATTGGCATAAAATAAATTCCAATCAATGGAAAGACCTTCCAGGAAACGAATTTATCGTTCAAGCAGATAAGCCAACGAAAGCTCCTGGGATTGCAATAAAACCGGGAGAGATATGGGTGGTAGTTTCTTGCCCAGAAGACAAATGGAAATTAGGAAAATCTGGAGAATTAGCTTTGCCAGTATCCTCTGAGGGAAATGGGTTATATTTCGAGAATACCCCAATGCCCTCATCTCCCCAAGGATCTATTGTTTTTAAGGTAAACAATACATGGTTTAGGGCAGGAATGGTTTTCTCTGGAAATGGAGAAATATCTCTTTGTCCGAATGATAATAATCTGACTGATAATAGCGGGACAATCAGGATAAAAGTAATTAAAATCAAATAAACAAAATGTCATCTATAGACAGCATATATAACGACAAGAAATGTCTTGCCTGAGAATCAACGGCGATACTGGAGCTGGTTTTCTGATAAAGTTCCTTGTAGAAATGCTGGTCATCTGTTTTCTGAATAATCATTTTATTGAAGCCGTCCTCCCCTCCATGTTGCCTGATCTCTAATTGCAATACATTTTTGAGCTTTTGAACATCGAAAACGAAGGCGCCGGAATTGAGAAAAGAAAGGGACGACTTCGCCATGGATAACTCAAATTCTTTTGTTGGAATTCCTGGCCAGTGGTTTTTCTCCGCCGAAAATATTGCCGCATGACCAGATACCTCCATCTCTTCAATGGCCCTTTTTATAAACCCAGTATCCAAAAGGAATACATCAACCGCATCCAGGGCCAAGATGTATTTGGACTTAGCCTTTTTCAGGTATCCTACAAGGTCAATTACCTTATAATTGTTTTTCCAATCTTTTCGATCAGAGGAAAGGCGGGTTATGGGAATCCCATTGCATTTCATTTGCGTTTCTAGTATCCCCTCCTTGCCGTTGTTCCAGGTAACCATTTCTACCCCAGGTGGCAATGGCTCAAGGACGATGCTCTCGCTGTGCCTCGCAAGAGCGAGCCATAGCGCGTCTTGCTTGCAGCCCCCATTCGCATGAATGACGGATGGCGACATCATGGTTTCTTTTACGATCAGGCGCCAAGAGCTTGATCCCTTGATTGATTCATCCAGTTTTACCCACCAATGATGGAACTTTCTATCCCATCCATGCGGGACGTGCCAGGCATGGGCCTCGCCCATCGTCCTGGCTCGCAGCCCCGCCTTGGCCAGCCTGCCGGCCAGGTCCTCCTCCTCGCCCTCGGACCAGGACCGGAACCTCTCGCCGTCGAAGCCCCCGGCCTCGAGGAAGTCCTCCTTGCGGACGATGGTCATCCCTGGATGCCCCTCGCCCCCTCCCCCGATTTGGAAAGCCAGGAAGTAGCCCGCCTCCGCCAATTCCTTGGTCCTCTCAAAGAACTCCGGCTCCAGGATCATGTCAGCGTCTATAAAGCACAACCATTCTCCTCTGGCCGCCGTCGAACCCAGGTTGCGAGCCTTGGACAAGTTGAACAGCCGCTGTCCCGGGTTGCGGACGATCCTGATGGCCGGCTGCCCATCGGGCCGAGAGAAGCGCTTCTCCGCCCACTCCCCGCAGCCATCCGGGTCCGACCAGTCGACCAGGACGACCTCGCACCCCGGCTGCCTTATGGCATGGGGCAGCATCCTCTTGAGATGGTGCAAGCGCCCCATGCAGGGGACGACCAGCGAGAGCCAGGGCCGGTCGGTAACCGGAACGACGGCCGGGACTGGCTCCATGGAGGCCTCCAGCCAGCCATCATGCAGGCCCTCCGAGGGGCGACCCACGACCCAGCGCCCCGGCCGCTCTCGGACCTGGAAGTCCTCCTGGGATTGCCAGCCCTTGGGCGCCCTGGCCGCCATGAGCGAGATGACCTCGGAATCCGGGGCCTCGTCCAGGACCGACCTCCTGAGCGCCTCCCGGGTCAGGTCCCGGTCCATGCCGACGGCGTCCAGGCATTGCCAGAAGAGGAAGCGGTCGTTGAGGCTGGCGCTCAGCTCCATGGCCTCCTCCAGGACCTTGGGGTCCCAGGGCTCCCTCAATCGCCTGGTCTTCTCCTCCAAGAGGTCGGGGGGGTCGTCCTCGGCCAGGACGAGGCCCAACCCCCAGGGGTTTACGAAGGGCTGCCATTCCCTCTTCGCGGTGACGCGGACGCAAGGGGCGCAAGCTAGGTGGGCCTCATGCTCTCTGTGGCATCCGATGCTCCCGCCATCTAATCCCAATAAAGCGGAGCATCGTTCTTGGGCCAGGACGTCCAGGACCTTCTCCTTGACCGGATCTACGCCTTTGATAATGACCTCGACGCCCAATCTCTCCATGAATTCAATTTGCCTCTTGCGATGGTCCGTTATGGTCCCATAGAAGAGGACCCTCGGCCGGTTGATTCTGGCGATGGGCAGGGCGGCCAACTTCCCTCGCCGCTCCGCCGGCGGGATCATGGTCATGGCCCAGCTCTCCCGATGCCCGCCGCCGACCGGCCAGTCGAGGCCCGAGATGTAGATGGTGGGGTCATGAACTAAGTTCTGGACATGGTAGGCGGCCGGATAGGCGACCAGGGTCGGGACGCCATGGACATAGAACTGGCAATGCTCACCCAACTCCAATAGCCGAACTTTCTCGGGTTTTGCCAGTTGGAACAGCAGGGAGGACTTGTCCCAGTAGGGGAAGCAGACGAACAGGTAGTCATCCTTCTGGATGATATCCCGGGCCTCGTCCTCGGAGGCGGGCTTGGACTCGACGACGCGGTTGGGGAAGACGAGGAGCATCCTAAGCGCCTTTAATAGACCGCTTCTTGATCCACGATGTTGACGCAAGGGAGCTAACGAATTCATTCGTTGGAGGAATTGCGTTCTTCCTTTCTCCATGATGAATATGTGACGCTCCACAGCCCCTAAAGGGGCGTGGCTTCCCGGGTCCCAGGGGGCAGTTCTGAAACCTGCCCCCTCGCCGCTGGAACCGTCCGTTCCAGTTGAAGTCCCCTGTTCAGGATGTTCAACGCCGCATTCCAGTCCCTGTCCTTGACGAGGCCGCAATGCGGGCACGAATGCATCCGTTCCCAGAGTTCTTTCTTGACGACTTCGCCGCAACCAGAGCACTCTTGGCTCGTCCCCCTCGCTTCTCTTGCCTTGATGGCGGAGCCAGCGCTTTCAGCCTTGCTCCGAAGCCTGGAGACGAACATGCCCCATCCTGCGTCCAAAATGTTCTCCGACTTGGCCCTGGATTTCTTGCGGGCCTTCTTGTCCTCCGTCGCCTTGACGATCAACCCCTTGATGTCCAGCCCCTCGATGAAGATCGGGTTGAACTCCCTGACAAGGCGAGCTGCGACGTTGAAGTGGAAGTCCTTTCGGCAACGCCAAACCCTCAGGTGACGCAGGGCCAGCCTGTTCTTGTGTCTGGCCCTCCTGGTTGAGCCGTTCTTCTTCTTGGACAGTTGCCGTTGACAGGTTTTGAGTTCGTCCCGGGCCTTCTTCAGGAGCTTCGGGTTCTTGATCTTCTCCCCCGTTGACAGGACGACGAACGAGTTAAGTCCCACGTCCACTCCGACTGGGTTGTACAGCTCGCTGGGCTTGGCTGGCTCCGTCTCAACGGAGAACAGGGCGAACCATCCGTCCGCTCTTCGCTTGATCGTGCAGGTTGCGATCTCGCCGTCGATATCCCTATGCAGGCGGATGCGAACCCTGCCGATCCTGGAGAGCCTTAGCCTTTTGCCGTCCAACTCGAACCCATTGCCGTTCTCCTTGAAGGAGAACGAACTGAACCAGTCCTTGCCCTTGAACCGCGGGTAGCCTGGCTTTTGTCCGGCCCTGCAACGCTTGAAGAAAGACTGAAATGCCAAGTCTGCCCGCTTCAACGTCGTCTGTAGCGCGTGAACGTGGACCTCGGACAGGAACGGATGTTCTTTCCTGAGCTCGACGAGGTACTTGGACTGGTCGTAAAAGTTTGTCGAGCACTTGGCAATCCGCCACATGTCCCTGCGATCTGCCAAGGCCCAGTTGTAGACGAAGCGGCCGGCGTCCAAGTAGCTGATCAGACGCTTCCGTTGTCGCTTGTTGGGGTAGAGCCTAAACTCGTAAGTCTTCACAGTCCCTTCTGGGCCTCGATGTACTTTTGAATCATGTCTTGCGACACGTTTCCGGCCGTCGAGGCAAAATAGGCGCCTGTCCACAACGACGGCAGTTTTCTTAGTTCTGGGTACTTCTCCCTGAGCCTCCTGGAGGTTATGCCCTTGCATTGGTTGACAGCGTGGGCGGCAGAAGTTGTCGGGAAAACCCTGATGAACAGATGAACATGATCTGGCTGAATGGCTAGGCTCAAAACCTCCCATCCGTTGTCCAAGCACTTCTCCTGGATGAGGGTTTTCAAGTCGCTGGCAACGTCCCCTATCAGGACTTTCTTGCGGCGCTTGGGGCACCAGATCAGGTGGTAGATTATCAGATGTACCCTGTGTTCATCCCGTTGGTAGTCCATTCGCAACTCCCATCTACTGTTATTATACTATAGAGTTGGACATACTCCTTCAGAATTCTTGAACATGGAGTCGCCTAACCTCCGCCCCTAAAGGGGCGAGGCTTGCGGCGACTCAAAATCTGTCAGGAATCTGGTCTCAGAGAGCTTGGCGGCTTTGGTCAGTCTTTCCCCGTCATTGGGATCATGCAGGCTAAGTCTCCCCTTCGTTGTCCCGCCAACATAACATAATCCCAATTTGACATTCCAAATCAAGCTTCCTCTCTTGAACCCAAGACTTCGAGTCCCACCATTGGAACGGCGAAGCCCGCCCTTGGAAGGCTGGAACATGTGCAATCCCCTCCGATGGAACTGGAGGGGGACCAACTTAATCAGGGCATTGTTGTCGGGATTGGAATGCCCGCCGACCAAGGCATTGGCCAAGACCCAACTATCCAGGTTATGGCATTCGAACTTGTCCGCCAGCTTTGATCCTGATTTCTTCAATCCAAGAACATCCCGCAGGCCTTTTGTCTCCCATCCCTGTCTCGTCTCCAGTATCCCACGCTTCCTCAGCTCCTCGTAAAACCAGGCCTTTCCGACCTCCAACGGAGAGAACGAGGCGTCCCATTTCCGCTTGCCCATCGTCCGGGCCTTGATGTTCTCGACGATGAAACCCGAGATGGGGAACATCCTGCCCAGCCAGTCGCAGACTCGCAACTTCCATTGCCAACGAGCCTTGGTCGAGGGCGGGAGCGAACCCATCTTGCGATTCATCCTGTTCTTCCTGCAAGGACAGTTCCTGTAGCGGCCTCCTGGCGTTCTTTCTGCGCTCCATGGCATCCTTGACCCAGTCAACAGTTTCGATCAGGATGTTGAGATAGGTATGCGCCCTGGACTTGACCGTGAACGCCTCCCGCTTGCTGCCCGGGTCGATTCCGACGACGATCTTTTGCATTTCCCTCCTTGATGGCTCCTCGTTCAGTCTGACGCACAGTACGCCCTTCTTCCAGAACCAGGTCGCCTTCTTGAACTTGATCCACCGGTCCGCTCTCCTCCAGGTCGTCGGCATGAGCAACCTCTGCTCCTTGTCGACGACCGGAACCATCTTGCCCTGGCCAGCCGGGGTAAGCGGCATTGACGGCCCTGGTTTCCTGCATACTCCGCTTCGCTGCTGACCGCCGCAGGGGGAGGGGACTAGCGGGACATCCCCGGCATGCCTCGGGCTGCCACGCCCAGGCGGTTCAGTTGCCTTCGGACGGCCGGGCAGGGACTTGCGTCCCCGACCAACCTTGGCCAGGCTAGTCTCCGGTTTAACTCGCTTGTTTCGGATTGGCATTCCTACTCCTTGCAAGCCCCCGCCTGAAGGCTGGGGTCATTGACTCCTCGCGCTTCGACTTGTATTTCTCCTCGTTAATCCGCATCACGTCATGGAAGTTGAAACCCGGGCCATCAGATGTAATGTTCCCGAAGTGATGGACGAAGGCCCGGTTGGCGACCTGGCACGTCCACCCGTCCTGCTCCAACGGCATGAACCAGGCCTTGTCCTCGTACCCGCGCGGCCAGAAGCCGGCGTCGAACAGCCCGTACTTGTGGAACATCGCGGTCCGGACTAGGACGCAGAAGCTGGCGACCTCCGGCGAGTAGGAGGAGGCGAGTGGGCTGGCGGCCAGGGCCGCCTGGACGGACCTCGGCCCTTCCGGGTAAATCCTTTGGATCAGGCCCTTGATCTCCTCCGCCGACAACCGCTCCTTGTTGGAGGGCTTGATCTTCTCGAATGCCTCCCTGAGCTCCGGGATGCAAAACGTATGCTCGTTGGCATAGTTGGTCCTGGGAACTACGCACGCGACCTCGTCGTCCTTGTCCTCGTCCAGGACCTTTTTCATCTCCCCGAGCCAGCCAGGGAAGACGACGCAATCGTTGTGCAGGATGACGATGCCCTCGATGGCGAGGCCGGGCCTGGGCTCCCTGATCAGGAAGTCGAGGGCCAGGTTCAGCCCGCCGGCGAACCCCAGGTTCTCCTCGCTCCTCAGCAGGCAGGGTCTAAGGGCGACGCTCCTGGGCCGCAGGGAGTCGTGGGACGAGACCCAGTCGGTGATTAGCCGGCTGGTCGTCCTCTTGGAGCCGTTGTCGACGATGATGGGCCAGATTCCGGCCCCATGGTCGACCTCATAGAGGGAGTCCAGGCAGGGCTTGGTGTACTCCGGGCGGTTGAAGGCTACGACGATCACGGCTATCGGCATGCTTGATATCCCAATTGTCCATCATACATCCTTAAAGTTGGAAAATCCTCGAGAAATCCTTGACTCGCTTTTTGTATCGGTTATGATACAAGCTGAACGGGAGATGACCATGACAATGACCCCATTGCTGATAACGGGTTCCTCGAGCTTTCAAGTCATATCCAACGGACAAGCCTTCATTTTGAGATCGAGGTCCAAGTGGATTGGAGCGGAAGCTTCATCCTTCTCGGGATCGGGCGAGTTATGTTCCAAGTCTTGGTCGAACTCATGCGCGGCAAGTGGTTCCTGGTCGTTCGGATGGGAGATGTCGTTGCAATATTACGAATGGCAGCCAAGGGGCGGATAACAAATCGAATCATGTCCTGGTAATGATGGTTACGTCGATGGCCCCAGGCGCTGGCGCCCAGGAGTTGCTGCACCAAAAATTGAGGCCGTCCTTCTCGTCGGCCCAGCCCCAAGACAAGGTCCGATTCCAGCTCCACGAGCCGGCCATTTCATCCAGGCGAAGGCATCCAGACCTGCGAGAATTGTGCCAGAACTGGGAGCAGGACCAATGGGCCCCGGTCGCCAGTATGGGAGTCATCTCCCCCAGGACCAGGACCTGGATTGATACTCGGATCCGAACCAGGAAGCAGTCTGGACTACGCCCCGGAACGGGAGACTTGCCCAGGAAAGGGAATTTGCCTCGCCCCGCCGGAAATTCCAAGATTCGCACCAACGACTACTGGTATGGACGTACCAGGCCACGGAGCCGGTAAACAGAACTGGAGCCATCTCATCATCTCCCCCAAGACCAGGACCTGGATAAATGCTCGGATCCGGACCAGGAAGCAGACTGGCCTACGCCCCAGTTTCCGGCCCAGGAAAGGGAGCCTGCCTCGAACGCGGACCAAGATTCGCACCAGCAACTAAACCTAGAATCCTTCTGGGCACGAACATGCCATAGGGACCAGGCCGCGGCGCCGGTAAACAAAACTGGAGCGGAAGGGGAGAATGTCACCATACTTAACCTCCTCTGGCCCTAATATACAATCCGCCAAGGCCATGTCAAGAAGATTGACTGAATTTTTGCAGGTATTCCGCATACGTGTTGAGATCCTGCCTGTCCTCGAAGTTCTCCTTGGGGGGAGAGACATCCTCCGCCCCAGGCGGCTTCGACGAGTAATCCCCCGGCCGCATGTAATAATATAACCTGTTCTGTCTCTCCTGCCTCTCCCTGGTCTTGTCGTGGATGATGAGCCGATCCTGGCCAGCGAGGATCATCGCGTTGGCGGCCAACGGCGGGGCATGAAAGGGATGACCCCCGAATCTGACATGATTCCTGAGCAACCTGGTCTGGACGTCCGGCCATGCTCCCGTTGGAATCCCGTCCAGCAGGTTCAGCCTTGGGAACCCGACCGCGTCATGCCCCTTGGACTCCGCCTCCTGAGCCAGCGCCTGGATGGAGTCCGCCAGCTTGTTGTTCAGGTACTCGTCGGCGTCCAGCAGGAGGACCCAATCATGGCTGCATTTCTCCATGACCCGGTTCTTCTGATTCCTATGGTTGTCAAACTCATGCTCGCATACCTTGCAACCATAGGCGTCGAGGATGCTCCTGGTGCCATCCGTGCTGAAGCCATCAAAAGCTATGACTTCATCGCAGGTTCGCCAGAGGCTCTCCAGGGCCCGTCGGATTATGGGGGCCTCGTTATAAACCAGGATGCCGCCGCTCAGCATCATCGCAATCATTCAATCCTCTCGAACAGGAGGCCGGACAAGTACCAATAGCCGCCCGTCGCGTGCCTCGTCTCCCTCGTCTCCTCGACCATGAGGCGATAGCCCCTGGCCGCCATGTGCTCGATCCAGTATTCCGACGGCTTGCAGTTGACGTGATGATACCCATGAAGGCTGTTCGAGGCCGTCATGGCCAGGTACTTGCCCTGGCACAGGGTCTCCAGGAGGAAGGACAGGTACTTCTCCTCCACGTGCTCCGCCACCTCGCAGCACCAGACCAGGTCGACTGGATGGGGAAGATGATAGGGCCCGATCGTCAGGTCATGCCTGACGGCCATGCCGTCGCACAGGTCCACGTTCTGCTGAAGGCCATCCAGGCCGCTCGCCAAGCAGCCCCTCTTCCTGAAGAACCTGAGGGCGTTGCCCTCGGCGCAGCCCACGTCGAAGACCGACCTTGTCCCTAGCTTGTCCATCATCCAGGACCAAAGCGACTCGAGGCGGGAGTCGGGGTCCCCCCCGACGATGTTCCCCCCGAGGTGGGGTTGGGCCGGGTCGATCACGTTGGCCACCGGGCGTCCCTCGGCCAGGCCAGGGAGCAAACTCCTCAGCGCCATCCCCTCGGCGTCGATCTTGATCCTGGGATGCATCTCGACGTACGCGATCCTCAGGGCGTATTGATCGTCCTTGACGCCGCTCTCCCTGATGATCCTGTCCGCCCTCTCCATGGCCTCGATGGCCGCCTTGGTCTTCCCGAACCAAGCCCCGCTGTTCAGGTATCCGTCGCCGATCTTGTCCTCCGCCTCCCTGGAGGGGCAGCCAGGCGGCCAGGGATTGACGTCCCTGTTGAAGAGCATCTCGCATTTCATCTCATCCAGCATCCCGATCAAGGGGTTGGGCGACGACACCAGGAGGGCGTCATGGTCGTCGATGGCCAGGACGTATTCCGCCTTGGTCCTCCTGAGCTCCTCCAGGGACAAGCCTATCTTCTGGAAGAACCCCGGCTCCCATTTCCCGGTCCCCTTTCCCAATACGACCAAGGGGACGCCGCAGGCCTCGAGGGTCTCCTCCAGCATGCCCTTGGACCCCAGGGAGTTCCAGGTGATGACGGATATCATGGGATCGACCTCGATGCGGGGCCTGTCCCGCAGCATCTGGGCCTTGATCTCGCCCAGCGTCCTCCCGCCGGACTTGCCGTTCCCGTGCAGGACTATCGCCTCGGGGAAAGAAGAGACAGGAATGGGCCTACAGGCATGCTCCCCCAGGATGTCCTTTATGTACCCCATCCTTTGCCCCGCCAACCCGAGGCATTCCATGGCGTAGTTGTAGTCGTGCAGGCTCGTGTCGTCCCATCTCGCCTTCTTGGCCACGTCCGCCCTCACGCACATGTTGAGCGAGTCGAAGTGATGGGCCTCGATTGACGGCTTCCCGGGCATGACCACCTTGTCTTGCCCCTTGTCCCGCTCGTAGAGGATATTGAAGACCAGGAATGGCTCCCCCAGGTTCCTGGCCAGGGTCGAGAGGCAATTGGGGAACAGGTAGTTGTCGTCGTCCAGGAACAAGTAATGCTCGGCGTCGAAGTTCTCGATGACATGGTTGCGACAGGCATGGCCCCATCGCCCCGCCTTGGGGATGCTGGCCCACGTAACCCCCTCCTTGCGGCAAAGCTCCTCCGCCATGGGGGCTGGCCCGTCCCCGCAGACGACGTGAATATAATCGTCATGGTCCTGGAGGTGGACGGAGGCGATGGCGTACAGCAACTGGGTCTCCCTGCCCGGGATGGTCGGCGTGACCACGCAGAACGTCGGCCTCCTGGCTGAGGTCCTCCTGGGCCTCGGGATGACGTAATGGACGTCGGGGAGATCCCCCGGCGGGGTCTCGTGGAGGACGCTGAGGAGGCAGACGGGGGACGGGGACGGAGACCTGAGCAGCCAGTTCTCGGCGTCGAAGCGATCGCCCCATTCCAGGCCCCCCACGCGAGGCAGGGTCCTGACGTAGCCCGAGTTGGCCCAGAAGAAGTCCCCGTCGAACCTTTGCTCCCCACGGTCGTTCTGCATCAAGTTCGGCCCGCACGCGTCGAAGTCATCCAGGGCCAGCAGGCAATGGCGGAAGCCCTTCAGGACGACGTGGGAGAGCATCGCCCGCCAGTTGCGATAATGCTCGTCGTCCGGCCTCGACGCCCCCTTGGTATGGGCGTACCAGAGCTTGAAGTCCCCCTCCTCGCATTGGTTTCGGAGGATATCCAGCGTATGGTACTCGTTCCTTCTCAAGTCGGGGTTCCTGCTCACCCGGCACTTCCTGGCGAAGTCCGCCCCGAACCACCCGGGGTCGAACTCCCCTTCCCCCAGGACGCCGACGTGTATCCTCTCCGTCTCCGCGAGCAGCCCGGACGACCGCATGTCCCCGACCAGCTCATGGGTTATCGCCCGCCAGTGGCCCATCATGGCGACGTGGAGGAACCCGACGATCGGGATCGAGCTCCTGAAGCTCAAATGCTTGCCCTTCGCCACCTTGAGGGCGTTCAACTTCCTTGATCGGACGATGTCCTCGTCCTCGTGATGCATGCTCCTGACGGCATCCTCATGCCTCTCGTGCCTGGCGAGCATGGGGGGAATCGGGACCATGGCGATCCCAAGCCCCCTAAGGGACTCCTGGAATGCCTCCGTCTGGAACCCATATCCCAGGAGGGACTCGTCAAATCCCCCAGTCCTCTCGAAGTCATGCTTCCGGCACAAGGTAATGGCGCCATAGCCGGAGTTGAGGGCCAGGAACTTCCCGCCATCCAAGAGGGGGATGACGTTCTTGACGAAGTCCTTGTCCAGGAGGACGTCGGCGTCCAGGAAGCAGAGCCATTCCCCGCTGGCGGCCTTGGCCCCCTCGTTCCTGGCCTCGGACAAGTTGAACCATCTCTTGCCGGGGACGCTGACCATCTTGACCTCGGGATGCCACAGGCCGACCCACTTGCCGCACTTCTCCGGGCAGGAATAATCGACCAGAACGCATTCCGAGTCCGGTTGCGGGACGATGAGCGGGAGGGTTTTTCTCAGGTGGGTCAGTCGACCCTTACAGGGGATGATGAAGGAGATCATAAAATGGCCCTTGAAAGCATGATAGTTGCCTTTCCTCGGAAATCTAGGAAAGTGCCCCCCGGGCGCCAGGGACTATGGACTCCTGGCCTGGGACCTGCCAATAGAACCCAACCCTGTTGGCATGCCCCAATCGTTGCCGCCTGCTTATCGCGGGCAGCCCAAGGGCAATGTTCCGGGAGGCGTTCAAGTCCGCGTCCTGCTCGAACCCGCAGGACTTGCACCTGAACTGGTCCCCCCTTCGGTTCCCCTTGCGAACCCAACCACAACCGCTGCACCTTTGGCTCGTGTAAGTCGGGCTGACCCTCGAGATCCGGACGCCGGACTCCTCGCAGGCCCTCCCTAACTTGCCAAGGATGGCGGAATAAGTCCAATGACTCAAGTAACGACCAGTCCTCTTGCCCCTCCTCATGTGCTTGAGGTCCTCGACCCTGACCTCCCTGACCCCCTCCAGGTTCAACTGGTTCACCGACCAGTTGACGTAATTGTTCCGGTGGGACTGCGCCCTCCCAAGCCCCTTGCTGCCTTTCTTCCTTCTTGACAGCCTCTGCTGGATTCTCTCCAGGTTCCAGCCATGCGGGTCATCCTGGCTTTGGATCCCGTTGGATGCCGAGATGACCTTCCTGACTCCGACATCAATCCCCAGGACCGAGCCAGCCTCCCTCTTGGGAGGGTCGGGAATCTCGAGGGCCAGGGAGACCCAACGAGGCGAGAGCCTCGCCCCGGGCCTGAGCTGGCCCCTTTCTAACATCTTGGTCAGATGAGACGTTCCCTTGAAGGGCAACTCCAACTTGATCTTCTTTCCGATGCTGGAGAGGGTCAGCCAACCCTCGAACTCCTTGGCGGCGGGATGGAGGTCGACCTTGACGAAGCGGGAGTCCAACTCGGGGTTGACCATCTTCAGGCTGGGCTTGGAGATCTTTTGTTGGTTAATGACCCATTGGAGACGCCGGGCCTGCTTGAACCTGCCCTCCTTGAGCAGCTTCTTGTAGACGAACATTCGTTGCTTCTGCTTCTGGACCGCCCCACGGACGATCCCCGAGGCCTGCTTGCCGGCGGCCTGGATGGCGCGCTTGGAGAGCCAGGTCTGGGCCTGGGAGGTCATCTCCTTGGGAAGGAGCCCAGGGAGCTTGCCGTCCCTGAGGGGCCAGAGCAGGTCGACGAAAAACTGAGTCAGCTTGCGATACTCTGAGACGAACCCCTGGAGGGCTTCCAGCTTGCCGGGGTTGGAGAACTTGAGGGAGACCTTGGAGGAGCGGATCATGTCAAAGAACCCCGCCTTGGAGTTCGAGAAAAGAGGGCCTGGTTCCTTGTTTGCGTTGCTTTTTCAATTGGTTGCGCATTTCTGGCTGCTATATATGATACAGGAGAGGTGCTCTTCATAAATCCAGTGATAGCCGGCCTGACCAGGAAATTGATGGGCGAGTTCGTCGACGAGGCCATGGGCAAGGTCATCCAGCGACCGGCCCTATTGTTCCCCCTATCAGCGTAGCCGACAAGATAATGCGGTATAATGAATTTTCAGGCAATGGCTCGTGGCCGTTGCCAAGGTTCAAGATGTCCTCGCAGAGAGAAAGGAGGTGAAGAATGAATAAGACGAGGAAGGGTTTCACATTGATTGAGTTGCTGGTAGTAATTGCGATCATTGCCATTCTTGCTGGTCTACTTCTCCCCGTGTTAGCCAGGGCTCGTGAAGGCGCACGGCGTACCTCATGCGCCAGCAACCTCAGTCAAATGGGTAAAGCCATGATGATGTATGGCGACTCCGCGCCCAACAAGGGGTCGTTCCCGGTCAAGGGTACCACGGCGGGCGTAGTTTCGCTCGGATTGTTGTATGACCAAGGATTCATACAAGATCCGCGCGTTTTCTCCTGTCCGTCAAAGTCAACTACTATCACGCCAGGCGGTGGTACGTTAGCGTTGTCCAGCGCCAATACGAATTACGGCTACGACAACACGCACCAGCCGACTCATGGCGTGGCGGGAACTGTCTCGGACCGCGCAGGTGGTTCTGATGGGACGACTAATGCCCAGAATTCCACCAACCACGGCTCGGGCACTACTTCAGGCGAAAACCTGCTAGTGGGTGGCGGCACCGTGGAGTGGAACATGGTACCTGTGCGGACTGTGGTTGGCAGCCAAGACCAGTTGTACAATAATGATGGCTTGGCTGTTGACTTGGAGACCAACACGGTCCAATAATAAGGGGCGCAAAATACCGTGGAGCGGTTCAAGCCCCTCCCCAAAAACAGGGGAGGGGCTTTTAATGGTCTATAACCTTTTCTCCTTGCCGATGGCCTTGTTGGCAGCCTCGCTCTTCCTCTTGTCCTTCTCCTGGTAATGGAGGACTCTCTCCTCGTCCCCATGATCGATATGGATGGCCAGGGACAGGGAGACGTGGGCGACCTTGACCCCTGACAGCAACAGCCTCTCTCTCATGTCGGTATCCTCATGTCCCCATCCCTCCATCTCCGCGTCATACCCCCCGATCCCCCAGAAGTCCTTGGCCTGGCACAGGTTCATCCCAGAGTATCCATCCATCGGGAGGTTCCTCATGTTAAAGTTGACGAAGACGCCCTCCGACATCAGCTTCCGGCATTCCTCCAGGAAGTCATGCCTCAGGATCATGTCCGCGTCCAGGAAGCACAACCAATCGGAGGACGCCTTCTTGGCCCCCTCGTTCCTGGAGCGGGACATGTTGAAGTATTGCTGGCCCGGGATCTGGACCACCTTGATCCCGGGATGATTCTCCCTCGCCCACTTGCCACATTCATCCGGGCAGGACCAATCGACCAGGACGTACTCCGAGTCCGGATGGGAGACCGCCGACCCGATGGTTCTTTTCAGGTGCCAGAGCCTTCCCATGCAGGGGACTATAAAGGAGACCTTGTCGGACATGCCTCAGGTTCCTTTTTGCTCTGGATAAAGCATCTTTCGATAGAACTTCTCCTCGTTGGTCCGCATGATGTCGGGGAAGCAGAACCCCGGGCCATCGGACGTGATGTTGCCGAAGTGATGTACGAAGGCCCGCTCGGCCATCCATACCTGGAGGCCATCCTTCCACATCGGGTGGAACCATGCCTTGTCCTCGTAGCCGCGGGGCCAGAAGTCCTCGTCGAACAAGCCATACTTGTCGAAGAAGCCTGATCTCAGAAGCAGGCAATAAGACGACATCTCGCCATGCTCCCGGCAGCGAGGCTCCGCCTTGGCCAGGGAGTCGACGAACGAGTCCCTGCCCTCCGGGAAGGTCCTCTCGACCAGCCCGAGGATGTCCTGCTCCGGGATGATCTCCTTGTTGGTCGGCTTGATCCTCTCGAACCTCTCTCGGACGGCGGGGATGCAGACGGACTGCTCGTTGGCATAGGTCGTCCTGGGCATGATGCCCACGACCTTGTCATCCAGGTCCGAGAGGCAAGCCAGCATCTCGACCGCCCATCCCCTGAAGGGGATGACGTCGTTGTGCATCAGCATGACGTAAGGAGCGGGCTTGGCCTCCCTGAGCCAATGGTTGATGCCTCCGGCGAAGCCCAGGTTGTCCGGAAGATAGATGATCACAGGCTCGTCCAGCTCCGGGGACTTGGCCCTGGAGGCCCACTCGTCGATGACTTGGGCGGTCTTCCTCCTGGACCCGTTGTCGATTACGACCGGCCGGATCTTTACCCCGTGCCTGGTAACAAGCAGGGAATCAAGGCAGGCCTTGGTATAGAAGGGCCGGTTGAAGACGGGAATTATGAGGTCCATTGGCCGCTCCTGTTTTGTATGATACATCCGTCAACGACCGTCGCCTGAAGGCGACGGCTTGTCGCTCTAGCGTCAGGCGACGTTGGGCTGGTTGAGCTGGCAGCCGTCCGTTGCTGGCATGCCAGCAACGGCAAGTTCCTTGCCCCGAAGGGCGATGTTTCGGGCGGCGTTGAGGTCCGCGTTGAGGGAGAACCCGCATTGCTGGCACTTGAAGAGGCTCTGGCTCCTGCGGTTGGCCTTCTCGACGTGGCCGCCGAGCTGGGATGGGAGTTGGGTCCCGGCCCGCTCCTGCTTGTAGGTCCAGACGTGGAGCGCGACGCCGTTGGTGGTCTTGCCCCAGCCGGCCTTGCAGACGCGGTTGAAGGACCCGGTGTATTGCCTGACCGTCTCCTGGAGGGAGAGCATGTCCTGGTCGGAGGGGCGGAGCCTGAGCCGGATGGTCACGTTGGTTCCCATGTCAATATATTGG
>Ga0315274_10004803_pt1 | contig 19837 bp, 23 predicted proteins | sample YL17G02_20_MG_FD_203700 | JGI IMG/M metagenome (GOLD analysis project Ga0315274, IMG submission 203700) | Sediment microbial communities from Yellowstone Lake, YNP, Wyoming, USA - YL17G02_20 | ecosystem: Environmental > Aquatic > Freshwater > Lake > Sediment | place: USA: Wyoming | collected... | reverse complement strand
ACCATAATGTTCCCGCCGGCTGCGGCCAGGTCCTGGCCCACGGAGCCGGACATTATGATCGTGCCACCGCTAATGATTGCATCTTGTTTGGCCTCGCCCAGAATATTGACGGTGCCGCCGCCCGCATAAAGATTTTTATTTAAAACATCGTTCTTGCCAAGAGAGAAGTTCTGGTCCTGCCTAATTGCAGCCCAGGCGCCCAAGGGTATTACTAAAATCGCCAAAACCGCGATATAAAAGATTTTTTTCATATATAGTTTAGTTATGTATGGTTACAATTCGACCTTTGCCTTATTTTTATGCTAAAGCATATTTTTCCACTTGGCAATAAATAAGCCCGCCGAAGTTTGACTGGTTCTGTTTTTTTAAATATGTTTCAGTCAAATTCTTCGGCGGGCAAATAACCAATCGGTTTTTGTCCCACAAATTCACCTCCCTTTTTCGCTTCTGGGAATGGGGGTTAAATTTTATGCTCTTTTGGGCAAACGCAACAAAACCTTAACCACGCTTTGGGCCGCCAAGCAATGCTCCAGCCAAATAACCTAACTTACTCGGTCGTCCTTCATACCTTACCGGCTTTTGAGAGTTGGTAATTGCCGAACCGATATGAAATATGCGGCCCGTGTCTCGATCTTCGTAGACATCGGCATCCATTTCGCTGCCTAGATACTTGCCGTCCTCTGGGGCAACTACTCCAGGCCAACGTTTTTGCTGGTCCATAATCATAACCTCCTTCTTCCGTGACCTTAAATGCTGCTTCAAAGGTTAATTCCGCTTCAAATCCCTCTGCCAATTTACGCCCCTTTTCCCCTTTCCAGAAGCTAAAACTTAAAGAACTTTGGGGCTCTATGATAGGATTTTTGAAAAACCCTGTCAAGATTTTTGTCCACAGAGCAAAAACAGAAAAAGCCGCTATTGGAATGCGGCTTTTTGGCCCGTTCCCCTCCCTTCAATATATTCAGGGTAAACTCAGGCTCAGGGTAAAATAAAAAGGGCCGCTCTGAACGACAGAGCGGCTCATCTGTTGGAACTTTGATTTAATCAACCCAAATCTCTTTTACCATCATAACTATCCAGCCAACAACGGCAAAGACAAAAAGAATTCCTCCTCCAAGCCCTGATTTGGGCCAGATAAACGCGATGGCGCAGCCGATTAAAAGAACCAGGAATAAAACCCGGATATTACTCCAGAATTTTGGTTCTAAGCTTCCGCCCTGTCTGGCCACCTTGATCCAGTTTATCACGATGTTAAAGACGATGGCTCCCCCAAAAGCCAGAGCAAAGTACCAAGGAGAAATACCCTCAAGCCAAGATGTGAAATAATAGATCACAACAGCCGCTGCTACCGAACCCACCATAACTATTGCGCCGCCCATATTTCGCCTCCTTTTTTTGATGGTTATTTCTGGCTGTTCTTTTCAATCATTTCTATGATCTCCTTAAGGTTAGTCAAATCGCTCGTTTTTGCAAAATAGAAATCCGCTCCCCTGTCGTTCGCTCCTTCCCAGAATTCAAGTGCACTGGTATTAAAAATTATTGGCAGATTGGGAAAGGCGGCGCGGACCTCTTCCAAAAGCTCATATGGTCCAAAGCCCGGAATTTTTATCCCCAAAATAAGCGCTTGGGGATATTCCTTTTTAATGGTTTCCAACAACTTTTCGCCCTGATTGAGCAAGATGACTTTGTAGCCGAGTTCTTCAAATTCATCATGATAGAGAAGGGCGATACTTTCAATTCTCTCCAATACTAAAATTTTCATCTTTCCCTCCTTTTGCGACTGGTTTTTAATGAACTGGCGCAAATCCACTTATGGATTGTTGTTGGAAGCTGTTAAGCTCTCTCCTTTCTTTCTGACTCTCTTTATTAACAGCACTATCAAAGATACTATTACCGCCACGATTATCAGCGCTCCGAGTAAAAATAAACCGGTATAGTTAAAATATGCGGCCAGGGGGGATTTGTCAAAAAAATCTTTTTTCAAAATCGGCAAAAGCAGAATCGTATTTAAAATTTCTTTTGGCGGAAATTTTTCCTGCTCGCCGATGGCCAAAACATATTTTGAAAACGCGCAGGAAGCTTCTTCCTGCGGTGTTTGCGGCTCATCGGCATGGCAATGGCTGACTCTTATCAGATAATCTCCTTTGGGCTCTTGAGTTGTAAATTCCGGTCCTTTCAAATACGTATCTCCGCCGAACGGCTCGTAAAATTCCGTCCAGTCGAAAGTTTCGCCGTCGAGCTTGGCGATTAGCTGCTGATTATTGTTTTGGACTTTGTAAATTTCAAACAAAAGGCCCTTATTTATATTGGGCAGCTTTGGCACCAGGAGATTGACATAAAGAGTGAAGTCTTTGTCCGAATTAATTTCAAAAAGCTGCTGGGCTCCCTGCAAAACGCCGTAAAAGGCCTGCGAGATTTCCGGATTTTCGACAATGACTGTTTTTCCGCTACTACCAACCAGGCGTGGATTGTGCGCGAGCGCCAAACTCGGCACAAACACAAAGAGCACGATAAGAAAAATCGGCAAACTTTTCAGGACGGTTTTCATTTGCTATTTGATTAAATTATCGAAGCCGCTGTTGAGAACGCGGCTTCTTTTAAATTTTAACGGCGGCTACTCCGGCCAGAGGCAAGGCGTTCAATTCCAAAGATGGAATGGTCTGAATATCCTGCCAGCGAAATCCCCGGCCGACAAATTCCTCGGGGCTTGAGATCGGCTCTTTGGTTCCCTCCTGTGTTAAATAATAAACCGTCAGCGCCTCAGGTGATTTTACCAAAGAGGAGTTATAGATTTCAACTTTTGTGCCAATGTCAGCCCAGTTGAAAATTTCTTCATCCAGTCCGGCGGGTAGCCGCACGCAGCCGTTGGAATAAGGAGTATCAATGATGCGGCCAGAAAGGGTGGTGGGTAGGCCATGGAGATAATAACTATTATAAAAACGGAGGCTTAGGGGCATGACGAGTCCGCTGAGCCCCGAAATATGTCTTTTATCTTTTAGCGAAATTTTAAAATTTCCGGTTGGCGTGGGCGCAACTTTGGGACGGCCAGCCGCGGCGATTTTTGCCTGCTTTAGCAGCTCACCGCTTTCAATTAGAGTTAGGGATTTGTTATAAAGATTTATCCGGATGGTTTTGTTTGTTTCGGGCGTGAGCAGCGCCGCAAAGATATTTGAAAAATAACTGGCGAAACTAATCTCCTGCGGCCCAAGATAAAAAAGATAAAATTCAAAAAAGCCTAAAAAGACAATCGAGCCTAAAATCAAAAATAAAATCCGTTTTTTCATATTCTTAGTTTTATTTTATGATTTTTTTTGAATTGAAGCAATCCTTCGACTTCGCTCAGGACAAGTCCTTCCTCTCCGTTCCCCTCAATAAACTCGGGGTAAACTCCAGCAGGAATCCAGGTTTGTCCTCCTGAACCTTTGTTTTAAAATCTGGATTCCCCCGTATCTAGTACGGGGCAAGCTTAGTCGAGCCCGGAATGACAATCGGCTAAGGACAAAAAGCGCCCCGCCTATTGGAGGCGGGGCCAAGTATTAAATTTTTATTTTGGGGCTGGGTCCGGGCTGCTTGGTCAGCGCGTTAACTAGCTCTGTCAGCTTACTGTCATTATCTTTGTTAATGTCGAAGATCTGATCGACTAATTTAAAGAGCTCCTCAATCTTTTCCAGGGCCTGTTTAATATCCGAATCTTTCAAATCATTGGCCTGGTCCAATAAATTTTTGGCCTGCGTCACCAGTTTGTCCGATTCATCAACCGAAAGTTTAATTTTTTGAGCCCACGCCCAATAGTAATCATGTTCCCCTACGGTCTTCTGGATAAGGCCCAGAGTGAGCAAAACTATGTTATTCATTTTTTGCAGATTATCGCAGGACCGCTGCGCTATCTGAAAATACTTTTCGTCCTGATCGACTGATGTCTGAGCCGCTGCCAGAGCCGCTGAGAATAACCAAAGTGCAGAAACTAAAAGAAAAAATAGCCTTTTCATCCTAACCCCCTTTTTTTTGTTTTTAAAAAACTGAATTATTCGGGTGATTTTTAGCGCCCAAAAAAAAGAATTCTGTTTGGCGCCATTTTACCACTTTATCCCTTCAAAATCAATTATTTGACTCTATTTTTATATAAAATAAAAAGGTCCTGCGAAATCTTTCGCAGGACCACGGTGCAGGACGCACCATCACATTATAGGACGAGGAATTGGCGGAATATTTGCCAAACCTACGTCAGTAAACGAGAAAGCGGCCCGAACACCTTTCAGAAATGCTTCAGCCAATTCGAAAGAGCCATAGGTTTCTTCCCAAATTCCGTTTTTTTCTTCATCGACAATCACAATCTTGAATATGGGGATCGCCGGATCACCAACCAATTGTGATTCTGCCTTAACTTTAATCTTAGCCATCTTTCGCCTCCTTGATGATTTTTTCACATTACAGCATTTAAGTCAGCAGACCTCGTCAATAATCTGACCGGGAGCAATCTTTTGGTTCTCCAAATACGCCCGCAGCTTCCCGTAGGTATTAACTTCTCTGGGAATTGGAATTCGTAGATGGCATTCTCGGCAAAGAATGACGCAATGGGTTAAGGAAACAACTTTAATTTCGACGTTACCGCGGCAAACATCATGAGTGCCAATAATTTCGACAGTGCCAATGGACAATTCCAGTTTCGAATCATCGCTAGATCCAAAAGCTGGATCGGGCAGCAGCATCTCGTCAAATTCTGTCAGAACGATCGGTTGCATCCTTTTTCGCCTCCTTTTTAAAAAAACTGAATTAATTTCAAATTGAAATTTTTGGATTTTTTTCTTCATTTTCGCCTTCCGGTCTGCCCTCCAATATATCGTCGAGCTCTTCATATAGCTCTTTCACTTCCAAATTTTTATTTTTCATCTTGCGGATCGTTACTTCAAGCTCAAAGCTCTGCTCTCTGGCTAATTTGTAATCATGCTTTTTTTGAGCCAACTCTATCGCGTCTAAAATCTTCTCGCCATCGGCAATAAATTCATCCGACTTCCCGATCAAATTTTTTATTTCTATTATCTTTGGAGAAAGAACCAGTGCGGCCAGCTTATTGGAACGCGCAAAAGCTTCAACCTTTGCCACGTGGGCCAATTTCGCCTTATTGATAACGCTGAAAATCTTGAAAAAATTCCTCATCTCTTTAATTTGTTTATCAGGAATCCTTTCGCAGTTCCAAAATATCAGAAACACCACGGCTAAAACCAACAACAGCAAAATCTTGATCGCTTTCATTTAACCCTCCTTTATTTTTTTTTGAAATCTTAAGAACTATTTGGTTTTTTTAATTCCAATTTTTACTTTCCCCTCTTCCAGCTCCAATTCTTTTTCCAAATCTGGCTTGAAAGTTTTTAACTCGTCTGGCGCCTGAGCCAGAGTTTCTTTTAAAATAAATTCCTGCCAGTTCGCAAAAAGTTTTTTCAATTTCAAATTTGAAATTTGCTTTTTGAAACTGATCGCGATCCGGTCTTTTCTGGTCAAACCCAGCTCCTTTCTCATATCTTGAATTCGTCTAACCAGCTCTCTGGCTATCCCTTCCTCTTTCAGCTCTTTGGTAATTTTTTTATCAAGCTTAACTTCGGCTTTGAGTGAACTATCAAAAACAATCTTTTTCACATTTACTTCCTCTTTGATCAATTCCAAGAGCTGGCGCTCGGCTTTCAGCTTTTCACTTTTAACCATTAGCTGACCCAGGGGTTGGCGTACTTTAATTCCGCTAGAGGCGCGCTCGGCCAGCGCCTGGGCCACGATTTCGCGGGCGAGCACCATTTTTTCTTCCAGTTTTTTATTTATTGATTTTTTATCCGGCTCGGGGTAGTCGCAAAGATGGACCGACTCGGCCATTCGGCCCTTTTTTAAACCCAAATAAATTTCTTCGGACAAAAAGGGAATGAAAGGTGCCGACATTTTGGCGCATGCCAAAAGCACCTGATACAGGGTTTGGCCGGCTTCATTTTTTTCGGCCGCGCTTTGGGGCTTTTGAAATCGCCGACGCGCCCGGCGCACATACCAATTGGAAAACTCCTCAACAAATTCTTCAAAGGCTCTCGCGGCGGAAACGACGTCATAGCTTTCCAAGCTTTTTATCATTTGTAAATTAAGCGTGTTTTGGCGCGAGACGATCCAGCGGTCCAAAAGATTTTTTGATTTGAAAGCGCGCCTTGGTTTAAATTTCTTATCCAGATAGGTTTTTAAAAAGATATAGGTATTATAATATGTTCCAAAAAAACGGTTATATTTGTCGTTGATGTCTTTGAAATCAAAACGCTTGGGCTCGCCCGCCTGGTTGACGGTATAAAAATACCACCTGGCCACATCGGCCCCGTACTTTTCGATAACATCCATGGGCTTGACCACGTTGCCTTTGGATTTGCTCATTTTCTGCCCTTTGGCGTCCAAAACGTGGCCCAGCGAAATTACGTTTTTGAAACTGGGACCCTTGCCAAGCAGTGTCGAGATAGCGAGCAAAGTATAAAACCAGCCGCGAGTTTGATCCACTGCCTCACAAATAAAATCCGCCGGAAACGCCTGGCCCTCATCGATTTTTTCTTTGTTCTCAAAGGGGTAGTGCCATTGGGCATAGGGCATGGAGCCGGAATCAAACCAGCAGTCAAGGACTTCGGGCACCCGGTGCATCCGGCCGTCGCACTTGGGGCAATCAAAAACTACTGCGTCGATATAGGGGCGGTGAAAATCTTTCAGCCGCTTGCCAAGCTCCTTGGCCGAACCCACCACTTTTATTTCATCGCATTTCTCGCATTCCCAGACCGGCAAGGGCGTGCCCCAGTACCGCTCGCGAGATAAATTCCAATCTTTCACTTCTTCGAGCCACTCCCCGAAGCGGCCATGCTTGATATAATCAGGCACCCAATTGATCTGGTCGTTATTATCTAAAAGTTCCTGTTTGAGGGCCGTCATTTTGATAAACCAGGCGGTCTTGGCGTAGTAAAGCAGGGGCGTGTCGCACCGCCAGCAAAAAGGGTATTCGTGCTCATACATTTCCTCTTTATATAGCAGTTTTCTTTTTTTTAGATCGGCGACAATTTCTTTGTCCGCGTCTTTAACGAATTTTCCTTTCCATTGCACCACCTCATCTTTGAATTTCCCTTCTTCGTCCACCGTCATTAAGATCGGCAAATCATGGGTTTTGCCCGCCTCCATGTCTTCAATGCCAAAGGCCGGGGCCAGATGGACAATGCCGGTCCCATCCGCCACCGAAACAAAATCAGCGGCAATAACTTTGTAGCCGGGCTTGTCGAGTTTCATCGCAAATACCGGCTCGTATTCCCGGCCGATCAAAGTGCCGCCCAAAAATTCGCCTTCAATTTCGTAGCTTTCATCCAGGACCGACAATCTTTCTTTCGCTAAAAAATATCGCTGCTCGCCCACTCTCGCTTTCACATAGGTGATGTTTTCGCCGACTGCCAGGGCCGTGTTGCCAGGTAAGGTCCAGGGAGTCGTTGTCCAGACCAAAAAGAAAGATTGGGGCTCGGCCTTAACCGGCAATTTAAAATAGATTGAATTTTCTTTTATCTTTTCGTAGCCCTGCGCCACTTCGTGAGAGGAAAGCGAAGTGCCGCACCTTGGGCAATAAGGTACAACTTTAAAATCTTTATACAAATAGCCTTTCTGCCAAATTTGTTTGATCAGCCACCACACAGACTCTATATATTCGTTGGCGCAGGTGATGTAGGCGTTTTTGTAATCAAGCCAAAAAGCAATTCTTTCGCTAAAAACTTCCCATTCTTTTTTATAAGTGAAAACGCTGCGCCGGCAAGCTTCGATAAATTTTTCCAATCCAATTTTTTCAATATCTTTTTTGGTTTTAATTTTTAGTTGCTTCTCAGCCGCAATCTCAGGCGGCAAGCCGTGCGTGTCCCAGCCGGCTTTGCGGCCGACTAAAAAACCCCGCATAACTTTGTAGCGATTAACTATATCTTTGAAGGCGCGCGCTTCCAGATGATGAATTCCCGGCAGACCGTTGGCAAAAGGCGGCCCTTCAAAAAAGACAAAGGGCTTGGCGTTCTTGCGCTGGCTGATCGATTTTTTAAAAATATTCCGGCGCGCCCAGAATTTTAGGATTTTTTCCTCGATTTGAGGTAAATTCATGGCTTAACCAGCTCACCTTAAATTAATGAGCTAATAAATATTAATGGAATCATCATAGCGCAAATTTGCAAAATTGTCAAAAAAAAGTATAATAAAAATGGACTAAAACGGCTTAAATAAAGTAAAAAATTGATATGAAAGAATCGTATTTATACCAAAAATTAGTCCCCGAAAGAAAGCCTGCGGCTTCCAACGGGGCAAGCGAAAATCGAGTTCGCTGTCTGACCTGCGCACACAACTGTTTAATTGGCCCCGATCAGCGCGGAATTTGCGGCGTACGCGCCAATGTGGCGGGTAAACTTTTTGTTTTAAATTATGGCCGGGCCCTGGCCGCCCACCTCGATCCGATAGAAAAAAAGCCGCTGTTTCATTTTTTGCCCGGCAGCCAAACTTATTCTTTTGCCGCGGCGGGCTGCAATCTGCGCTGCGCCAATTGCCAAAACTGGGAAATTTCGCAGGCGCCAAAAGAGCCAAAAATTACCAGCCGCCAAGTCCAAGCGATGGGTTTTGAGCTGGCACCAAAAGACATTGTCGAGGAAGCACTCATCCAAAAAACGCCCAGCATTTCCTACACCTATACCGAGCCGACTATTTTTTTGGAATATGCGCTGGACACAATGAAGCTGGCGCGACAGAAAGATTTAAAAAATATTTGGGTGAGTAATGGATTTATGAGCCGCGAAACTCTGGAGTTAATAGCGCCTTATTTAGACGCGGCCAATATTGATTTAAAATCTTTTGATGATGAATTTTATCAAAAAAATTGCGGGGCGCGGCTGCAGCCGATTTTGGATTCGCTGAAACTTTTAAAAAAATTGGGCGTGTGGCTGGAAATTACGACTTTAGTCATTCCCTCGCTTTCCGACTCTGATGCGATGTTTAAACAGATCGCTCAATTTATTAAAAAAGAGTTGGGTGAGCAGACACCCTGGCACATTTCTAAATTTTCGGGCGACATTTCCTGGAAATTGCAAAATTTGCCCGAAACGTCAACTGAAATTTTAAAAAAAGCCTATCAAATCGGCAAAGACGCAGGTTTAAAATATGTTTATTCGGGCAATGTGCCGGGCCTGGATTCAGAAAATACATATTGCCCCAAATGCAACAGCTTAAACATCGAGCGCCTGGGTTATCGAATTAGCCGCCGCGACAAAAATGGAAAATGTTTTAAATGCGGCGAGGATTTGGATTTAACACTTAGCTGAGGAATCAAAGGAGGAAATCATAGGCGCCCTTCCGCTCGAGCGGAAGGGCGCCTAGCTTTTTTATCAAATTCATTGACTACATTTTTTCCGGCGCGGAAATTCCCATCAATGCCAAAGTGCTTTTCAAAACAATTCGCGTCGCCTCAACCAGGCTCAGGCGCGCCCGGGTTTTTTCTCTATCTTCAGAAATCACCCGGCACTCTTCATAGAACTTATGGAACGTCCGAACCAGATCCAGCGCGTATTGAGGAATACGCTGCATCTGATAGTCATTGGCCGTGTCTTCAACAACTTCAGGTATCCTAATCAACTGCTTAATTAAATCCATCTCAGCGGTTTCATTTAGTAAATCCAGAGTTTTAACCGGCACCTCAAAGCCCGCGCCCTCAACCGCGGCTTTTTTCAAAATGCTGGAAATTCTGGCGTGGGCATATTGGATATAATAGACGGGATTTTTTTCGGAGCGCTCTCGCGCCAAATCCAGATTAAAGTCCATGTGCGAGTCGGAGCTATACATTAAAAAGAAAAATCGCGCGACGTCTAATGGGACTTCTTCAAACAATTCATCCAGCGTCACATAAGTACCGGCGCGCTTAGACATCTTAACTTCTTTACCACCCTTAAACAGCCGTACCAGCTGAATTAGTATAATTTCCAAAATACCCGGCATCTCAAGCGCTTTTTTAGCCGCCTGCAAGCGCGCTACGTAGCCGTGATGGTCCGCGCCTAAAATATTTATCACTTTATCGAATTTTCTTTTATTAAATCTATCATCCAGATACGCCGTGTCTGGTAAAATGTATGTCGCCTCGCCGCTTCTTTCGGCTTTATCCGAAGTAATCACAACTCTATCCTTTTCGTCGCCAAACTTGCTAGCCTTAAACCACAAAGCTCCTTCCTTTTTATAAACCAAATCTCTTTCTTTTAGCAACGTCAATGTTTTTTCAATGGCTCCGCTATCGCGCAGATTTTTTTCTGAGAACCAATTATCAAATTTAATTTTCATCCGCTCCTCGATTGTCGGCTTTATCATGGTCTCCATTATAATTTGCGCTGCCTTAAAACCGATTTCCTTTGCTTTTTTATCCGACAAATCGCCCAGCTCTTTTCGTAGCTTTTCAATATATTCACCCTTGTATTGAGCTTTTTCATCACCCAGAATTGAATGGCCCAAAATTTCGACCTGATAGCCGGTATCGTTTACATAATATTCCCGAGAAACTTCAAAGCCGGCTTTTTTTAAAACATTGGCAAGTGCATCGCCGAAAAAACCACCCCGGCCATTGCCGAGCGTCAAGGGCCCGGTGGGGTTGGCGGAAATAAACTCCACCTGCACTTTTTGGCCCCAGCCCAGGTCGAGCGAGCCAAAATTTGTGTTCTCCTCCAGCACCTCTTCAACTTGTTCCCGCAGATATTCTTTGAGCAAATAAAAATTGATAAAACCGGGCGGCGCGATTTTTATTTCGGCAAATTTGATTTTTTCTTTTAGGCGTTTGGTTAAAATTTCGGCGATGGTTTGGGGCGGTTTTTTTGCCTGCGGCGCGATCTTTAAAGCAATATTGGTGGAATAATCTCCGTAATTTTGATCTGAGGGGCGCTCGACCAAAATTTGAGACGGTTCAAAAGTGGGCAGCATTTCCTGCATTTGATATTCTCTAACGACCTGCATGAGGGCATCTTTTATATCTTGTCTGGTCATGATTTTTCTTATCTTCAGTTTATGTCAAATAAATGATAAAGTAAACTTAACCAATATGCCAGGTAGTGAAAATTCGACTGCTGCCTGGCAGCAATTGCTAACCATGTCGAATTTCTACTACCTGGTATGTCCGATTACGCTTATAACCGCCAAGCGGCCTATGAGTACGAATTCCTCGAAAAATATGAAGCGGGGCTGGTTTTGGCCGGCCATGAAGTTAAAGCAATCAGAACCGGCCGCCTGACGCTTCAGGGCGCCTACGTTGTGATTCGAGGCGCAGAGACCTATTTATTAAATGCCTCAATTGCGCCCTATCAAGCCAAAAATACGCCTCCAGGATACGAGCCGACGCGCTCGCGAAAACTCCTACTGCATAAATCAGAAATCAGCTCACTCATCGGACAAACCAAGCAAAAAGGGTTGACTTTAGTGCCGCTTCGCGTTTATAATAAATCAGGTAAAATTAAGCTGGAATTTGTCCTGGCGCGCGGCAAGAAAGAATTTGATAAACGGGAGAAAATCGCCAAGCGCGAAGCCCAGAGAAAGATCCAGCGGGCCATCAGAGGAAAACCCGAATAAATGGGGACGCTAGGCCTCGACAGTTAATTTCTTTAAAATAAGCAAGCCGAGTTTGCTAGAAACTCGTTAAACTTCAGCAAAACCAATAAGTGCCAACTTATTGAACAAAGTGAATACGGCTTTAACGCCGTCATTCGCTCCGGCTTTAGCCTAAACGCTTTGGCCCATCCGGCTTGTTGATTCTCGATAGGCAAAATCCGGGTGTTATTTAATCGAGATAAGTGGCATCTTTTCCAGGAGGTGTGACTAAAAATTTACTGGATAGGATTTATGATATTTTGCCTGATTTAAAGTTTTAGATCCGAAATAAAAAAATTAGGATAAGCTTGTAGAATTATTTTAAGGTTATTTTCTGGACAGGGGTTCAATTCCCCTCGTCTCCACTCGACTCACCCCTCGGTTTAAACCTCGGGGTCGCTCGTGGCAAGCCGCCAGCACTCACAATAAAAATATAAAAATTAATTTTAAATTTTATTAATTTTAACCGAGTCAACAATCAAATAAGAGCGGCCGAAGTTAGAGTAATTGACGAAGAAGGAAAACAATTAGGCGTTATGCCGACCTGGCAGGCGCTGACTTTGGCCCGCGAGCGCGGGCTGGATTTAATTGAGGTGGCTGCCAAGACCGAGCCGCCCGTGTGCCGCATTGCCGACTTTGGCAAATTTCAATATCAGAAAGAGAAACAAAGCCGCGGGCACAAGCCCCATCAAGTGGAAATCAAAGGGGTGAGACTCGGCTTCAACATCGCCAAGCACGACCTGGAAATAAAAGCGAGGCAGGCACAGAAATTTTTAGAAAAAGGTGACCGTGTCAGGGTCGAGATCATATTGCGGGGAAGAGAAAAGGCTTTTGCCCATCTGGCTAAAAATAAGTTGGAAGATTTTAAAAATTTTATTGCCATTGAAATAAATATTGACCAGCCAATTAGCAAACAACCGCGGGGATTTTATATGCTGATAAGCAAGGCTCGTTAGAAATTAATAACGGGCTGAAAGAAAATAGCTTACAAATTTACAGATTTTTTACAGATATACAGATAATTTATTCGTAATTATTAGCGAGCCAGCCCATCACTGGCCAAGGGATACCGGCAAAAATTCTACGGCTGGCCAAATTCGTATAAATTCGTAACCTAAGTTAGAATACCGCTTATTTTTATGAAAACCATAAAATTCGCCTCAAAAAGATTGAAATTAACTAAAACAGGCAAAGTGCTTTTTCGGCCGGCCAAACAAAATCATTTTAACGCTAAAGAGTCGGGCAGCCATACCCGCGGCAAACGGGGGCTCAAAAGTCTGTCTAAAAGTCAAACAAAAATATTTAAAAAAATACTTAGCTACTGACAAAAAATCATGGCGAGAGTTAAACGCGCCGTCGGCGCACACAAAAAAAGAAAAAAGATTTTGAAACTGGCCAAGGGCTACATGTGGAATCGCAAAAACCGCTATAAGGCCGCCAAAGAAGCGGTCCGCCACGCTCTGGTCCATGCCTACGTTGACCGCCGCAGAAAAAAGCGCGATTTTCGGCAACTTTGGAATATCCAGATTAACGCGGCCTGCCGCGCGCAGGGAATGAATTACAGCCGATTTATCGCCGGTTTGAAAAAAAATAAAATTGAACTTGACCGAAAAATTTTAGCCGACTTGGCAATAAATAATCCAGAAGTCTTCAGCCAAATTATTGAAAAAGTAAAACCCCACACCTAATCGGGATTTTAAAAGACTTCTTCTATTTTTTGACTTTTAATTTTTTTAACCAAAACAAATTATTTTTAGAAACACAATATGAGCCAGCGGCTCTATCCCAATTAGGTGTAGGGGTAAAATAGTTTTTCTTTAAAAATCCAATTCCAAGGAGGGGCCATGAAAGAACGAAAATTGCTGCATAAGTTTTACGCGGTGACGCAAAACTCTGTTTATCTGGTAACTGACAAAAGGGACAAAAACCTCGTACCTCTGGTCAAAAAAATCGCCCTCAAAGGCGAAAGTAAAATTTTGGTCGGCGACCGCCCTAAAGAAGGGAGTTTGGTGGGCATCTCCCGCTTCGGCATTATTCTATACAATGATATCAAACGTCGAGATCCGGAGCTTAACATGGCGCTCTGGGGAGGCAAAAGTTCTCCAATCACCGCCCTGTTTCTTAACAGAAAACAGGCTCTGGCTTGCCTGAATTCAGAATACTTACAAATGTGCGATTGCCGTTGGCAACGACAAACTAAAAAAGTTAATAAAGCAATCGGCAAAGATCATCCGGTCTTCGTTGTCTCGAAACTTGCCAGCCCCCTCGTTTAAAATCATCAGAACTTAAAGCGTCCGGCTATCCAAGCCGTGGCGCTTTTTATTTTGAGATAAATCAAACAAAATGCAATCAAAAATATTCCCAAACTATCAAAACCCACATCCAGCAGTTTAGCCTGGCGTTCCGGCACGAAATACTGGTGCGCTTCATCCGAAAAAGCGTAACCAACCGCTAAAATCAAACTCCAAATCAGCGCTTTTTTAAAATCAATTTTCTGACCAAAATATAGCGCCCGCCAAATTAGCAAAAACAAAATTCCAAAAATGCCAGCGTGCGCCAGTTTTCTCAAAAAGACATCCCAAAAAACCACCATACCAGAGCCTAAATTCGGCACGCCCGAAAAATAAAAAATAATACCGGCCCAAAGCAAAACCGGCAGCCAACATTTTAAAAAATTAATAAATTTGTCCATCAAGATAAAGTTTGAGTCGCAACGGCCTGGTGGCCATTGCGACTCTTTGATCTCAAATAATTTCTTCCTCTATTCTCTCTTGCAGCTTCTTCAATTTTTCAACGGCTTCTACCAGCTTCGGGTATGCCACCGAAAGGCACAGCTTAAAAACTTCGTTATTATGGCTACTATCTCTTTCAAGACACTCCATTCGCGTCTTTGATATTTCTATCCGCATCGATGATAGAAGGGCGATTACGGGAGAAAGCTCCCTGTCTTGAATTTCTAATAGAAATTTCTCTTCCTCTTCCCTTCCAAATACCTTTCTCATGGCTCCTCCTTTTTAATTAAAGATTTTATTCCCTTTAATTTTGACTCCTTCCCTCCTTAAAATTTTTATTTTTGCGAAAGAACCGCGCCTGAAGCCGCCGATTTTGCCGTCGGAACGGATAACGCGATGACAGGGAATTTTTGCATCGCAATTTTTATTTAAAGCATGGCCGACCGCTCTGGCCAATTTGCGATTACCTAATTTTACCGCAACCTCTTGATAAGTCAAAACTTGCCCGCGCGGGATTTTTTTAACTACTTGATATACTCTTTTTTGAAATTTTGTTAAGAAACGCATTGGCTTTTTTTAAAATTTTCTGACTACCTCTATATTTCTTTAATTTTTTAACCGCTACCTTATAGGGCGACCATTCATAACCTAGATGCTCCCACGATATCTTAACCTTCTTGTTCTGTGCTTGAGCCAAAAAGAAAGCCACGATCTTGAAAAGCGTTCTACCACGAAGTTCAATTCTACGAGAGTCTTTTGGCACACGATAAAAATATTTATCATAAATTTTAAATCCCGGCACAAATCTAAATTTTTTAATCCCGGTTTCTTCCGAAATCTCACGCCTAGCTGCGAATTTTTCTGTCTCGTTCTTATCAATGCGCCCCTTAGGAAAATTCCAATAGGTTTTGTTGTGTTGCAACAACAAATATTCTATTTTACCTTCACGCGAACGGTGAAACACCACCGCTCCGGCTGATTTTTCAACTGGCATACCAGGTAGTAGAAATTTAACTAATTATTTATTGTCAAATACAATAATAGCCTTTAACTAATTACCGAGTTTATAAAAAATTGTTATTTACCAAGTAGTTCGACTAAACTGTCAAATTTTCACTACCTGACATATTAACTAGACAAATAAGTTTTGTTAATTAATCTTTTTCCGACCGACCAAATTTCGCAAATAGAACCTTGGCTACAGATAGCTTTAACATTGTGTATATCGTCGAAACTGCGTTTGGAAATTTTGAGTAAAGCGGCGATAATCGGATCCTGATGTGAAACAAAAACTAAATTTTGACCGGGAAATTTTTTTATCCCCTTATTAATGGCTTTAAGCATTCTAGCAGCCATGTTTTTGAATGTTTCCCCGGCTTTCGATTTTGAAGGTTGGCGATAATAAAGCAGAAATTCTTTTGGATGTTTAATTTTGGCTTGTTCTTTGGTGAGGCCTTGAGAAAAATATCCAAAAGCCGACTCTCTTAAATTTTTCTCGGTGATTATTTTTATTCTTTTACCAATCGCTTTTTGGATAATCTTCGCCGTTTGCTGTGCTCTTTTTTGGGACTGACAAAAATCGCGGCAATGTTTTTGCGCTTCAAAAATATTCCGGCTTTCTTGGCCTGTTTTTTCCCTTTTGGACTCAAGAACACGGGCAAATAACCGTAGATTATTTTTTTCTTATTGACCACTTCTCCGTGGCGAACCAAAAAAATCCGTGCAAATTTCATTTTAATCCCCCCTGTCATGCCGGATTTAATCCGGCATCCAGAATCTGGATTCCGGCTTTCGCCGGAATGACAATCAGTTACTCTTTAAAAATTTTATTAGTTCTTCGTAACTCAGCGTATTGATAATATCCTTTTTCTCCGACACATCCGCGTCGCTTCGCTCCCAAGAAACCCTCGGTTTCTTGCGCTCGCCCCGCAATGCGGGGCTCGCTGTTTTCCTATACGGGGAACACCCAGTTCCCCGACCCCTTCTGCGCGGCCGGGCTTTTATTTTTTGTGACTTTTTAAAAAATTAATGAGTTCGCTGTAATCCAAAGTGTTAATTATATCTTTCCGTCCAGCCCAGCCTCGTCGCGCCTGGGCAATGCCAAGTTCAATGTTGCGCAGTTGAGTTTTGCTGTGGGAATCAGTACCGATGGATAGTTTTACACCCGCCTGGACCGCTTTTTTAATATGAACGTCGTTTAAATCCAGCCGGTCGGGGTAGGAATTAATTTCCAACACCGTGCCTGTGCGCTTGGCGCACGCAAGCAATTTTTCAAAATCGACTTCATATCCAGAGCGGCGCTGAATCACGCGAGCGGTGGGATGAGCGATAATATCAACGTGAGGATTTTGCATGGCGCGGCAGATCCGTTCGGTCATATCCAGCCGCGACATTTTGAAATTAGAATGGACCGAGGCCAAAACAATGTCCATTTTTGCCAAAACTTTGTCAGACACATCTAATGTGCCGTCTTTACGAATATTAACTTCCACGCCTTTCAAAATTCGAATCCCGCTCAAAGACTTATCAATTTTTTCGATCTCTATAATATATTTTAAAATCGTTGGCTCATCCATCCCGCCGGCAATTCGTAGCTCGCCGGTGTGATCGGTGATGGCAATGTATTCCTGACCCAGTTTTCTGGCCGCCTCGGCCATTTGCTCAATTGTGCCGGCACCATCCGACCATTCCGAGTGCATCTGCAAATCACCCTTAATGTCTTGATATTCCACCAACTTAGGTAAACCATCAGATTTACCCTGAGCTTGTTGAAGGGCTGCTTCAATCTCTCCGGTATTTTCGCGCAGTTCCGGCTCCATCCATTCCAATCCCAAAATTTTATAAACATCCTGCTCGGTCTTGCCGGCAATCTGTTTTTTGCCCCGATATACACCATATTCGTTAAGTTTCAGTTTTTTATCCTGAGCAATCTTGCGAAGGACGATATTGTGGTCTTTGTTTCCGGTGAAATATTGGAGCGCCGCACCAAAACTTTCAGGCTGTAACACTCGAATATCGGCATCCAGACCGGCGTCCAGGCGCACCGAGCTTTTGGTCTCACCCTTGGCATAAATCTTTTCTACCTCGGGCATGGAACAAAAAAAATCCATTACTTTATCTGGTTTATTTGAAATTGCTAAAATATCAATATCGCCTATTGTCTCTTTCATCCGCCGGATGGAACCGGCCGCAATGGCTTGGGAAACAAAATCTAAATCTTTGAGTCGTTTTTCAATTTGGCGCACCAGCGGCAAAATATAGCCCAACAAAAATCTGCCCTTGTCCCCTTTGGAAAATTCAATTCCGCGTAAAATATTTTCCTCTACCTTTGGCCCGAATCTCGGCAATTTTTGCACCAGATGTTTTTTGGCGGCCTTTTCCAAATCTCCCACGGTTTTCACTTTCAGTTTTTCATAAAGCACTTTTATCATTTTAGGGCCGATGCCCTCAATCGCGCTCAAATGTTCCAAATCAACCGGACAGTCTTTGCGCAATTTTTCGTATTCTTTGATTTTGCCGGATTTGATAAATTCCTCGATTTTTTCCGCCAGGCCCTGACCCACGCCTTCAATCTCCATTAAGGCTTTCGTGCCGCCGCGCTTGTAAACATCTTCTAGATCATCTTCCATTGATTCAATCAAGCGTGCCGCCCGCTCATAGGCCTGAGGCTTAAAAGCTACGTCTTGCATGAGGTAGTATTCGGCCATCTGATAAAATATCTTAGCAATTTTAGCGTTAATCATAGAAAATTTTGCCTGCCCCGCCGTAGTCCCGCTCTGCGGGACGAAGGTGGGCGATTTTTTGATTTATCATAATTACTCCAAATTATTATTCGCATGGGCGCACCTGCCCAGTTAGATAACTGCACATCTAACGGGGTGAACATTGCCGAAGCACGAAGTGCGGAGGCGCGCTTTTCGCATGCTATTCTTTTGGCGCTGGTGGCTCCACTATTTTAATTTCAGGGCCAAAAATAGCTTTACCGTCTTTTGTCCGCATTTGTTTTGAGATCAAAATAGGTAAAAAAGCGCTTAAAATAATGAAAATTATTACTCCTTCAAAGAGGGCTAAAAAGCCGTAGCTCTGGACGATCACTCCCCCCAGGGCACCAGCAACACCCGTACCTACACCGATCAAAGTGCCCCTCACGCTCCAATCATATGCCTCTTTGCCCTTATCAATGTGGCGCGTGAAAAGAGCAGTGTAACCGGGCATATTCATCCCCATACCCAAACCGTAAATCCCCTGCAGGACATATATATGCCATGGCAAACGCGAAAAAATAAAACCAAAAACAGCTAACGCTGCTAAAAAATTGCCGATTATGATAAACCAAAGATCGTCTTTTTCGCCATGATTTTTATCAAGATATTTTCCGAAAGGAATCATCACTAGGGCGTGAACTATCCAATAAATCGCGGCGGAAAATCCTACCACCTCAATATTACCCCCCTGAATGTTTTCGGTTAAAAAAATGGCAAAAATCGGCGCGACAAAACCAAGGCCCGTCAATAAAGCCAGGTCAGAAAGAATTAAAACTTTTATAACCTTGTTCATAGTTTTCAGAATTTTAAATATTATATCTCTTCTGGTCGGATTTCAATAGTCTGGCCTTTTTGGATTTCGCCAGATAAAATCCTGCGGCTGATTAAATCTTCAATTTTGTCTTGAATTACCCGCTTCATGGGCCGGGCGCCAAACTCAGGAGTGTAGCCCAGCTCCGCGACTTTTTGCGCCAGAGTGCTCGTCGGCACAAAATTAATTTCTTGCTCTGCCAATCTTTTCGCCAAACCTTGAAGCTGCAGTTGCGCAATTTTAACTAAATTTTCTTTTGATAACGGTTCATAAATAACCACGCCGTCAAAACGGTTCAAAAATTCCGGCCGGAAAATGCCTTGTTTTTGAATATAATCCAGAATTTTTTCTCTGATTATCGCAAGATCGATGCCGCCCGCCACCGTCTCGCGAATCAACTCGGCTCCGGCGTTTGAAGTGGCGACAATAATCGTATTTCTAAAATTGGTCTTCCGTCCCCAGGCGTCCGTCAGCCAGCCTTCATCCAAAACTTGCAAAAACAAATTTAAGATATTGGGGTGGGCTTTTTCAACTTCGTCCAATAGAAGCAGCGAGAATGGATTTTCCCGCACCTGAGTTACCAAATAGCCGGTTTCGCCCTGCGCCGTGCCGATTAGACGAGCCAGGTCTTGCGCGTTTTGAAACTCTGACATGTCCAGACGAATCATGCGCTCCTCCTGCCCAAAATAAGCCTGGGCCAGCGCTTTGGCGGTTTCGGTCTTGCCCACACCAGTCGGCCCCAAAAAAAGAAATGAGCCGATCGGCTTTTTCTTTTCACCAATGCCAAGTCTGGCCCGACGCATGGCTGAAGCCACGCCCTTAATGGCCTGCTCCTGATTAATGACGCGCTGATGCAAAACGTCCTCAAGACCAACCAGTTTTTCTTTCTCTTCTTTAGCCACCTC
>Ga0315274_10004801_pt1 | contig 19842 bp, 18 predicted proteins | sample YL17G02_20_MG_FD_203700 | JGI IMG/M metagenome (GOLD analysis project Ga0315274, IMG submission 203700) | Sediment microbial communities from Yellowstone Lake, YNP, Wyoming, USA - YL17G02_20 | ecosystem: Environmental > Aquatic > Freshwater > Lake > Sediment | place: USA: Wyoming | collected... | reverse complement strand
TACCACCTGGAGGAGGTCTTTGGCCCGCAGGCGCTGCAGCCAGAACGGAGTCCGCTTGCCCTTCTGCGCGCCCGGCAAGAGCAGCGCACGCGCCGCATTCTGGCGGAATCGTGCTCCAAACACAGCCGAATTGGGCAGTTCGCGCAGGATTCGCTCGCGGGCCTCTGTTGGCCCCATGTCGGTCACCACGTCGAGTGGAAAGTCAGCTTCAGCATCGAGAAGACGGAAGAGGATGCCATCGTCGTTGGTCTGCACCTCGACCTCAATGCCGATGCGTTCGCGCAGGGCACCAGCCAGAGCCAAACCCCATGGGCCATTGACGCGGCCGCCAAAAGGCGTGTGGATCACCATCCGTGGATCGCCGAGGGAGTCTTCGAATACCTCGACGAGGATCGTCCGGTCGGAAGAGATGGCCCCGACCTGGTCGAGCTGGCCGGCCACATAGTCCAGCGTTTGCCAGGCCGAGGATGCATCGAGGGCGTAATCCTGGCCCAGCCAAGTTAGCAGAGCCTGAACTGCCGGGGTTTCGCGTTTCTGACTGATCTCACCAAGGTCCTGGATGTCCAGTTCCCGCCGAACCTGCTCCAGCCGCTCGGCTACCGTCCGCCGGAAGGCGCCCACCCGTTGGCCCAGTTCGTAAGGACGCCAGGGATAGTCGCCGCGCCAGAACGGCATCCTGGGGACGGCCCCTGGCGCTTCGGCCACCACGACCCTGTCGTCGGTGAGGTCAACCACGCGCCAGACCTGGGAACTGAGCATGAGCGTGTCGCCAATGCGCGTCTCAAAGACAAACTCCTCATCCAGCTCTCCCAGCTTGGTCTTGCCATCGCTGAGATAGACACCAAAGGCGCCGGTATCGGGAATGGTGCCGCCGTTGGTCAGGGCTAGCAGGCGAGAGCCGGGCAACGCGGCCAGCTTGTTGTTCACCCGGTCCCAAGCCAGGCGCGGACGGAGCTCCCGGTAGGCCTGGCTGGGGTAGCGGCCGGCGAGCATCTCTAACGTGGCCAGGAAAACACGCCGGGTCAGATGGTGGTAAGCATAGGCGCAGCGGACCCAATCGAAGAGGGCATCGATATCCCATGTTTCGACAGAAACCATGGCCACAATCTGCTGTGCCAATACATCCAGCGGCTGGCTAGGGGTGTGTGTGGGCTCAACCTCGCCGCGCAACATCCCGCCAGCGATGGCCGCGGCCTCGATGACGTCTTCTCGGTGCGTGGTGAAAATGCGCCCTTTGCTGGTCTGTCCTACCAGGTGGCCAGAACGGCCAACTCGCTGCAAGCCCTGAGCCACCGACTTGCAGGATTGCAGTTGCACGATCAGATCAACTGAGCCAATGTCGATGCCCAGTTCCAGGGATGATGTGCCTACCAGGGCTGGAAGCTCACCCGCCTTGAGACGCCGTTCCAGGTCCAGGCGAGCCTCTTTGGACACGCTGCCATGGTGAACGCGAATGGGGCTGCCATGCGTGCCGTTGGCGGCGGCCATCATGCCAATGCCCTTGACCACGCCTCCTTCGACCAGGCCGGAGACCTTGCCTGTGGCTTCGGCGGCGATCTGCGCATTGAGACGGTCGGCGGTGCGTTCGGCCAGGCGGCGGTTGTTGACGAAAATGAGGGTGGTCTGGTGCTGCCGGATGAGCTGCAGGACGCGGGGAACGATGGAGGGCCAGATCGAGTCACCGCCCAGATTGCGAAAGTCATCAACGACGGTTACCACCTGCAGATCGAGGGCCTTTTCATAGGCTGCGCGGACGATAGTCACCGGTCGCCCCTGCAACGAGCGGGCATCTCCCTCTCCCTCGGATCTCGATCCGCGCCATTCGCTTCCGCCTAGAAAGCGGGCCGCCTCGTCCAAGGGTTGAATGGTCGCCGACAGGCCAAGTCGCTGGATAGGTTGACTGGCCAGGTGTTGCAGGCGCTCGAGGCTGAGGGAAAGGTGAACCCCGCGCTTGTTGCCGGCCAGCGTATGGATCTCGTCCACGATCACCGTGCGCACGGTACGGAACATTTCACGTGCCTTGGGGCTGGTGAGCAGCAGGTAGAACGACTCTGGGGTGGTGATCAGGATGTGCGGTGGCTGGCGAAGCATGGCTTGCCGTTCCCGCTGCGGCGTATCGCCGGAACGAACTGCCACCCGGATCGGCGGCAAGTCGAGTCCGAGCTCATCCGCCTTCCTGCGGATGCCAGCCAGGGGCAGGCGCAGGTTGCGGTGAATGTCGTTGTTCAGGGCTTTCAAGGGAGAAATGTAGACGAGGCGTACGCCAGAGATGTCATGCTCGCCCGTCGAGGCACCTTTTCCCGTGGGCGAGGGCATTGTCTGCCTTGCCGTCGCCTGGTCCTGTAGAGCGGTCAACTCGCGAAAGAGTTGGTCGATCCCCCAGAGGAAAGCGGCCAGCGTCTTGCCGGAGCCGGTCGGGGCGAGGATCAGGGTGTGCTCGCCTCGTTGGATGGCCGGCCAGCCCTGCGCCTGAGGCGGTGTAGGTTGACCAAAGCTTTCCTCGAACCAGGCGCGAACGGGGGCCAGAAAAGAGGCCAGCCCGTTTTCGGGACCAATCGGCGCGGATTGAGATCCGTGGATAGTCGACATGGCGTCTAACCCTGGTAGTGTGCTGAGTCCGGGCGCTACCTGGTCCATTGTACTGCTGTCTGAGCTTTGCGGCAACATGCCTGCCGTGAAAGTGAAGCGGATGGGTACATCCGAGGGTTCAGCTACCCCATTCAGTGCCACTCGAGGGCATCACACTCATTGAGTCGCAAGACGCGGTTGATGTCGCCGATGTGCTGCTGGGTGTGGCGCATCAGGTAGAGCAGCTTGCCCAGGTAGGTTTTGCCTGTCCAAGGGTGGACAGTTTCGGAGGCGTTCAGATCCCCGTCTGTTTTGCCGTCCAACGTCCGGTGAACTAGCTGCTCCACGTCCCTTTGATAGGCGCGCATAGCCTCCTTGTCCGGCACCGACTTGGCCTGGGCGTCCTCCCAATTCAGACCAAAGCGATGGGCCCAGGGAAAGCCTTCGTTCTTGTCGCCCAGATAGAACTCGGCTGTCTCCAGCACATGGGCCATCCACTGCCAGACGCCCTTGAGCCTCTGATCCGCATATGCCCACGCACTGTCGTTGGCCCGTCCATAGACGCCATCCAGCGTCCTGAACTGGCGGTCAAAGTGATCCACAAACTCGTCAATCGCTGCCATTCTTACCTCCTCGTGAAGGCGCCGGGATGTACTCATCCGCGACCTTTTCGCCGGGAAACAAGGCCGTGTATTCGGTGACACCGACCGGCCCGTCCAACAGAAACGAGTGCCACCTGTCCTGAGGTGGTGGGCCGAACCGGATCTCGACGGTTCCGGCTGTGACGTCAAAGACCATGGACCACAGGGTGCCGGCCCGGTGCTCCGGACTGTAGCTGCTCACCCCCGTAGCCCAATCGCGGTCCAGGAATGCCTTGAGGCCACTCCCGTCGATCCGGCCCATATTCTCGCGCAGCCACGCTCCTAATGCGTCGTACCGTCGGGTCGAGTGAGGGCTGTGGTCGGAAAGATCCAGCAATGTAAAGTGGTTGGTGGACACCAGGTACTGCTCGCCGGTATTGGGGCCAATCCGCTGGACCGCACGCTTGTGTCCGGCGATCTCGACCAGCGCCGCAGCACCGTATCGGTTGGCGACCAGGAGTTTGCCGTTGCTGCCAATGGGCATGCGCTGCCAGAGATCCAGCGCCTCGTCGATGGTCTTGCACCGATCCAGGGCGCTGCGGACGGCAATGGCATAGTGCAGCCCGTGAGGCTCCGTCCAGTCTTCGGGGACCCGGTTCCACGCAGCGGAAAGAGTCACGCACAGCCCGTGCTCGTTCAGGCCGTCGAGCCGCCCCATGCACATATCCGAGAAGCCCAGGTGACTGGCCTGACCCTTGATCCGCGTGGTGCACAGACGGAGGTCCGCATCGGCCAGACCCATGTCATAGTTCCTGGCGATGTAGAGGTGGTGGTCTGCGGTGATGGCTGGCAGGACAACGGCATGGGTGCATCCCGGGACCGGCGGGCCGATGGCGGCGCAGAAGAGAGCCTGCTCAAAGGATAGGCCCAGGCTATCCGCAACGCCCTGGGTCTCCTCGATCAGGCCTGGACAGTACTCGTCGTACAGCCGCTGCATGTGGCGCGCCGTCTCCTCTGGTTCAGGTGGCTCGTAGGAGAGCAGTGTGCGGCCGGCCTGCTTGAGGAACTCGCCCTGCAGCCGGCCCGCTTCGTATGACGAGCCTTCGACGATGGCGTGTTGGTACCGGACCTCGAAACCAGCGGATGGGTACATCCGACCGGACTTGCCACCCGGCGGTGGCGATGTGGCTACCATGCTGATGTCTCCTTTCCATTCTGTTTCTCGGCTAGATCCGTCCGTAGGCCGCCAATCTACAGATGGCGTCCAGGGTCCAGCGACCACGCCACTCCAGGAGTGCGGCAGGCCCGGGAGTGTCCCAACTGATCGGCCAGCCACCATCCGGTTGTTGCCGATCCATGAGGTCCCGGAGATGGTCGTCGATCTGTTCCTCCGAAAAGAGGGCACGCCAGGCGGAGGAGGGGCCTGGCGCGAAATGAAGTGGGGTCAAGCCGTAGCCCGGCACCGAGGCCTCAGGGATGAAGAACCTTGCACGTGGGAGGGCGGAAGCGACTGCGTCAAACAGACGCTTGGCCAGCGTTCGGTCGGGCAGGTGGTCTGCCAGACGAGCGGCACCCAGGAGCGTGTGCGCTTCGAGTGGCGGGTCCATGGTGAGCATGGAGCAACAGGTCTCCGTGGCACGGGACAGCCACGGATGGTGGATGCCCTGGTAGTGAAGGAGTCCGCAAATGCCTGCCGTGGGGTTCAAGTCGGGATCTAGTGGTGACTGGCTCCAGTGAGGTGCATGTGGGGACCTGCGGGCGGTATCCAGGAGCGGCGGAACGAGCCCGCGCTCGTCCGAAACGGACTCGAGGAAGGGACAGACCGAGAGGGCGAGCTCCTGGTCACGGCAGCCAGATTCGCGCAGGGCGGCCAACCCGACCTCAACGAATAGTGGCTGGCTTTCCGGGCAACGCAGGTCCGGCTCCAGTGCATGCCCAAGGCCGCCGTCAGGGTTGCGGTAGGCTCGTACGGCCTGAGCAGCGGCAGCCGGGGAGGCGTTCGCAAAGTGAACCTCAAAGAGACGTCGTTCGAGCAACCGGGCGTGTGTCAGGACGAAACTGCGTGCGTGGGAAAAGACATCACTCATGGGTTGGCCTCCTACTCTAGCGGCAGATGCAGCTCGGGAGTCTGTTCATGGGGAGCGCGGATCTGGGCAAACGCTGCGCCCGCGCTCATTCATGCCACGACCTCTTTCAGTATGCCGGCTTGTGCTTCCAATCATCTCTCTTTGTGTGGTTCGTTCTTGTACTTACGGACCAGGCAGGCATGGAGCATTGCGCACTTGTTCGGTTGGCCTTTGATACCGGGTTTGAGATACCCCTGTGGGTGCCAATCCAGGATATGGCGTCCCTCCATAGGAACTCCTTCATAGATTCGACACCATCTGCCTCAAACCCGCCACGCCTTGGCGTTCAGCCTCACCTGCCTCGCGGACGAGTTGCGCACCCTCAGGGCTGGCAAACGTCGTTTGCCAATCCCATCCGTCGGGTCGCTCCGGGTACAGTTCGGCCAATGCGCGGAGCTTGTCGCGCACGACGGTGTAGTGACCAACAGCTTCGTCGAACGATGCATCGCACTTGCCGGGCAAGCGCACTTGGGCTTCCTTGAGGAATTCGACCGCCATCTCCCGACACTCCAGCCAGACCTGGTTGATGTAGGCCTCGCCATCACGGTTAGCGCGGCCTGTCTCCAGCGCTTCTGCCCACATCGCATAGCTGGCCAGGCCGGTGCAGTATCGCGGGCCGATAGCCCAGCCGTCGGGACGTTCCACGCGATCCAGCACTGTAACGAGCGCATCTTTGACCGTCTTGCTATCGGACGCGGGTTCTGCCGGTCGCACACAATTGACCGCGAGTTGTTTGACATCAAAGGTCCCGAGCTTTTGCCAGGGGCACGTACCGCCTGAATCCCATCCGGAGTATAAGTATCCCGCATCGTCATAGCCGGTGATGACATAGTAAGCGGGGATGTGTGTCAGCTCCCAGGCATAGCAAGGCAGGCCCTGATCGATTCTGGCCCGGACAAAGTCAAAAGCGTCGCGCTGCTTCTGGAGAAACACGTCAGCAGGCAGGGTGAGGGCCACCTCGTGCTCGACGGTAAGCCGTTCGACGGTGAAACCGAGGTTCGGCGCAAGATCAAAGAGCATCGAGATGTCCCATGCCTGCGCGCAATCCACAAAGACAGTGTCATTCATGTTGAGCACGAACGCATTTCCCGTCCCGCCGTACAACCACGGGAACGAGATGGCTATGTCCAGGTAGTCCACACAGCCTTTGATACAACCCATATGCTCGTTGAAACGTTGGCGCCACTTGAGACCTGCTAGCTTTTTCAGGTTTTCCTTCCCTTTCCTGATTCAGACGCAAGCCATTCCGCCCGCGAGAGGGCGAATTCGCCTCGCGCGACCTCGGTCAGGCCCAGCCGTTTGAGTAACCTAACGGAGGGTTCATTGGCCGGATGGGTGCCGGTCAGTATCCCATCTGCCGCCAACGGACCAAACACATAGCCCATGGCCGCCTGGCAGCCTTCCGTTGCATAGCCCTGGCCGTAATAGCCAGGATGGAACACATAGCCGAGGTTGTACACCCGACCCTCTTGCTCTTCCCGCCGGTTGATGGCCACGAGACCAATGAGCTTGCCCGTGGTTTTCAGGCAAACCGCGAGATACGCATCTCCACTGGCAAACCATCCGGCCATGCTCTTGACCTCTTCGGCAGAGGTGGGCCACGGATCTTCATACTTGGCCCATGCGGAGGCCTGGTACTGGATAGCGACCTCTTGAAGGTCTTGCCAGTCGTCAGGAAAAAAGTTCCGGATCGTGAGCCTATCGGTTTCTAACGAGACCATTGTCCCACCTCCTGCAGCACTATCATTCCGTCACCGCTATGCCCTCTGCCTCCAGGGCGCGCTGGATCTCATCCATCGCCGGAGCAAAGTAGTCCTTGCACTGCCGGATCACCCCAGCGATCCCGACACGGTTGGCGTGCTCGGTCCGTTTGAGCAGTTCGTGGCCGCGCACGTTGCCCCATGGCATAATATCGTGCGCGGCGCCCATCGTTCTGGATTCTTTGTGGTGTAGCGCAGCCGCGGCGCGCAGGTGTTCCCGCGCCCGGCTTCCGACCTCGTCCTGCATCAGCAGCAAGCGGTTTTCATCTTGGCCCTGCTCTTGTGAGAGTTTGCGCGTATTTTCAACGCAAGGGCGCATACGCGGCAATCTGGGTTCGCTCCTTACTCTGTCGGGACAATGCATGGCAGGCAGCGCACGCGACCATAGTCGAATCCGGCCTGTTTGCGCGCGATCTGCTCCTCAATCCACTGTTCAAGGCCAACTGTTTTGACCCGCTCTCCGTCGTGGAGGAGCAGCGGCTCGCTTTGCACAAATGTCTGTATCTTGGCGCACGGATAATCGGAACAGAGCGCACAGACCTCGATCTCGCGCGCTTTGGCGCAGTTGCGGATCGCGCAATTGGGAGCGCCACATTTGCCACTGCGGCAGCATTTGGCGTCGGGGACATCCGCAAGGTTGTTCAAAAAGCGTCTGAACTCGACGAAGTCGGGCATACCCGGTCCCCACTTATCCAGCTCGGCCTGCTTCAGCGTTGTAATCAAAGCCCGCGCCCGCTCCGGCGTATCGTTTCGGGCGCCACACAAATCACAATACACTCCGCAATAAGAAACCAGCATGTGCTCGTCCGTGTTTGCTCCTTTCTAATCTGAGGAGTTCTATTTCTGGAGCAGCAAAGGCCATTTTCCAACTTCTTCGTTCCAGAGTATCAAGCTCCGTTTGTCCAACCAGAACACCTGGTTGTCCATCACCGCTTTGAGAGGCGCTGGGAGGTTACTGGTGAGTTGACGCCCGATCGCCCAGAAATCATACTTGATGTGGTGGCGCCCATTGTCCACCGTGTCCGCTTGCAGCTTGATCGGCGGCGTGAGGCCGAGCTCGTTCTGCTGCCGGAGCAGAATGCTGGCTGCCTCGCCCATCTTCTCCTCCACCCTCTGCCAGTCCTCTTCTGCGAGCAGGTCTAGCAGGACCGGTTCCAATGCAGACGCGATGGGCAGTCTCTTGAACAACGTGCCGAACCACTTCTTGTAGGTAAAGTACCTGCGGCTCACCATATACGCCATGTGCATCAGATGTTTGCCAATCTTGGTCGTCTGAATGCGCAGGCCGAGCTTGTCCCCCCTTGACCCGATACGCCCGATGGGGAACCAGTCGCCTCCCACTGCGCTCCACTCGCCCATCAGCAAGAATCTCAGGACATCGTCAGGGTAGTAAGCCAGCATCTGCCGGGCCTTTGTGAGCTCGCCCGTGCCATCGTGGTACACTACGCCCGACGTGAATTCGAGCAGGTGCTGTTCGCTGACCTTGAGCCAATCCACATCCTGCAGCGGCAGCGCGTCAGCCCCGCCGCAGAACTTTAACCCGCGATCAACCGTAGTAGTCCGCACGGTATACAGGATCGACTCCGTGGTGTCTTGGACATCGACCCCAGGCTTGAGCCACGTCATATCAAAGCCTTTGAAGGTCTTCGGGAGCTGTTGCCGGAAGCCCTGCACCAACTCCTCACCATAGCGCGCCTGGTCCTCCTCCGACAGGAACAGCGTGACCCTTGGCCCCCACATATGATCCATCGATACGGCGTCATCCAATCCGAGCACCTCGGAGCACATGCCGAGACTTGCCGCCGCATACTTGACATCGGGGAAGCAGGTTTCCATTAGGGGCTTGATTTCTTCCTCATACAACATCCGCGAAAGCTCAAGGCTTGGGATGAATTTCATAGTTGTTCTCCTTCTCTATCTATGATCGAAGTGTTCCAGAACAATCAAAGCAAAAAGGGTGATCCATTTGCTCGGTTCCCCCTTGACTTCGACATCCACCCACATCTGGCCGTTGAACGATCTATCGAGACGCCATACCCCATCAGCGGTGCGCTTGTTGCGGATGATCTGCAAGGGCTTCTGTAGCTCGTCGCTCATCGGCGTGCCGACGGTGGCCAGGGCAAGCATCGCCTCCAGGATGTCCGAATTGTAGTTCAACGGGAAACCAAACTGGGTCCAGTAGCGCTTCGGTTGTAGTTCGCCAAAGCCGTGTTCAGCCATGAATGGTCCCCGTCGCTCTGCGATCCAGTCTTTGACCAGCTTTCCGCGTGGCAGGTCGGCAGGTTTGGGGGCTTGCTTGCGCACTTGTTGCCACGCTTTGCTGTTGCCTGGTATATAGATGTAAATCTGGTGGGAGACCAGTTCTTGCACGATCCAGTCTATGGCCTTCTGTATGGTTGGTGTATGCTGCTCTGGCGGCACCTCGCCGAAACAGAACAGGTACTTGGGCAGCGTCATATAGCAGTGGGTCATCAGGCTGTAATTCATCCCACCGCATGGGATACCCCCATCATCAAGCAATCGCTGTGCCAGGGTTTCCGTCCCCTTGGATGACATGGGGATGCCTCCCATAACCAAGCCTCCGGAACGCGGTTAGCATACACGCGGTCATACAGTAATTGCCTGTCCATTCGCGTTCAAGCAATGCCTGTACACCTTCGGCGATGCGTGGGTCATGCCCGTCGGCCAGGAAGTGCCCCAGAAAGGCTGTGTTCCAGAGCTTCCCCCTGAAGCTCCAACGGCCTCGTGCGTCGGTGTGCCAGATTTCGTCGCTGTGCGCCAGGATACCTTGCGTAACCGAGTAGTCCATTAATCGCGCCCTGGCGTCCTGCACTTCGGCATCCGTCTCCGGCTTGTGAAGCAAGCGGGTCAAGGTCAGCAGGCGGACGGGTGGGTTGTCCTCCTCTGATAGCCAATCCAAGATCTCATCTTTGTTCATTCAGTCCTCCTTAATCTCAAGAAGTACCCAAGAGCACCAAGTTCAGAATACCCAACACTTAATGACCGAAGTGGTCCAGAACAGTCAAAGCAAAAAGGGTGATCCACTTGCTTGGTTGCCCCTTGACCTCAACATCCACCCACATCTGGCCGTTCAACGACTTTTCGAGAAGCCACACCCCGTCGGCGGTGCGTTTGTCGTGGATGACCCGCAAGGGCTTCTCCAGGGCCGCGCTCATCGGGGCGCCAACCGTTGCCAAAGCGAGCATCGCCTCCAGGATGTCTGAATTGTAGTTCAGCGGAAAGCCAAACTTGGTCCAAATCTCCTTAGGCTGCAACTCCCCAAAGCCGCGTTCGGCCAGGAAGCGCGCTTTGGCCTTCTCGCGCCCGGTGTCGGGCGTTTCGCCCTCCGGATAGTCGGCCTTCTTGCGCGATCTGGGGCGCACCGCGTTCCACGCCTCGCGATTTCCCGGTACATAGATATACACCTGGTGGTCGATCAGTTCCTGGGTGATCCAGGCGATCGCCTCCTCTATCGCCGGTGAGCGCTGTTCGGGCGGCACCTCGCCAAAACAGAGCAGCAGCTTGGGGAGGGCCATATAGCAGTGCGAGAGTAGGGTGGTGTTCATTCCCCGGCAGGCAATCCCCGCTGATGGGTACATTCGACCGTCGTCGAGAAGGCGCTGCGCCAGGGCCTCCGTCTCCTCGACGACGGCATGGTCTCCATAGCCGAGGCGCCGAAACGCGGTCAGCATGCAGGCGGTCATGCACTGAAAGTTCGCCCCCACCCATCCGCGCTCGCGCAGTAGCCTCTGTATGCCCCCCTCGATCCGCGGATCGTGCCCGTCGGCCAGGAAATGTCCCAGATAGACCGTCTGCCAATGCCTGCCCATGTGACTCCAAAAGGTCCGTGGGCCAGATTGCCAGAACGTGTCGCTGTGCGCCAGAATGCCCTGGGTGACCGAATAGGTCATCAGCCGGGATCTGGCGTCCCGCACCTCGGCATCTGTCTCTGGCCGGTGAAGAAGGCGGGTCAGGGTCAGCAGGCGTACCGGCGGGTTGTCCTCCTGCAACAGCCAACGCAAGTCGGATGTACCCATCCGCATCGGATCTCTGTATGTATCCTGGAGTGGCTTGGGCAGCAATTGTTTGGCGTTCACCGTTGTCCTTCCTTGCACAATCTCTCGATCTTGCACATCCGAAACGTCGAATCCAATTCCAACGACTGCCGCGAACGCCGGTTCTCCTCGAGAAGCATGTACGCTCCCTGCACGGGCCGAGGGGGGACAAGGCGGCATGGCCACTCGTGCACCATCGAGTACTGTGCCAGGTCCACAGCGAGGCGACCCAGGTCGACGCCTTGAGCACCATCCATCAGCTCGGTCGCCGTGCGATGGCGACTTGATTTCCTTACTCTAGTGCTCGCTCGATGTGTTCGGCGGCCTGGGCATCCTTGTCGCGGGCTTGTAGGACGACCTGAGCCATCTGGCGTCGCACGGCGGGATCGGTCATCTTACGGTAGGCTTCGGGGTTGCCAATGCCGCCTGCCAGGTCCCACACTTTCCACATCAGCTCGTGCTCGCCGGCGTACAGTGCGGCGGCGTGCAGCAGATCCTCGATCATGTCGCGGTGAACGTGCGTGTCCACGTGGTCGGTCATCCCGACCAGGAACTGAGATCCGTACCAGCGCGCCTCCGCCACCATCCCCACAGCATCGTTGTGGACCTGGTGATGAGCGCGCAACGTCGCTTCGTCGTCAGCGGAGAAATCCTCGTCCCGCAACAGATGTTCGGCCCAGGCAGCGTAGGCCGCAAGTCCATTGTGCCGTTTGCGGTACCACTCTGGCGCGTCCGCTTCGGGCCGCACCATCGGCGTGCGCGTCACCTTGAGTGCGAACTCGATCGCCGCGCGATAGGTCTCTTTGAGCGAGGGCTTGGGCTGCTTTTCACCGATGATGAGCAGAGAATGGGTATCCTTGGCCCAATCGCGCTTGCGCAAGTAGCCCGAAGGCTCGAATTCGATCCCAGCGCTGAATTCGGGCATGTTCTGGAAGAAACTCCAGCCAATAAGGACATCGCCATCCTCGTCATAGCCGGTGATGATCCCTGGTTCCGGCGGGCCGACGATGCCATACCCGATGACGGGCATACCACGGCGAGTGCTCTCAACCACCCGCTGGCGGAAGGCTGCCCCGTTGTCGCGGTTCGGCTCTTGCACCACCCACTCAAACTGGTAGCCGATGGCTTGGAAGGCGTTTTTCTCCATCGCCGCGGCGTCCTCCGCGAGATAGAACGCGGCCACGTTATCACCGTGCCAGCCCTCTTTCCAGGATAGGTAGAACGCTGCACCGGTCACGCCCAGAAAGAAAGCATACGAGCAGTTGGTCTTGCAGTTGGGGTTCTTGGCCAAGCAGTGCCTGCAGCCATAGTCCTTCTCTCCCAGGTACTCGGTAAGAGCGCGGAGCACGGAGGACAGAGGAATGTCTTCCGGGCAGCGCGGCCCGCCATCGTAAAAGCCGATCTTTGGGACACCCTCCAAGACCACACGCTCGGGCCCTGGACGGTGTGGGGCAATGGATGGAGGCGGATGTACCCATTCGTATCGATTGGTCATGCGTGTACACTCCTTTCGCTCATATGGATGCTATCATCGACAAGCATACTCCCAGTTCCTGCCAAATCCGGTCATATTCTGGCGGCAACATAGAAACTCTGTTCTATGGAAACCTGCTGGCATACCCATCGGCGGCAAACACGGTCTGGCAACTGCCGACCACCTTGCCATCATGGAGGACGCAGAACCCATAGCCGCGCGCCAGAAAGTTCTCGTTGTTGCCCCATACATCGGCAAGTCCGTGCATCTGCGCTACGATCTCGACATCAATCCGGTTGACCCAACCTAGCGGATCTCCATATGCAGCCCGATGACGTTGTTTGGCGAAGCGTCACCCTCAAAGTGGTAGTACCACTCCCGGCCCTCGCCGATGTGCTCCAGCCCGGCCTCTTTGATGGCCTGCATCAGCGTCTCGTAGGCTTGCCCAACGTGCGCCAGACTGCCCCAGTAGAGCAGCGACGCGCAACGGAAGGGCGGCAGCGTCTTGACCTGGGCTTCGCCCGCGGGCTGTGTTCCTGCCTTCACCGGGACGCCAACCTCCAGCACGAACGAGTCTGGCTTGCCGGCACCAAAGTAGCGGATGACGACTGGCCGGGCCAGCGCGATACCGGCTTGGGCCTGAGCTGCTTCGAGCTTGGGTATCAGGATATCCAATTCCTTGTCCAGGCCAGCCATCGTTGTCGGCTGGCTGGCGACGTGAAAGTATGTCTCTTCACGCATCGTCTGGACGCGCATCTGGCCGATCGCGAATTCCGAGGTTGCCTGTGGTTCCATGTGGCTCTCTCCTTGACTCACTTTGCTTGCTCGATGTGGCTGGCGGCATGGGCATCTTTGTGACGGGCCTGTAGGATGATGTCAGTTATCGTGCACCTGGTGATGGGCGCGGAGCATCGTTTCGTCGCCGGCAGGCCAGGCATTGCCTGTCCTACTTGAGTGGCCAGAGGATGTGTTCTACAAGTCACCACTCATCCGCAGCGTCGCGCCTTTCATTGGCCCAGGCAACCTGTTTGTTGACGTGACGGACCAGCCCATAGCAGACCGGCTGAAAGTGCCTCATCCAGAAACGAGCCGCAGGCACATTCATCGCGGATGGGTACATCCGTGGCTAAGCTCACGGCGCACCGCTCGCAGTGCTGGCAGCGCGCCCGGCCCAGCACCTGGTTCAGCAGTGCCGTGGCAATGCCGCGGCCGCGCAAGCGTTCTGCGGTGAACGCTCCGGTGATGCTGGTGCTCCTGTCGTCGCGGAAAAAGACGGAGACGTCGTGCTCGACGGGAGGCTCTTGCTTCATAAAGGCCACGGCCTGGGTCCCCTCGAGAGCCAACCACAAGGCATTGGCGGGACTGGCGAACCATTCCTCCCACCATGCTGCATGGGCCCTGTGGGTGTAGGCCAGAAAAGTGGGGGCAGCGGCCAGGTGTCGCTGCAAGGCATCGGTCAGCCTGATCGCCTGATCCAGATCCTGCGAACTGCCCTGGCGGATGTCGATCCCGGCAGTTGTTTCCTGGATCGACCGCAGATCGCGCACTGCGTCTGCCGCGATCAGCCCAAAGCCCTGCCAGTGCCAGCCCTGGATGCCTTCCTGGTCGTGGGCCAGCATGCAGATCAGGTGTGTGAAGCATCCATTGGCAGTCCAGCGGCCCGAGAGGTTTGCGTACATTTCCTGGTAGATCTGCCGGCTATTGAGCAAGTCGGCGGCATTGGCCCACTCGGGACTGAAGACCGTACGCTCTCCTCGAAACTCGGGGATTACGTGCCCGACAAGGAAACCCACCAGCCGGCCGCCGTGGATCGCAGCTACGCCTGGAGCCTGCCTGGCGAGATCGCTCAGCCACGGCAGGATGACATCCGCATCTTGGTAGCGGGAGGGCATGGACGGCGCATGCTCGCGCAGCGACCTGTAGCGGGCTGCCACAAGCGCCGCAGCATCCGAGAGGTGCTTGTCTGTCAATGGCACGATCTCGTGCGACATCGCTTCTCTCCTCCGTATCGTGATGTAGGCGGTCGGCTGTTCGCTTGCCCGTGTTGGCAGGACGCTAGCGCCAATGATCCTTGAGCCACTGCACGGTAGCCGACAGATCTACAGTGCCAGCGAACTGGACCATGTCGGGCACACGTTTGACCGCGTCCATGGGGATCGAAACCCCAGGCGGAAAGACCGGCGCCAGACGATGGTAGCGCTGTCCCAGGATCTGCTTGCACTGATAGTCGGCGATTCCGGCCGTGCCGTCGAGCATCAGGCTGATCAGGGGCTTGGCCCATTGGGCGTATCCCCAGTCGAGGTTCCTGCCCTGGACGTAGGTCAGGGAGGTACCGGTACCCAGCGACAGCAGGACCACGTCTGACAAGGAGGGTTGACCAGCGAACCGGGAATCCTGAGATTGGGCAAGGGCACACATGCTGGGGTTGCTGGCATACACACCACCATCTATATAGCCATCGGCAGACGGGAAATAGGTGGGGGCAGCGGCGGTGTACAACCCCACCTTGTAGGCCAGCAAGCTGCTGTCGCTATCAGGCCCTGGGAAGTTGTGGAACAGCTTGGGTTTCCAGGTCCGGCGAGCAGGGTCGGATGCCTCGTTGTCGAGGTCAAAGGCAGCGATGAGCACCCGCTTCCGGAGCTGTCCTAGCGTGGTCTGACCCAAGATCCTCCTGAGCTCGCGGGTCAGGTTCCGGATGCCGTATTGGGCGCCGATGATCGTGCCCAGGTCCACCAGGTTGTCGAGCCAGGAGTCGTCAAAGATCGCCTGTCCCCGGTTCTCGTACAGGTCGCGAATGCGCTGCAGGTCCAGCCCATTGGCCAGGCCGAGGGCCAGCAGACCCCCGGTGGACGTGCCGGCGATCAGGTCAACTGAGTCCAGCCAACCGGCCAACTGCGGGTCGCTGTTCAGCCGCTGCATGAGGATGACGGTGATGATCCCACGGATCCCTCCCCCGTCCAGCGATAGGATGCGGTACGTGGCCATTGGACTATCCTCCCTTCATGGAGCGTTCGTGTCTTGGACGCACGAACCATGGTGAGAACAGAACCCGGCGGCGGGCATGCCGAACTGGTCGAACGTTTCCGCAGACCCGGCATCACTGTGCCCTTTCGCATGATGCTGTACAGCAGGGTACAACACCATTATAGGACGTGTGCGTGCCTCAGTCAAGACATGAGATGGTTCGTCATCTGAGTGTTCTCCTGCTGTGAAGGCTCACCTATGGCCCGCGATCACAGGTGAATGGCAAACTTGCACTGCTTTGCTCCAGAGATGCACGACTCGACCAACTCGACCCTGACCGGCCTGCCGGCATAGCCTTCCCAGACCTTGGCTACAAAAGCCCTGGAGCACTGGCACCAGGTGAGAGGCGCGTTTTCCTCATCCGGCAATCCCCACCACAGGCTGCAGAAACACCTGCGGTGAAAGGCAGCGAGGGGATCATAGTACTGATAGATGACGTCTCCTTCGCGGATGAGCCTGGTTCCTGGAGAGGGGGTCTTTTCCTCGGCCTGGAGGAACTCATCCAACGATGCAAACTGGCTCCGCCTGGCCAGGGCCTGTTCGACATGACTCTTGTTCATCTCGGCGCAGTTGAGACCCAGGCGCTCCATGATTTTCACCCTCGTCGGTTCATCGACCACGGCGTCCAAGCGCGCTATCGCCTCCTTGAGCCAGGCAGAGGCCTCTTGGAGGGAGAGATCAGCGATCCGCTCACTGCCTTCCATGACCATGGCTCTGGCTTCCTCTCCAGCCAGATCGCCAATGGCCAGGCCAAGATCGGCAATCGGATAGACAAACTCCTTTGGCATCGACATTTCTCCTTTCGCCGGACTCAACACTTGTGGCACTGCAGTTGACTCCAACAACATCAGCGCCTGTCTCACCCCATCGCTGGCAGTCCGTTCGCGTGCCAACTCTGGGCGCACGGTGGCACCGACAGGGATGAGCGACTCGCAGGCATAACCAGGCACGTAAGCCTCAGTGTACTCCCAATACCTGCCACAGACCGTCATATTTCGGCCCGGGAATAGAAAACTCGTTCTATGCGGATGAGTGGAGGAGAGTACTCCTCTCCCATACATCCGTCGCTGGCGAATGGAACCGACGAACGGTGGTCGGAGAAGCCTGACGAAGAGTGGGGGACAAACAGAGGAGATGCCTTGGTGTGGCGGAAGCCGCCACACCAAAGCACAATATCCTCATCTGATCGGGATACAGATGTACAGCACGGACTGCGGGTCCCTGGGATCGAACTCGTCGTCGTATAGCTCAAAGTCCGGCGACTGGGACCACTTGTGGCCGGATTTTGGCAGCCAGACGTCAGCGACATGGCGGTACGTCTGGTGGATCGTCGGGATCGTGGCGGATGAGTACATCCGTCACGGAAAGATGGCGTACCTGGCTTCCGGCACTGCCCGGCTGACCATCCCGGCGGGGATCTGGGAGGCGAGGAGTTGTGAGTTGTGGGTTGTGAGTTGGGCAGGGCGTGTAGTGCCGTCCTCACTCAAGACTCGAAACCCGAAACTCAAAACTCAAAACTCCTTTTCGTACTGGGGCAGCGTGCCTTCGCGCTCGATCTGGTGGAGACGCGCCTCCACGCGGCCTAACCGCGCCTGCTCGGCGAGCACCTGCTGCTCCAGCTCGGCGCGTTTGAGGCGCAGCATGCCGCGCAACTCGGTCGCTGCCAGGTCCGCGCGCAGGATCTGCCTGATCTGCTCCAGGGAGAATCCCAAGTCTTTGAGGGCCAGGATGCGATTCAGCCGGGGCAGTTGATCCAGCTCATAGTAGCGATAGCCGGTGTAGCGATCGATCCACGCCGGCCTGAGCAACCCCAATTGGCCATAGTGGCGCAGGGTCTTGACCGATACCTGAGCGAGCCTGGAAAAGTCACCGATCTTGAGCATACACTCCCTCTGACTCTTGGCTGGCCAGCCTACTGGACATTATACACCCTCCTGTAAGGGGAGAGTCAAGAGGGAATCCGTTGGCGATTACCCATGTCCTACCGCAAAGAACGCCAGGGCGACCCATTCCGCTAGCCGACCGGAGCTCCGTGATTCTGGCTCGTTGCTGAAGGTGCGGAGGCATGCCGGGGTTTGCGCAGAGCACGATTTGACGGAATACGATGGGAGGGGTATAATAAAAGCGTGTGATGTAAGAGTGCGCCATCGCCGTAGCCATCATACCTGCGCGCGGGGTGCCGCTTAGCTCCCGGCCCGTTCGACGACAACAAGATGAAGGAGATTTCCCATGCCAAATGGAGGACCTGATTGCTGCGGTAACTGCTCTCATAACCGGGCAGTTCAGGAAATGGCGCACCCACATGCTGAACAGCGAGATCGGTTCTGGGAGCTATCTCACTGCACTTTGCGGAATGCGAAAATCACAAACCCCTTTTGGACATACTGCCGAAATCTCACTTACGGCAAGCATCCAGAGTCCCGCAACAAGGACGAGAAACCAAAAGGCTGGATTACTGCAAGTGGCCTTTATGAAGGTTATCTTCGCATACCTTGGGATGGCACCAGCGAACCGCATGTGTCGGTACCAACTACGTGTTCGATATGCGGACGCCGGACTGGTGAAGGAATTGAGATTGACCACGAAGGAAAACTTCTAGGATTCTGCGCGAATAGACATTACGTGGAATGGTGGGTTTCCATTCATCATGATGACTCTTTTAACCCAGAGGACTTCGAATCGCCCGAGGAGAGATACAAAGACAAATGATCGTCGAACAATGCGCTCCAGCGGACGGGCTACCGCCTGCCGCTGAGCCTAACGTTAGCCCTCGCGCTGGGGGGAAGGCCAGAATGGTAGGCTGGAGATGAACCTGAACGACCTGTTGCTGGGTAAAGGCATCGACCCAAAGCATGTTCTCGTACTCCGGCATCGGCCTCGTGAGCCTGAACTCAACAAGGTGCTCCCGTGGCTGGCTGCCGAGAGACCGGACGTGTTTAACGCCTACCAACAGACTCAGAGAGGGAACCTCGAGCGAACTATGCAGGCGATGACGGGTACCGGATACGTTGCGTCATTCATCGGGCGAGAACCCGGTAAGGCCCTGTTTGTGGGCTTGTATTCAATCGAGGCATCGAAGCCTCTCACCTATGAGGAATTCTGGCAGGTTCCAGCCTATATCGAGATGAAGCGGTTCGGCATGAAGGTGTGGTACACTAGCGAAGCAGACCGGCCCTTCGTCCTCTGGTTCGATCTTGCGCTGACCGATTTCTACGCTCACTGGAAAGGCAAGTTAATTGTGGGCTGGCCGCCACCTGAACTGTCCTGGTGGCGACGGGCGCATCGCAACGAGATGCCCGCCCTTGCCGTCCTCGAAGACAGCGCACTCGACGCCGCTATGCCGGAATGGGACGAGATAGCACTCACCTGGGAGGAGCTTGCCGTCCTCCCGACGCGCTGGAAGTCCGCGCTCTCGCAATGGCGGGGGATCTATTACATATTCGACACTTCCGACGGGAAAGGCTACGTCGGTTCTGCTTACGGCGAAAGCAACCTTCTCGGCAGATGGCTAAGTTACGCTGCCAGCGGGCACGGAGGAAATCGCCTACTTCGGCAGCGTGATCCCCGGCATTTCCGATTTACGATCCTACAACGCGTCTCGCCGGACATGGACGCCAGCGACGTTATCCGACTCGAAGGTTCCTGGAAGCAACGGCTCCACACGCGCGGGCCGTACGGTCTGAACGACAACTAGGCGGGCTAACAAGGTGCTGCACCTGACCACGGAGGCGTGTAGCGTTTTCAGGGTTCAACGTCTCACCGGCCGCCGCGACAGGTGAGCTCGTGCTCGTCGATCTGGCCACGGGCTCGGTCGGCTCCTTGCCCAAACCCGCTGGCTATTCGGCGCCACACCCCCTCTGGTCTCCCGACGGGTCGCGCATTGCGTTCTTTGCCACGAGGGAAGAACCCCTGGCGGAGCCCGAGTTGTGGGCCCTCACAGTGGAAGAAAAGGTCCTGAGCTGGGTGGCGGAGCTGCATCTGCCAAATCCGGAGCTAGGCGGCAGTGGCCGTTTCCCCGAGTGGTTGAGCGATGGCCGGATCGGGTTCTACTCGGAGGAAGCCATCTGGTCTATACGGACCGATGGCAGCGGGCTCGAGCGGCTGACGTCTGAGGGGGTGAGGCCCTCCTTGAGCAAGGCACCGTCCGTGTCCATCGCCGGTAACAGGATGGCTTTCGTTGTGAGCGAATACTCAACAGGGATCGGAGGGTACCGGATGATCCGACGGATCGCTCTGCTGGACTTGGCCGATAAG
>Ga0315274_10004799_pt1 | contig 19843 bp, 20 predicted proteins | sample YL17G02_20_MG_FD_203700 | JGI IMG/M metagenome (GOLD analysis project Ga0315274, IMG submission 203700) | Sediment microbial communities from Yellowstone Lake, YNP, Wyoming, USA - YL17G02_20 | ecosystem: Environmental > Aquatic > Freshwater > Lake > Sediment | place: USA: Wyoming | collected... | reverse complement strand
AATGAAACCACGAGATTTCACAGATTCTCACCAGATTCTTTCTTGTGTTAATCGCGTGTTAATCGTGTGGTTAAGAAAGAGGACAGAATGAAAGTTAAACCATCAATTAAAAAGCGTTGTATTCACTGCAAGATTGTCAAACGGAAGGGTGTCACGAGAGTTATTTGCAAACGTGACCCAACCCACAAACAACGCCAAGGATAAAAACCACTGACATTCTGACAGGTCGCTTACGCACCATAGCTTCAGCGACGGCGCGATTAACAGGATAATGACCAAAATGACGATTTTAAGAATGTCATTCCTGCCCCGCATCATTGTGCGGGGTAAACTCCAGCAGGAATCCAGTATCCTATAGACTGGTTTCCCGTTTTCATCCGATTCGGATTTCGATTTAATAAAATGAAGGCCGATTCGGTCACGGGAATGAACTTGAATCTTCTAATCTTCAAATTTTCCAATCGATATAGACTGTAAGCACGATTTTAATCGTACAATAGAATAAAAAGAGAACCGCCCCGATTTATTCCCTATTGTTCTTTTTATACATAGATTCAAGAGTTAATACATGTACATCGGTATTATCTATCCATTTTAATAGTTCAGTAAATGCACTAAGGCTCCACTGTGTATAGAATTTTGGGGTTTTTACTATCTGGTGTAAAAGCAGAATTGTAACTTCGTGCTTTAATATCCAATCTTGAATGTTCTGTAGTTTAGTCGCTATTCTAATTTCAAATGATGGTAATCGGTAGGGGTCTTTTTTAAAATCTGGATTACCTGACAAACATGTTCGTGCGAGTTTGTAACCAGCTTGCTTTACTAAATTTTGGGTTGACTGATTCATATCACCATAAGGATAAATAAATGAGATTACTTCGCGATTAAACAATAACTCAAGCAATGATTTCGAATGTGCAATTTCATTCCAAGCATGATTACTACTAATTTTTGTCAAGAATGGATGTGACAAGCTATGGCTAGCAACTTCAATCCCACAGGATTTAATCATTTCTTGAACCTCAGAAACATTTAAGTATGCTCTTGATTTATTATCGGATAGTTTGGAATAGAAAAGATAGTTATAAACCAGACCTAGCGTTATTGTTATGCCATATTTCTTCATTAAAGGATAGATGTTCGTGTATACTGAACGATAACCGTCATCTACCGAGAAAACAACGGTCGACCTCATAGTTTGACGGCGCGAAAGGTCTCTATAAATGATATTAGATGTCCTCTCATGGTTTTTACCTTTTATTACAATTGAGCATCGCCTTACTATCGTTTCACAAAATATATATTATCGTCATATCCCTTTTTGCTGATGAATTGTTTAATATCAGGGTCGCTGGTTACAATATAAAGTTTATGGCCTTTATCACATAGAATCCCGACCAAGGATAAAAATGCAGCAACAATTTTCCGATCTACAGGATCCTTGTTTAGCTCTTTCGATCTTTCTAGCTTTATTAGTTCGATCATCGCCGATTCATCAAAAGGCAAAATAAAAACATTCTTGACTTTTTTTGCAATACGCATAACTATTTGTGGAGATGGCGTATCGACATATTTACTTCTAAAGTTATTTTTGTGCTTAATACGTAAGTCGTCAAAAACATTAACCGGGAAAATAATGTGTGAGTTACGACACAGAAGTATGTCACGTATGCGATGGTTTAGATTCACACTTCCTTCCAGAAACCATACAATTACGTTAGTATCAACAAGGTAAAAATCCATTAAGAACCCCACATAAATTGACGACCAAGCTCAATTTTTTTACCCGCAGTCAAATTCTTATATCCATGCAATACACTCCAATAGTCTGCCCAAAAAGATTTTGTACAAAGAAATCGCCAGATGCGGCTTGCGAGATCAATTGCATTCCTTGCTTTGGGCTCAAGAATACCTGGGTTTTGTTCCTGATCACGTGCGACCCACGTAGTTACTTGAAAAAATGGGTCATAACTTACTAACCAAGATCCTTGATTGGTTGTTCCTGTTTTTGCCCTTAAATCTTCATTATTGTTTATTTCTGAGGCTGTGCCTTTTTGCACAACATCTCTAAGCAGAGTATCAATTTCTCGACTTATTCCGGGATCAAGAACTAGTCGAACCTCCATTTGGCGTTCGGTTTTGCGCCCGGATTCGATTTCTGCAATAGATGAATAGGTCGTAACCGGCAAGAGTGACCCTTCATTTGAAAATACCGTATATGCCCTAGCAATTGTTATTGGACTTACTCCGCGTCTGAGTGCGCCTAGACTTACTGCTAGGGTTGGTCGATGTAGTTGAATACCTACTGAGTTTAATACATCGCAGATTGCATGCAGACCAATGTCCTGTGCGAGCCTAGCAAAAACGCAGTTATCGGAGTGAGCCAACGCTTCTGATAATGATATTCTACCCCTATACACCTCATCGTAATTCCGAACTTTCCAAATTGAGCCATCGTTTAATTTAAGTTCGATTGGTTCCGATAAGTATGTGCGCTCCGGTGACACACCTTTTTTGAAAGCCGCCGCCAATACAAATGGTTTGAGCGTTGATCCTGGTTGTAACTGCCCACTCATTACTGTGTTAAACTTATTTAATCTATAGTCGTGTCCTCCTGCAATTCCTAAAATATTACCACTGTGTACATCTATTACGCTAATAGCCAATCTTCGATGGGAATTAGCTGCATTAAATGCAGTAGCGCTCTCTGCAATTGCCGTTTGGCATAGTCTATTTAGCGTTCCAAATATACTAAGACGACGATTGGGGTAAAGGTTTGGATGTTCTTTACGAACCTGACTGCGCACACTATCTAAGTAATAATCGACGAGCCTTGGTGATTTGTGTACTTGCATATTGGATTGATGTAATTTAGGACAGTCTGATAATATTATGTTCTGGCATGTGTCTTTTGGAATATAGCCATTTTCAAACATTTTCCTGAGAACATAGTCTCTTCGTCTCCGCGTTTGAGCAGGATTATTAAAAGGAGACATTTTCCCGGGGGCACATATCAAACCCGCAAGAGAAGCAGCTTGATTAAGATTAAGGTCTGCTGGATTGATACCATAATAATAATGTGATGCATTATAAATTCCATACACTCCATGACCGAACCAAACAGCATTTAGGTAGGCTTCAAGAACTTGTTTTTTAGAGAACGTTCTTTCTAGCCGAATAGCGTTAATGAATTCTCTTGTTTTACGCCACAAAGAACGTTTAGTGTCATGTAGTAATATATTTCTTACTAATTGTTGTGTTATCGTACTGCCACCCTCTAATAATCTTAGCGCTCGTACGTTATGAATTACTGCTCTCATTAGTGCAATAGGATCAATCCCTCGATGTCTATAGAATCTTTTATCTTCCGACGCTATAAAAGCATTTTGCACATGTATTGGAATCGATTCCAGATTCACGATTATTCGATTCTCATCAAATATTTTCCCTAAGACCACCCCATCTTCAGATATGACTTCAGACGACTGAGATAGTTTTGACAAAAGGCTATTGGATTTTAAAAGCAATATACTAGTTTCTCTCTTAATAACTTTATAAAAAATATTTTATACTCAACCAATATATATGTTTATTAACTAGATGTCAAGATTGAGAAGTGTTTTAATAACAAGAAATTAATGATGGACACTCCGATTTTTTCTACTTTAAAAATTTTCTTAATCACTTCTGACTCAGTCGCATATTCGGGATATTTTTTGTAAATATATTCAAGGAGTTTTTTCAAGGGGGCTTGGGCGTAATAGGTTTTATAAACCCTTAGTTTAATTGCAATCTCTGGGTCTTTTTTATCTGCCCAGTTAATGAGAGCTTTCGCATATTTCATACCTTCATCAATCAAAGTGTAAAGAATATTAAAAAAATCAGTCAACCGGTGCTTTTTCCCATCAATAGATACGGGATATTAGAAGTTTTTTTGTAATAAAATAAAAAGAATTAGGGTAACCGGAATAAAGATTTCTATAGTCATAGGCAGGATAGACCCAGTAGGTCACCTACTAGGTAATCGAGTAGGCAATCTACTTGGCAACCTATTAGGTAATCTAGTAGATAACCTACTAAGCAACCTACTAGACAACGGGTTAGGTGATATAGTAGGTTACCTACTAGGTGAGCCGGGGGGCTAGCCCCTAGGCTACCTACTGGGTAGCCCCCTAGGTAGCCTACTAGATAACCTACCGGACTACCTACTAGGTAACCTAGTAGTACAAGCAGGCATATGACTTGAAATTTAAACTTCTAAATCAAATTTAATTATTATGGGTGGATGGACTTATCTTTGAAAAACTATCTTCTTTTCAACCTTATTATTTTTGTACTCAAGACTTATAAGATAGGCACCACTTGGCAGTTTCTGCCCTGATAAATTAGTTCCATCCCAGGTGGTTGAATAAGAATTTGATTCTTTTTGGAGTGGCAGATTCTGAACTAATGCTCCTTTGGCATCATAAATTTTAACTTCTACCCTATCACTTATATCACCTAAAACACGAATCAATGTCCTGACTGAAAACGGATTTTCGCTCACTTCTAATTTCAAAGGCGATTTGATACCTTGCGATTTATTATCTTCAATACCTGAAACTGGAAATTGATAGACAAAGATATTCATCTGATTTGTATCCATTGTTACCCAATGACCCCTTTGACGCAACTGGTTTAAAGTCGCAACCAAATATTGATGAAAAGCATTATACGGCATTCCCGAACAAAGTGTACCATCCGAATAATTGTGACCACTACCAGGATTTTCCGTATTAAGATTATCCGGATCCATCCGATTATAATTAGCAAAACCGGAATGTCCCGACCACCAGCTAACTGGTCTTAAAACTTTTTTGCCGGCAGTATAATCTAATGCCACCGGGTCTTTACTTGCCAAAAGTGTATTGAGTCGTGTTGCCAGATTATTGGGCGAACTCGGACCGGTTGTAATCTCGGCACTGACCCAAGTTGCATCTACAATATTCAGATTCGGAAATCGTGCCTTGCCCATTTCCACGCCCAAGAGTCCGGTCAAAACCTGACTATGCATACTCCCACTACCGATTGCGCGGTAAGATAAAAATCCGATATAATGTTTAATTGAAGAACTGACACCCATCAAAGAATGTGACTTCAAAACCGGCATATTGATAAACTTGAGTCGATTATTATCATATGCAAAGCCATCCCAGATACCTTTGCGGGTAGAAACTTTTGTTCCATAAGAAGTCTTGAATTTTGCATAAGTCATTCCACTCGAATCTTCTTTAACATAACCATCCAGAGTGTCACCATCCTCATATTCGGAAACCCAGCGATTATTAGTACTATAACCAATCGCAGTCCAGTTATAACCGGTAACATGATAACCAAGACCCGAAAAATAATTAATAACCGTTTGCATTGATTGGTTTACATCTTCAGCATTGTTTAATGAATATGACCAGGCAAATCGCCATTGCCCATTCTCAACCAGACATACTTCACCAGTAAATGTATCCGGATGGGCGACAATCCGAGCAATTATGCCTTTTATGACATCGGTGTTAGTCATACCGCGTTCGGGCCATTCCGCATTGACTTTGATTAAAACAACATCGTTCTTGCCTATTAATCCCGATGTATCGCACCATGGTAAAGTCTTATTCGATTTATAGAAATATGTTCCGTGCTGCGCTAAGAGTGAGATTAAAGAATCAACCCCTTGGTGATAAACACCTGCTGGATTCGGAAAACTTTTTACGATAAATATCGTTGATGTTGAATCTTGCTCGGACAATTTCTCAGGTATCGGAAAAGTTGCGAAATTAACTGAATTGAGATTTTTATTGACTGGTCGGTGATACAAGCGAATTAAAAGAAATATTATTAACAATGCAAAGATTGCGATTAGAATATATTTAGTAATAGACCTTATCCGTATAAAATTTACCTTGCTTGCGATAATCGGGATGGCAATACTTCCTAAAAAGAAGACGCTGTTATTTGCCGCTGCTTTTTGGCAAGGATAATGAATTCGAGATGGTTTTGTCCCGCTTCGGAAAATTAGCCATATTAATGAACCAATTCCAATAATTATAGAATTGATTGTTAAAACTTGTATAAGTTTATTAAATATTCTTTTCATAATGCCTATAGTATTTTAACCCCTGGTATAGGCAAAATCAAGCTCAGATTTACTAATACTAAATGATATTAGCTATTTATCTAACTAACTCTCTCCCCTCACTATCTCGTAGTTTGCCGGTAGCGATTAGGATTAAGTCAATCAGCCACCAGATACCAAACCCACCGCCGGTGATGAGCTTTAGAACACCCAGACCGATATAACCTAAATAAAATCGGTCAATACCTAAACCGCCGAGAAAGATTGATAATAGTAATGCAACCATCCAATCTTTTCCTTTTGCCGATGTTTTCCCTAAGCGAACGCCACATTTTATACAGATTTCTGCATTGGAGTCAACTTCGGCTGAACAATTTTGACAGTGCTTCGCGCCGACCAATGGTTTCGCTCCGCAGTGGATACAAATTACTGCGTTATCTGCGATTTGTTTTCCGCAATTACGACAATACATATTGCCTCCTATTTTTTATGAATTTCGCCACAGATTTACACAGATATTTATTAAGTAAATTTTAAGATTTTTATCAGTGTTCATCTGTGGCTTATCTCTTAAATATTTTCATTTTCCCTGTATTCATATTATGCATCAATTCTTTTGCTTGGCGAAATTCTTTTAATAGTCGGTTGACATCTTCAACCGCTGTTCCACTGCCTGACGCAATGCGTCTTCGTCTTGAACCATCAATTACATTCGGGTCATTTCTTTCTTCTTTTGTCATTGACAGGATAATCGCTTCGGTCCGACCAAAATCTTTATCATCGATATTCTCAATTCCCTTTAAACCGGAAGCGCCGGGTATCATTGCCAGAAGTTTTGAAACGTTACCCATTTTCTTTATTGTTTTTAACTGTTGTAAAAAATCATTAAAATCAAACTTCCCTTTTAGAAATTTCTCCGCAACTTTTTCCTGTTCCTGTGGAGTAATCGCTTGGGCAACTTTTTCTTGAAGACTCAGAATATCGCCCTGACCGATAATGCGAGTACTGATTCGTTGTGGTGAAAACTCTTCTAAATCTTCAATCCGCTCACCCGTTCCCATAAAATATATCGGTACTGATGTAACTTTTCGGATTGAGACAACGGCACCACCTTTGGCATCACCGTCCAGTTTCGTTACGATTGCACCAGATAAACCGAGTTTAGAATGGAATTCCTGCGCCTGATTGACCGCATCCTGACCAACCATTCCATCCACCACTAATAATATATACTGAGGATTAGTTTTGTCTTTTATTAATTTTAGCTCTTGCATCAAATCCTCGTCGATATGTAAACGTCCTGCCGTATCAAATATCACTACCTGATTTCCTTTAGCTTTTGCTTGCTGCAATGCATCAAGACAGGTTTTTAATACGTTATCACTGACCGGAAAGAAATCAACCTGTGCCATGTTTGCCAGAATGCTTAATTGTTCGGAAGCGGCTGGTCTTTTTACATCACAGGCGACTAATAATGGTTTCTTGTTTTTATATTTTAGTGCTAGTTTGGCGGCGGTAGTTGTCTTCCCAGTTCCTTGTAAACCGACTAGGCTGATTATGGTCGGAACCGTTGTGAATTGGATTTTTTCTGGCTTCTCCCCTAACATTTTTACTAATTCCTGATATAGTATTACATTGACTAACTCGCCTGGTTTCAGACTCTCCTGAATTTTCTTCTCTTCAATTTTTACTTGTAAATTTCTGATAAACTCACCGACAACTTTATAATTAACATCTGCTTCTAATAATGTAATTCTAATTTCCCTAAGCGCTTCTTGAATTTCCTTGGCGCTTAAGCGACCGTAACCTAACAGCTTTCTTTGAAGCTTGACAAATTTGTCGGTGATTACTTCAAACATCTCAGTTTCCTAATTGTTTCGGCATAGTTTTTTGAATGAAATATTGATGTCCCGGCAACTAAAATATCAACACCCGCGTTTATCAGCTCTTTAGCATTATCCGTATTTACTCCGCCATCTACCGCAATCACGATTTGTTTCTTATATTTTTTTACCATTGTTTTTGCCCGCTTAACTTTTTCAATCGTCATTGGTATGAATTTTTGTCCGCCAAATCCCGGATTAACACTCATAATTAAAATTTCGTAGATGTCACGAAGATATGGTTCAATAATTTTCAATGGCGTATCTGGGTTCAAAGCAATGCCAGCAATTTTCCCCCCATTTCTAATCATTTTCAGGCATTGTTTAGGTTTCTTGGTCGCTTCAATATGGAAAATAACCGCATCTGAATCACCAACGAATTTCTCAATAATGTTTTCTGGTTTTGTAACCATCAAGTGGCTGAAAACCGGTACTTTCAGTATTGGCTTTATCGCTTTAAGAATCGGCGCGCCAAAACTTAAGTTTGGTACAAAATGCCCATCCATCACATCTAAGTGTATTAAGTCAATCCCTGCCTTTTGAACTCTTTTTATCTCTTGCTCAAGATAAAGAAGATTACAATTAAGAATCGATGCCGCTACTTTCACTTTCACCCCGCACCAATTAGCATGATTAATAGATTCAGATTCGAAATGTTTCATCTTTTTGTTACCATCTGACAATTGGTGCGGGGTTCATCTTTTTCCCGAAACAATTAATCTTATGGTATCCCCTGTTCTAACTTTCATGCCATCTTCGGGATATTGAATAATAACAAAATCTTTTGGTTCTTCACTCGGAATCGTCTGAACACTGCCTAAAATTAACCCGTTACTCGCAACCGAATCTTTAGCTATATTAGTTGGCAGACCAACTAATATAGGCATTAGGAATATACCGGTATTACCACTCGAAACATATACTTTCAGGTTACTACCCAACCGTACTTCTGAACCGGGTCCGGGTTCGACACCGATAATCTTACCAGTCGGATTTGATGACCGCAACGATTCAATTGGATAAGGATTTATACCAATACTGGCTAAAATCCTCGTCCCCTGGTCTAAAGTCATTTGCTCTAAAACCGGGACATTAACCATTTGTGCGCCTTTGCTAATCAAAAGATTTATCTTCTTACCAGTTTTGACGATGCTACCGGCTAAAGGTTTTTGCCCTACTACATATCCAGAAGGAAAAATCGTATCATATACATCTCTTGTATCTTCTAATTGAAATCCTTGGTCTAAAATAATTTTCTGAGCGTCGACTAATCTTTTACCAATCAGATTAGGAACATTTATATCTTTGCCAGTTCCAATCATTTTAGGCATGATGAAGAAATTAAATATAAAGAAACCTAATCCAAACGAACATCCAATAACAACTATCCAGATAATTATAGTTTTAATTCTCATTTAAAATATTCATCGGGTTGTATTCTTTGTCCATTAATAAAATCAGTGCCAGTGATGATTTTACCAGCCTCCATTTGTAACGAAAGTATCTGTATATAGCTATCCTTTGTCGCGATTAAAAGATTGTTTTTCGCAACCATAATCTTACCCGGTGTTGCTCTATCAGGAGTAATATCCGAACTGGATATAACTGACCTGAAAATCCCAACTCGTTTCTCGCGAAAATGTGTATGCGCCCCAGGTTCTCTTGATAAACCGCGTATCAAATTGTGAATCGTAATTGCTGGTTTGTTCCAATCAATTAGACAATCTTCTTTCTTTATTTTCGGAGCTAAAGTTACCTTGTTTTTATCTTGCGGTTGAACTTTATAGTTGCCGCTCTTTATGAGGTCAAGCGTCTTGATTATTATATCCGCACCGGTCTGGGCAAGTCTTTCCTGCAACTCCTCATAAGTTTCGTTGGCATCGATAGCAGTTTCAGTTTGGAGAATAATATCACCCGCATCCATCCCTTCATTCATAAAAAATGTTGTAACACCAGTTACTTTTTCGCCATTAATGACCGCTCGTTGAACCGGTGCGGCACCACGATATTTAGGTAGGAGCGATGGGTGAATATTTACAAATCCAGCGGCGGGTAAACTTAATAATTGAGATTTAATCATAAAACCATAGGCAGCAAGAACACAAACATCAACTCCGAACTCTTTTAATTGTTGATAAACATCTTCGGTATTAGGGTTGGTCGGTTCGATTATTTTTAATCCGAACTTTTCCGCAGTTATTTTTACCGGACTTGGTTTTAGTTTTAACCCTCGTCCGGACTGCTTTTCCGAAGCAGTAACAACACCGGTGATTTCATAGCCTTCTTTAAAAATCCGTTCTAAACTAAAGCAGGCAAACTCAGATGTGCCCCAGAATACAATTCGCATTTTTTCCTAATTATTTATGCTTTTTCTTAGAATGAGATTTAATTTCTGAATTAACCATTGCTGCGATTTCATCTAATTTACTCTTGAGCATTCGCTGTCGAGTCAGTGATAAACGGTCGATAAAAAATATCCCATTCAGATGGTCAATTTCATGTTGAAACGCTCGTGCTAATATCCCTAAACCAGTTAACTCAATTTTTTTCCAATCTTCTGAACGACCTCTAATTTCGACTTTGCTTGGTCTTGACAATACTTCGACAATGCCTGGCAAGGATAGGCAAGCTTCTTCTCGTTCTCCTTTACCTTCGCTACCAACAATCTCTGGGTTAATTATTGCTACTGGGTCTTGGTCAACTCCCGTGCCCCTTGGATTAAAAACAAATATCGAGACTGTTTCACCAATCTGATTTGCAGCTAATCCTGCCCCGTCTTGAGCAAGCATCGTGGTTTTCAAATCGGTAATCAACTTTTTTATTGCATTGTCAATCTTTTTTACTGGTTTAGTTTTTTCTCTTAATATCGGGTCGCCGTATAGTCGTATTTTCTGGTTTTTCCCCTTCATTTATACAAATTCCCGCAGTATTATTTTATTTGTTATATTTTATAAGTGACCGATGTCTTCTCAGCTTCAATTTCGGTATTCTCCGCAACTTTAACCATAAATGTACGCTCTTTTATATTAGTTATGATACCGTAGATTCCTCCGGAAAGAACAATCCGGTCACCTTTTTTGAGCTCGTTAAGCATCTGGCTATGTTTCTTTTGTCGTCGTTGTTGTGGTAAAATCATAAGAAAATAGAGAACAACAATAATCAAGATGATTGGTAAAAATCCAATTAACGGACTACCACCTCCAGCGGCTTGTTGCGCTCCTTGCGCATATGCGAAGTTAATCATTTTTCCTCCATCTTTCTTTATTTATAAAGTTTATTTTCTTTAATATAATGATAAACATTCTCCGGTACTTTGTATTTTATACTCTTTCCTTGTTTTAAATCTTTTCTAATATTTTTACTTGCTATATCGACTTGTGTGATATCGACTACTATCATCGATTTTACCGTCCGCGATTTTATTGTTGACCAAGGTCTTTTCATAATAACTAATTTTGCATAATCTGTTAGTGCTTCAGGTTTCTTCCATGTATCAAGTACTGAATATTGGTCGGATCCGATTATCAAATAAAGTTTATCTTTTGGATACTTTTTTTGTAATGCTTTCAGAGTATTAATCGTCCAAGATATTCCACCTTTTTCTTTTTCAATTTCACAAAGTTCAAAATATGGATTATTTTTAACTGCTAATTTAACCATTTTACAGCGATGTCGATAACTGATTAATTCATTTTTATGCGGTGGATTAAAAGTCGGTATAAAAAGTACCTTATCCAGCTTTAATTTTTCTCTTACTTCTTCAATTGTTAGTATATGACCGATATGAATTGGATTAAATGCGCCACCCCAAATACCGAGTTTCATTACTGTTTTTGTTCTAAAACCTTTAATCGGTTTTGTACTAAACTTTTTAGCTCCGTATCTATAGTATCTGATACTAAACTATGATATATATCGATTGCTTGGTTAAGGGAATCTATCTTTTCATAAACCTGTCCCGTCAGATATTTGCTCCAATTTGCCCATTTTGTTATAGGATATTCCGAGATGACGTTATCCAAATAAACACGTGCCGCAGAATACTCGCCGCCATTAAAATATGATTTACCGATATTATAATTCTTTTCCGCATATCGTTCCGCAACTTTTTTTCTTAAATTCGTAATTTCGGATGCATATTTTGACTCAGGAAATTTCTCCTGCAGTTCATCTAAAATTTCAATTGTTTTCACTAACATCGTTTGGTCTTTAGCAACCGATGGTACTAAATTAAAATAACTGAATCCGTATTTATAATATGCATCTTCCAAATTCTGATTTCCAGGAAAACTATTAATAAAAAACTCAAATTCAGGTATTGCTGACTGATAGTCTTTTTTCCGGAAATAGGTTTCCGCAAGATAAAATTGGGCATCGGCACCATAAGTACTACCAGGATAGTTAAATACAATATTCTGAAATACCTCAGCTGCTTTATTGTATTTCTTAGCATTTAGTAAATCGTTCGCCCGATTAAATTCTTGTTCGGGTGAAGAAATCATCTCGACCGTTTGTTTTTTAGCACAAGAAAACAAACTGATAAATAATAAGCAATATATATAATATCTAAATATTTTCACTTTATTTAATAAAACCAACAACCTCACGAATCAGACAAGTTAAATTAGGTTCCGCTTTGTTAGCCGCATTTAATACATGTACAAATTTTACTGACCGCATCGCATCCGGTAACCCCATATCCGTAACTACCGAAAATCCTAAAACTTTAATGCCAATCTGTCGGGCAACGATTACTTCGGGAATGGTTGACATGCCAACTGCATCACCGCCGATTATTCTTAAGAAACGATACTCTGCAGCAGTTTCTAAATTGGGCCCGTGAACTCCGACATAAACACCGCGACGTGTTGTGATCTTTTTATTAATTGCCGCTTTTTCAGCAAGTTCTACTAGTTTTTTATCATAACAATTATACATATCAGGAAATCGTGGTCCCAGTCGCTCGTCGGTCACTCCTCGTAAAGGATTATCTCCCATCAGATTTATATGGTCAGTGATAATCATAATATCACCACACTTAAATTGAGGATTTAATCCTCCACACGCATTAGATACAATAAGCGTTGTAACGCCTAATTCCTTCATAACCCGTACTGGCAGAGTAATGTCCCGCATATCATAGCCTTCGTAGTAGTGAAACCTTCCTTGCATTACACAGACATCTTTTCCACTCAACGTACCAAATATCAATCGACCAGTATGACTCTTGACTGTGGTGACTAAAAAGTGTGGTATTTGAGAATATTCGATTGATGTTTTTATTTTAATATCAGAGACCAATCGATTCAGACCGGTACCTAAGATAATGCCTATTTTCGGTTTAGCTTTGTTCTTTTGCCGAATAGCATGAACGCTTCTTTTAATACTATCTAAGATTGAATATAGTTTTTTCTCTTCTTTATCAACCATCGCTATGTTTTTTCTGACTTGTCTCTCGCTCAATTTGCATAGAAATATTGCTTATTAACGATTTAATCTGTCCAATTAAATCTATTTTATGCGATTCAAGTTCGTGAATTCGTTCTGTGATTTTTCGCATCTGTTCTTGCACTTCTTTTTTAATATTTTCCGCATCGAGCTTTGCTTTGTTAACTATGTTTTCAGCTTCTTTTTTAGCGGCATCTCTTATATCAGTGGTCGCTTTTTGGGCAGTAATTAAAGTATCTTTAAGTAGACCTTCGGTCTTTTCTAATGTCACAAGTCTAACCGAAAGTACATCTATTTTTTGCGCTAACGAAACACGTTCATTACGTAAATCGTCAAGTTCTTTGCCGACAACCGCTAAAAACGCCTTCACCTCATCTTTACTATATCCTCGTAAAGATGTTGAAAATGTTTTGTTTTTTATATCTAATGGTGTCAATGGCATGTTTACATTGTAATGATAATAACGATTCTGTCAACCCTGCTAATTTTCGCAGTAATGTTACAGACACTGATTAGATTCATTGATATATCTTTGTAGAATATTTAAACAGGGTAACTCTTTTTACTTAGCTGCTAATATAAATTCCTTGATAATTCCCGACAAATTTCTTTCAATATCTCAAATCGGGATAATCTATATTTTGTTTCAATCAATAAAGATGTAGCAATCTTTTTCAGTTCATCCGGAAAGTACTTTTGTAGTACATTAACACCAATACCGATTATATATGAATTAATACGATTAAATTCAGTGGATTTTGTTATTCCGTACGTTTCAGTTTCAACTATTATCCCTACTAATTTCTTACCATTCATGTATAAATCATTAATACCCTTAACTTCAAGGTTTATCGGATGAAATGGCATGACGAGTCTTTCTATTGCTTGTTTAGTAAACAAGGCTAATCGTTTTGTAAAATCCGATACTTCAATAATCGGTTGTTTAGGACAATAGATAATAGAAATATAGAGTCCACCTGGTTCTGAAATCCAAGTCTTATCTCCCCTTCCTCGCCCATTCGTTTGAGTTTTAGCACATATAATAATCCCTTCACCAGCATTAGTCCGACTCAATTCTTTAGCTTTGTCTTGTGTTGAACTCAATTCTAAATATGCGTAAATCGTATGTCCGAAACGTAAACTAGGTAATCTTAAGACTTGGAAATTTTGTTTTGAAAAAATCATCGGACTTTGAACACGAATGTCACTAATAGGCGAATGACACGAATATCAGAAAAGTCTTTATTTTTTATTCGCGCTATTCGTTCATTCGTGCTATTCGTGTTCTCTTTAGTGGTTTTTTGTTAATAAGTATAAAATCCTTTTTTTGTCTTTCTGCCCAGATAACCAGCCGCGACCATCCGTTTTAATAATGGACAAGGTCGATATTTGGGGTCTCCTAAATCGCGATATAAAACATTAAGAATATCTAAGCATATATCGAGTCCGATTAAATCCGCCAGTGCCAAAGGTCCCATTGGATGATTCATCCCTAATTTCATTACTGTATCAATCGCTTCTTTATCGCCAATACCCTCTTGCAGACAATAGATCGCTTCATTAATCATTGGTATAAGTACTCGATTAGATACAAAACCCGGCGAATCATTAACAACAACCGCTGTTTTACCTAACTTCTTGGATAATTCGACGATTGTATTTGTCGTTGCTTCACTGGTTCCTAAACCTTTAACCACTTCGACTAACTGCATTAATGGTACCGGATTCATAAAATGCATGCCAATAACTCGGTCGGCTCTTCGTGTTGCCGCCGCAATTTCGGTAATTGAAATAGTTGAAGTATTAGAAGCAAGAATTGTTTCGGGAGAAGATTGCATACATAGTTTCTTAAAGATATCCTTTTTGAGTTCAATTTTCTCTAAAATTGCTTCGACGACTAATTGACAGTCTTTAACTAAACTCAAATCAATACCGGTCTTAATACGTCCGATTGTAGCATCGGCATCCACCTGAGTTATTTTTGCTTTTTCAACCATTTTCCCAAGACTCTTTTTAATCGCATTCATTGCATTATCAAGATACTTTTGGTCAATATCGATTAATACTACCTCATATCCATTAACCGCGAATGTCTGGGCAATGCCATTACCCATCGTACCTGCGCCGATTACTCCAACTTTCTTTATATCCATTATATCCTCCAATACTTATATTTTAATAACGTTACAATAAAATTTATACTTCCTTTTGATATCTTACTAAAATATTTATTTTGGTCAAGCGTAAAATAATAATTTACGATTTACGAGTAAAAATTCTATGTATCGTATTTGTAATTAATATCGTTATTATTATGCAGACAATCAGTTCTTCAAGCATTTTAATATTCAAAGGAACGGTTTTAAAAATTGGGTTTAAATGCGGTATGAAGACAATTGCGGTTTGTAATAATATTGATAACAAAAATGCTCCGAGTAGGTATTTATTGATAATAAGTGATTTGGAAAAATAGAAATTTCTTCCTACCCGAAAATTAAATGAATGAAATAACTGAAGTAGTACTAAAGTAGTAAAGACAATCGTCCTGGTCAAAGCGGCATCGGTTTTAAATATAAAATGACTGATAAGTAACGTTGCAATCGCACCCACAGAAATAACTAAACCCTGTACTAATATATATAACAGACTTTTGTTGTTAAGAACACCATCACCAGGTTTGCGAGGCGGTTTTGCCATAATATCCGGTTCTGCCGGGTCAACTCCTAAAGCTAAAGCCGGCAATCCGTCCGTTATAAGGTTGGTCCATAGTATCTGAATCGGTAATAAAACCGGTAAATTGGTTAGCATTGCAAAAAGAATTGTTAGCACTTCACTAATATTACAACTTAATAGATACAAAACGAACTTTTTAAGATTTTCAAAAATCGTTCGTCCTTCTTTGGTCGCGGACACAATCGTTGCGAAATTATCGTCGGCAAGGACCATATCGGATGCCTCTTTCGCGACATCGGTTCCGCTAATCCCCATCGCGATACCAATATCCGCGAGTTTTAACGCCGGGGCATCATTCACACCGTCGCCGGTCATTGCGACGATATAATTTTTCTGTTTCAACGCTTTAACAATTTTAACTTTCTGAATTGGTGACACTCTTGCATAAACCTGAATTTTTTCAACCTCTTGTGCTAATGTTTCATCGGACATCGACTCTAATTCTAATCCGGTAACTGCTTTACCATCTCCTAATAGACCGACTCTTCGACCAATATTTTCCGCAGTTAATTTATGGTCACCAGTAATCATCGCAACTTTTATCCCGGCTTGTTTGCAAGTATCAATTGCGTGTATTACCTCATCTCGCGGTGGGTCGCTCATTCCAACCAAACCTAAGAAAGTTAAACCATTTTCAATCTCTTCAGTTTTTAGTTCCAAAGGTAAATCATTAAGGGTTTTAGTCGCAAATGCTAAAGTCCGAAAACCATCTTTAGTTAAATTATTATTTATCTCGTGCCAATCCGTTATTGAAACCTGCGGACATAAGCTTAATATAAATTCGGGTGCACCTTTAACAAATACACGAAATCCTTTATGGTCTTTATGAATTGTTGACATCGCTTTCCGGTCCGAATCGAATGGTATTTCCGCTACCCGCGGATACTGTTCGATTATCTTATCCGGATGAATACCGAACTCCTGTGCGGCAACGACAAGTCCAATTTCGGTCGGGTCACCAATCATTTTACCATTCATATCTTTTTTCGTATCGTTACACAAAGTTGCGGTTAAAAATAAATCAGAAAAATGTGAATGATGATGTAAAGCTTCGGTTAGTGTGTAAATTTTATCAGCTATGGCGATTCTTTCCACCCGCATCTGGTTCATTGTTAACGTACCCGTCTTATCACTACAAATAAATGAAGTTGAACCCAGAGTTTCAACCGCATGTAACCGACGGATAATCGCATTCTTTTCTGCCATCCGTTTTACACCAAGTGACAAAGCCACCGTAACCGCGGCAGGTAATCCTTCCGGAATTGCGGCAACTGCTAAACTGATTGCAATTAAAAACATTTCGACCCAACTATGTTGTTTTAACAATCCTGAGATTAAAACAATTACACTAACTCCCAAACAGATATAAGCAATTCTTGCGCCCATCTTTTTCAATTCGTTTTGTAAAGGTGTTTTTTCTTTGGGCTGTTCAATCATTTCAACGATTTTACCAATCTCGGTATTCATCCCGGTCGCAATAACAATTGCTTTGCCCCGACCGCGGGTTACCATTGTTCCGGTATAACCCATATTAATCCGGTCGCCAAGCGGACACTCAGTTGCAGGTAATGATTCGGTTTTTTTCTCAACCGGTATTGATTCACCAGTTAAAGAAGACTCATCGATTGCCAGTAGTTTCGATTCGATAATTCTCGAGTCAGCAGGAATTCTATCGCCGGTATTAATTAATATGATATCACCCGGCACTAAATCCGAAGCCGCTATTTCTTGTTCAAATCCTTGACGCAAAACCTTTGCCACCGGCGCAAGCATTTTCTTAAGTGCTGCTAAGGCGTGTTCTGCCCGAAATTCTTGAATAAAACCTAATATTGCATTGAGCATAAGAATTATTGTTATTGCTAACGCGTCGGTTAATTCTTTTAACAGAACGCCCGAAACCAAAGCCGCGATAATTAAAATGATTATCAATAAATCATCAAACTGAGAAATGAATAATTTAAATGGTGAAATAGCTTTTCCTTCAGTAATCGAATTATGACCATACTCGTTCAATCGTTTTTCCACTATCGTATGGTCAAGACCCTTTTCGGGATTAACTCCTAATTGCTGAATAATTTCAGTAACAGATAAACAATGATAATTTATTTCCGGCTGAGAAATAATTTTCTGATTTTTCTTCATTGGTCTTTTGAATTCTATTGAAAATATAGAATTATGTCAAGAAAATACGTTCGAGAGCTCGGGAAAAATACACCGCAGAGACACAGAGAAAAAAGCCTGTTATCCGTCTAATACGGACTTGCCTTTTTTATTTTTTTATCTTTGTTTTTAATTTTTAATATTTAATTTTTGATTTTTCTATGTGGTGAAGTTAATATCCTGGTATAATCCCAGATAGATTCCCGGATAGACTCCCTGATATGCTTCCTGATATGATTTCAGATAGGTTTTCTGGTAGAAATCGAGATAGATTGATGAATAGATTTTGAAATAGATTTACGTTTAAAATCCTTATTAGAACTTCTATTAAATCATCTGACCCATGCCCAGGGCATACCCCACCATAATCCCCTCGGTTGACCGGGACATGCGGGGGGCATGCCCCAATATCGCACGCAACTATCAATAAAACTCAATCCTTACGCTTTAATCTTCAAGAAGTTGCCTAAAATTGGGGGTGGGGGAAATTAGGAAGTGTCCCGAGATTTTCACTATTTATCGATATACAAGATGATTAAATTGCTCATATAATTAATAATCTCGCAGGGGTTTTATCAAGGATTATATGAGGGCATATATCAGAGGATAAAAAACATCTCTTGTCAGGTCATTTGTCAGAGTATAAACCAATCCACTCGGAAAAATTTATTAGTTTTTCCCTAATTGACCACATAACTTCGGGTAGTTGTGGACAACCTTAGTAATCACTAGGACATCAATGTTAGAAATTCGATTTCGTATTGTATATCCTTTATATCTGATTTTACTTGTATTTCACAATATCACCTTGCACTTCGACAGTATAAGGAGAATATAAACCAAGGCAAATCATCTCTATGCATCCTTGAAAGAAAGTCTGTCGAACTTTAAATTTAAGATTTACTATTGCATCTCCAGGAGTTTCTGCAAACAAATCAAGTATCGCTGGTCTAATATCGAAATCACCCAACTGATTCAAATCAACTGTTTTAGTCCATTTAGCATTTGGTTTGATGACCATGTATTCTTTGCCATAAATTGAATTAGTGAGTGAAACTGGTTGGCTAATACCAGAGCCTTTTAATGCGACTATAGTACAGTTAAGAAATATAAGCAATAGAAAAGAAAGATATAATAGTTTTTCCACTACCAAACACCTCCGCTAATTAATTTCAGCTCTATATTTTGAGCATATATACTTCTTTTTATTAAATCTTCGTCTTTTTAATAGTAAAAGTGCCTTTCGTAAGTTGAATATTAGAGGTTTGTTTTTATCCCATGTTTCATCTATTACCAAATGTCCAAACGCAACACGAATATAGTCAGTAAGTGTTACTTGGTCTCCGGAACGTTTATCAGTCCAGCTACGAACCATAACCTCAGTTAAATCGTCATCTAAGTCATAGTGATGTCGTGGTATTCTCTCATCAATAAAATTGTGAACCTTCTCGGTTTTAGTTTTGTCTGAGATTATCCCTTCCCATTTCAAAATGACATCAAATAATAAATG
>Ga0315274_10004798_pt1 | contig 19849 bp, 10 predicted proteins | sample YL17G02_20_MG_FD_203700 | JGI IMG/M metagenome (GOLD analysis project Ga0315274, IMG submission 203700) | Sediment microbial communities from Yellowstone Lake, YNP, Wyoming, USA - YL17G02_20 | ecosystem: Environmental > Aquatic > Freshwater > Lake > Sediment | place: USA: Wyoming | collected... | reverse complement strand
TCTCCACGCCCATCTCCCAGTTGCCCTTGTCCACCGTCGCGGCGGGGAGCGTCGGCTCGAACTGCGGCTCCGCCGTTCCCGTGATGGCGTAGTCGTAGCCGACCACCATCACGTCCCCGTTGGGCGTCAGCCCGGCCAGACGCAGGGCATGTGCGAGCTTGGGGGCGTCGCCGTCGTGAGCCACCAGCAGCGCCTCGACCGGCTGTGGCCCACGGAGGTGCTCGAGGAGATAGCCTCCCAGGAGTCGCGCCTGGCGCACGAATCCCTCGCGCTGGTCGGATGGCCCGACGTCCGCGGCTTCGTACAGGATGTCCGGCAGCGGCTCCAGGCCGGCCTCGCGCAGGGCGCGCTCGTAGCCGCGGCGCCGAGCCGCAAACCAGTATTCGCTGGCCGGCGCCGGCCAGAAGTGCGCGATGCGGCGCCGGCCCTGCGCGATCACCCAGCGCGTCAGCTCATACGACCCGCCTTCGTGGTCCGGCGTCACCCGGTCGAAATCGCTGAACTCCGGGTAGTCACCGAACACCACCAGCGGGATGCCGGCGTCTTTGATGCGCTCGATGCGCCGCGTTGGCGAGACGCCCCCGAAGCCCGCGAAGCAAGGCAGGACGACGCCCTTGGGCCGCATCTGGACGACGTGATCGGGCAACTCGCCGGCGAGGCCATCGGGGCGGACCATCAGCCCGTTGAGCCCGGCCTCCTGGAGAGCTTGGAGGACTCCGTATGTGATGAAGTGCGGCGAGCCCAGCACCTGGCGGCGGATGTCGCCGGCCAGCGCCGGGACACATACGACGGCCACGGCCTCATCCAGACAGGGGGAACGCTGCATTGCGCCTGGCTTGCGATAGCCCAACTCGCGGGCCGCAGCCAACACCCGCTGGACGGTCTCTTCACGGAACAGATGGGCTTCGCCCCCGAGCACGCGCTGCACCGTGGGCTTGGAGAGTCCGATGTGCTGTGCGATGACACGAAGGCTCACGTTCTCTGGCATAGTTAGCCTCGGTTAACCAACACTTATACCAGTAGTTCCGATTGTCTACGTTCACAATTATTATGCCGTATAATACCTGACCCAGCACCGCGTGTCAAGGGATTTTGCGCACCCACATGATCCACCAGGAGTACGGGCGCGCAACTCGACGTGGAAAGGGAACGCCGGAAGGCTCAATGGCTGGATCAATCAGAGGATGTACATGGTAGTCTCGCAGCCCAGGTCGGTCGCCTACGACGTTTTCCGTCTCCCCCGCCACCCCCCGTTTTCCGGAACCAACCCCATGGATGGGACGCTCTCCTGGGAGGGGGCTGGCCGCACTTGGTGCGAGGCGGGCCGGTGACTGGTCGCCGGGCAAGGGGCGAAGGGGCGATGGCCGGAAGTGGTCCCTGAGGTGGTCGCGCCTGGTGGCTCGCAAGGGCTTTTGTGCCAACGAGTTGCGGCGGAGGATGCACGAGCAGCTTGGGCCTCGGAGCGGCGTGGAATCGCGGCCCGTGGCCGCGGTCTTGGCGGCCTTCGACGTCCTGGCCGCAGAGGCGCCGGAGGCCGCGACGTGGGCCGCCCCGTGGCCGCGTGTGCGGACGGCGCATGGAGGCACTGGACCGCCAGGATCGAGGGCGTAGAGGGCGATCCGTGGCCTTCGCGCGGAGATCGGGAAGTAGTCCCAGGAGAACACGGCAAGTAGTCCGTTTTGGGGGGATCAAGTAGTCATGGAGCGCGCGCAAGTAGTCGGTTCGGCGTCCACCCGAGACTACTTGCCGAGCGGGGGTCCGGCGGGCATGGAAGTATTGTTTGAGCGAAATTTCCAGGCCTCCGCTCTGTCCCTCGCCGACACGCCGGTTCACGAAGCCATGGCCGGGGGCTTTGCGAACGGACGCGGCGGCGCTATACTGACATCCGCGAGGTGCCTCATCCTCGCCATCGACCAGAAAGGAAGTGAGCGGTGGGACCAAGGGCGGCGAGGGCCTGACGCACGGGCGTGTCCCGTTGCTGGCCAAGACGCAGCGCTTCGGCCTCGCTATTGTGAAACCACATGAGGAACACGACATTGAGAACGAAGATGCCCCAGACGATGTTGACGGCCGGCGCGCTGGCCTGCCTGGCTCTCACACAGGCGGTTCACGCGTACGTTGCCATCCTCAACAAGGCCGACAACACCGCGATCCGCATCGTCCCCGCCCCCGGCAAGGTAGCCGTTGATGGCGACCTGAAGGACTGGGACCTCTCGGGCTCCATCTTCATGTTCATTGACGAGGCGAGCAAGGACGCCTACCACGTGCGCGGCGCGATGATGTACGACAAGGAGTACCTCTACATCGGCGGGCGCTGGAGGGATCCGACGCCGATGATGAACCAAACCGCCTTCGGCGGCGCGGTCAACATGGCCTGGAACGCGGATGCGATCCAGATCTTCCTGGTCGCCCATCCGGATATCCGTTCGCAGGCCTCGACCATGACCGGGGCGCGCATGCCGGCCGAGCAGCAGCACTTCGTGAACTTCATTGCGCTCTGGTACTCGACGCAGGACAGGAAGGCGGGGTACTTCTCCTTTTTCACGCTCGGCTACAAAGAGCCTGTGCTCAACCCGCCCGGCGTCGAGGGCGCATACGTGAAAGACGGGGACGGCAAGGGCTGCACCTTCGAGTACCGCCTTCCGTGGAAGGTGCTGCGGGCGCCGCGGCCGCTCACCGGCGGCGATGCGATCCAGATGCTCTGGCAGCTCCACTGGGGCAACGACCAGGGCACGGAGGTGAAGAGCGGCATCAATGACGTGCGCAACCCCAACAGCAACTCGCTGGGCTACATGGGTCCGGCCGGCTGGGGCCTCGGCCGCTTCATGGCGACCGGCAACCTGCCGGCCGAGGACCTGAGCAGTCTTAGTCGGGCCGAGGGGCATATCCCGGTGACATTCAAGCTGGAGAAGGACGGCAAGGTCAGCCTCTCGATCCGCGACGCCGCCGGCAGAACCGTGCGCACCGGCATCGGCGCCGAGCCGTACAAGGCGGGCGAGCACACCTGGCTGTGGGACGGCCTGGACGACCGCGACCGGGCGCTGCCGGCCGGCACGTACACGGCGAAACTCCTGACCCACGACGGCATCGGCCAGAAGTATGTGACCGACGTCGGCGTCAACGGCGAACCGCCCTACCAGACTGAAGACGGCAAGGGCGGCTGGGCCGGCGACTACTGGGAGCCGACGTACGTGGCGGTCGAGGGCAACCGGGTGATCCTGGGCACCGGCAACGCCGAGGCGCAGAAGCCGACCATCTGCGCCGACCTCGAGGGCCGCAAGCTCTACGGCACCTCGGCGCTGGGCCACACGCTGGCCGTGCACAAGGGCTACGGCTACTTCGTCGCCTGGGCCTTCAGCGGCAACCTCCAGAAGTTCGACCTCGCGACCGGGCAACTGAGCCCCTTTGCGAACGGCCGGCCCGAGGTGAAGGCGCCGGGCAGCGGGGCCAGGCGCGGGCTCGTGGCCGTGGACGACGGGACGTTCGTAATGAGCTGCGAGCCGGAAGGCAAGCTGTACCTGATCGACATCGCCTCGGGCGAGGCCAAGGGGGAACTGGCATTGCCGTCGCCCCAGGGGCTGGCGGTGGACGGCAAAGGCACTCTCTACGCTGTCAGCAGCAGTGCAGTGGGGCGGGTGGACCTCAAGACCGGCGCCTTCACGCCGCTCGCGAAGGACCTCGATACGCCGCGAATGCTGGCCTGCGACGTGGCGGGGAACGTCTACGTCTCGCTGATGGGCAAGACCGTGCAGGTGTGGAAGATCGAGCCGAAGGGCAAGGTCTTGCAGAAGTTCGGCAAGGCCGGCGGCCGGCCGGCGCTCGGCGGATTCGACCCCGCCGGCATGCTGAATCCCTATGCCATCGCCGTGGACAGGAACAACCGCGTATGGGTCTGCGAGAATGACCGCGAGCCGAAGCGTTACTCGGTGTGGAACCCGGACGGCACGCTGTGGAAGGAGTTCTTCGGCTCGCTGCCCTATTCCACCGCGGGCTACTTCGACCCGAAGGATCCCGAGTACTTCCACGCGATGAGCGTGCGTTACGTGGTGGACTGCGACAAGGGCACCTGGCGGCCCGACGCCACGATCCTGCGCGAGCGCACGGAAGAGGGCGTCAAGCTGCCCCAGGTAGATGTCCACACGGGCGGCTGGATATACGTCGTCAAGGGCCGCAAGTTCCTCGTTGTCCCGGAGATGTACCGGCGTGCCATCGGCGTGTATGAGGAAGTCAAGGACGCCTGGGTGCCGCGGCTGGCTTTCAGCGTCGCCGACAGGAAGACGAAGTCTCCTGCGAGACTCTGGATTGACGCGAACAACGACGGCAAGGTCCAGGAGACCGAGGCGCGCCCGGGCGGCGAGAGCTTTGCGGAGGGAGTGGTTGATCCTGACCTCAACTTCTACGTCTGCACCGGCGACCGCTGGACCGAACCGCGCGCCGAGGGCCGCTGCACGACGCCCTACACGATCTCGCGACTGGACTTCCTCGGGTTCGCCGCGAATGGCGCGTTGCAGTACGCCGAACAGCCCAAGCTGGTGGTTCATGACGACGAAGGCGGCTCGGTCAGTGGGTACTGTGTCGGTGCCGACGGCGCATCTACGTGATGGTCTCCGGCGGGCTGGTGGCCCGCGGCGAACGCGCGCAGGGCACGGGCGCCCGGATCGTGAAGTTCTCGCCCGAGGGCAGGGAGCTCTGGCGCTACGCCAACGTCCACTGCGGCTTCGCCTGGACCTCCTCGACCTACACGCCCGGCTTCGTGGTGGGGGCCTTCCGCAACAGATCGCCAAACCACCCCGAACTGCTGCCGATCACCGGCTACTACGGGCAGTACTTCCTGATCGACAAGAAGGACGGGCTGTTCGTGGACGCGCTCTGCCAGGACCAGCGCTCGGCCTACACGATGGACCACACCATGGTGCTGACCGAGAACTTCAACGGGAACATCTTCAAGCACCCCAAGACCGGCAAGACCTACTTCGCTGGCGGCGACTGCGACCAGCGGATCTGGGAACTGACCGGGCTCGAGAGCCTGAAGCGGCAAAGCGTGGCGCTGACCGTGGCCCCCGACATGGCCGCCCAGTCGCTCAGGAACGCCGCGCAGAACAGACAGGCGCGGCTGGCGGTGTTCGCCCGCAACAGCGGCCGCAAGTCGGCTGCACTCAAGCGGCTCGCGAGCGCCGCCGCCGACGGCAAGGACGACGAGTGGCAGGGCGTGGCAGCATTGCCGCTCGGCGACGACAAGGCCGGGCCCGCCCAGGTGCAGCTCGGCTACGACGAGAAGAACCTCTACGCCCGCTTCCAGGTCGCCACGGCCGTCCCGTTCCTGAACACGCCGACCGACTACCGGTTGCTGTTCAAGTCCGGCAGCGCCCTCGAGCTATGCCTGACGCCGCACACCGACCCGCGTCAGGTCAAGGCGCACAACGTCCATCCCATGCAGGTTGGCGACCTGCGCATCGTCATCGCCCGCTCGGCCGACGGCAAGATGGTCGCCACCCGCTACCGGCCCAAGACCAAGGACGCAAAGAAGCCGTTCGCCGCCTACTTCGAGACCCCGGCCGCGGGGCGTGAGGATTTCGACGAGATCGCCGAGTGGAACGACCTGCCCATGCACTACCGGGCGGTGAATGGCGGCTACGTGGTCGAGGCGGCCGTGCCCTGGAGCGCCACGGGAATCACGCCGACCCCCGGGCTGCGGTTCCTGGCCGACGCCGGGGTGATCATCGGCAACGAGGGCGGCACCCGCAGCGCTGCCCGCGCCATGTGGTCGGACCGCACCCCTGAGGTCGGGGTCAACAACGACATCCCCACCGAATGCCGCCTGCATCCCAATGGATGGGGATTGATCGTGATGGAATGAGCGGAAAGGGCTCCACGCATGACAGAACAGCAGGCCCTGCGGGCGCCGCGGCTGGCGGCTGGGGTGGCGATGCTGGCTTCGTTGCCGGCCTACGCGTAGTGTCCGGAAACCCGTCCCAAGAAATCGAGACGGTGCTTGCCTTGCCGGCGGGTTGCGGTCTTGCTTCGTGGGCGGGCAGAGAAGGTCTCCGCGGGCACTGCGGGACGAGCGGAGGCGCACAGACCCTGCACGGTTCCAGCGTCAAAGGGCCGAGCCCAACCCCAATTCCCCGGCGTCAAGCCGCTCGGCGGCACGACTTCAAGAGGCTGCCCAAGCCCTCCGCGCGGTGGACCGTGCCGATGGGCCCGCTGACCACCTTGGGCGCCGGCTCGCCCGTGCGGACAGCTCTCGGCACGCGGTTGGCCGGACTCAAGTGACCCTTGGCACCTCAGTTGACCCGTCCTTTTCAGTCCGAGGGTCCTGGGACTGCCCAAGGATACCAGAACCGCCCCCGGAGGCAACCTCGGAAGCTCGGACCAGTATTCGGGCACCACGCGAGCAGGATAGCACCAGGGAAAGCACAGGGAAAGCACCGCGCACTGCTGACGTCGCCCTAAGTGCTTTGTAGACCTTGGCTTTAGGCAAACCACGCTTCGGCCTCCGGAGCTGAAGGTTGCAGGTTCGAGCCCTGTCGAGCCGGAACTTGGACGCAATGCTGGCCGAACGGCCAGAAAGATGCTAAGTTGGCCTGAGCCGAGAGCGGTCCCTGTATTTTTTCCGGGATTTCGGCGCGGAAACATCTCCGGCAGGATGAATCCATGTGAAAGGCAAGAACTGAGACATGGGATGGTCGCACGACAACGAAGACTTCATCCGCCTGTATGCCGGGCATGAGGGCCGGCTACGGAGGTACGTGTCCGCGCTCGTGCCGGTGCCCGCGGATGTGGACGACGTGCTGCAGGAAACCGCGATCGCGTTGATGCGGAAGTTCGACGAGTACGATTCCAATCGGCCTTTCTTCAACTGGGCCTGCCGGTTTGCGTTCTTCGAGGTGATGCAGCATCGCAAGCGAGCGAAAACGCGCCGGCGGCATTTCAGCGACGAAACCGTGGAGGCGATTGCCCGCGATTACCAGCAACATGAGCAGCTTGCCGAGCAGCGGCGCCAGGCGCTGGCGGATTGCCTTCGGCAGCTCGGTGCCCAGGATCGTCGGCTGGTTGAGTTGCGGTACGCCAGTGACGAGACGGTCGGCAGCCTTGCGGAGCGGATTGGTGAGCCGGTAGCGCGGCTCTACCGCTCGCTGGCTCGAATTCGACGCATGTTGGCGGTGTGTGTGCGGCGTAAGCTCACTGTGGAGACTTGAACCGTCGCTGTTCGCGTCTTTTCGCAACCGCGGAGCGAAGAGCGACGTTGGAAGGGAACAATGAACGGTTCACACGGAACTGGAATCGATCCGGAGTTGGCCGAGCTTTTGGCGGCGCTCATCGACGAGTCGATCACGGATGAGCAGTTCGCGCAGCTCGACCGCCGATTGAAAGAGGACCCCCAGGCCCGGCGGTTGTATCTCGACTATCTGCAGATCCACGGCGAGTTGTCCAGCCTCGCCGTGCAGATGATTGTTGAGGATGGTTGGGCTGGGTCGCCGCCGACAGGGACCCGAAACGTAAGCGATGGAAATCAAGGCGCGGGAACGTTTCCGGGAGATGCTCCGGCGGCGCGGCGGCTGGAAGCCCCCGCCACTTCGGTTGCGGCCAGGGGCTGGCGAAAGGCGAGAAGATGGCTAATTGCCGGCGCCGCTGCACTCGCACTGTGCGTCGTGGCGGCCTTTGTCTTGCTCCACGTTGCGCCGCCGCAACCGAAACCGCCGGAGTTCTTCGCGACGTTGACCCATGCGACCGACTGCGTTTGGGACGGGCCCACACGTCCGAAACCGGGCGATCGTTTGGCCGCCGGCGGCCTGAGTCTCCGCGAAGGGATGGCCGAGATCACTTTGGCCAGCGGTGTCAACCTGCTGGTCGAAGCGCCTGCGACCATGGAGCTTGTCGATGCCGCCAGCAGCGTGCTGAATGCCGGGCGAATCGTCGCGCGAGTGCCGCCCACGGTCGTGGGCTTTGCCGTCGACACGCCCAGGGCAAGGATTGTCGATCTGGGCACCGAGTTCGGTGTGCATGTTGAGCCAGCTCGTGAAACGATCGTGCAGGTGTTTGACGGTGTCGTGGTTGTCGAGTTGAAGAATCCCGATGCGCCCGGCAAGAGAAGTCATCGGCTCGTGGCTGGTGAAACCGTGCGTATCGGAGCGTCCGGCGCGGTCGAGCTTCAGAAGGTCACGTTCTCGCCCGAGCGTTTTCTGCGCACGTTCAGCACGCCCAGCGTTCATGAAGGAGATGAACTGATTCCGTTCAAGCCGAGTCAGATTTCATCGCTGGACGTCGTTCCGCCCCCCGGTCGGATGGCCATAGACGGCGATCTGTCGGACTGGAACCAGTCGGGCATGTTCGAAGCCCGATGCGCCGAGCCGTTTGCCGAGTCATATTACGTTTACGGCAGCATGATGTACGACAAGCAGTACCTGTATGTCGCGGCCCGGGTGGGCGGTCCGATGCCGATGCGAAACGTCATCGACCCGAACACCGATCCGTGGTCCGCCTGGATGGGCGGCAGCGTGCAGTTTCGTCTGTCAACGGACCGGGGTTTCGGCTGGCCCGTGGAAGCCACAAAGCCATCCTATCGCCAGGGCGAAGCAAGCGCTCAGGACACTAGCGGTCGCATCGTCCATCTGACCTTGTGGTATTTCCAGCCACGCGAGCAGCCGTGCCTGGAAATCCGCTACGGGATGAACCTGGATCGCGGCGTGGTGAATCCAGCCGGTTGGCAAGGTGCCTTCCGCAAGGCGCCGGACGGCAAGAGCTACATCGTCGAATGTGCCATCCCCTGGACGCTACTAGGGGCAGGGAGCGATCCGCCACGGGCCGGCGATGAACTGGGGCTTTGCTGGACCGTCAATTGGGGCGATGCCAGCGGAAAACGCTGGAAAGGCCAGTTGGTCGAAATCAAGAACCCGCCCTACGCAGCTCGTGGCAAGGCCCTGACGTTCATGCATGCCGAAACGTGGGGCAAAGCGATCTACAGGTGATTCAGGACACGCGGCTGGCCATGTCGTGGCGCTATTTCGCAACACGGAACAACCAAGAGAAAGGACGCACCATGACCACGTCTCGATATACCCGTGCCGCCGGCATGATCCAGTACGACAATCAGGACTTCGAATCGCTATCAGTTTCCTGTCAGTCATCAGTAAGGCCCGTGAGAGAGGAGTCAGCGATGCATATCACGTTGCCGATGGCACTCATGGGGTGCCTGCTTGCGCTGACGGGCGCCGCTCTGGCGGCCGCGCCCATCACGCTGGTGGAGGACGGCAAACCGGCGGCCACCATCGTGATCGCTGACCAACCGACCGCTATCCCGGTCGGGAAGCCGCCTACCGTCGTTTATGCGGCGGAGGAACTCCAGCGCTTCATCGAGAAGGCCAGCGGCGCCCGCCTGGAGATCGTGCCGGCCGCCAAGGCGCCGGCGGCGGGCACGCTGCTGCTGGTGGGCCGGAGCGCATTGAGCGAACAGTATCAGTTGGCGCTGCCGACCAAACCGGAGGGCCTGCGCATCGTCACCTTCGTGCGCGGCGTGGCCATCCTGGGCGAGGTGAAGCCTGCCGGGGCGGGCAATATCCCCCGCGAGGTAGACCGTGGCACATTGCACGGCGTTTACGAGTTCCTGGAGCGCGTCGTCGGATACCGCTTCTTCATTCACATCCCGAAGGACCCTGCTCTGGGCATCGTGACGCCGGTGGTGAAGACGCTCACGGTGGCGCCGGATTACAGGCTGGAGTTGGCGCCCGATTTCCCCTACCGCGGCGTGGCGTTCGAGACCTGGAGCGACCCGGTGAACTGGATGCGGGTGACGCGCGAAGGGTCCGGCGCCGGCTCCGGCACCGGGTTTCCCGGCATCAACCATACGGACCGGTGGTTCGGGAAGCGGTTCTTCGATGATCACCCCGACTGGGCCGCGATGACGTCGGAGGATGGCACGCGCAGTCCGGACTACATCTGCTACTCGCAGCCCGGCGTGCTCAGCGCGCGGGTGCAGGTGACGCAGGATGTCTACGACGGCAAAGGAGGCTGGTTCGGCGAACACTGCCACCCCGGGCCCAAGTGGATCGGGTTGGAGCCGATGGACCTCTGGGACACGAAAGGGTTGTGTCTGTGTGAGCGATGCAAACCGCAGTATCAGCTCGAGCGCGGCCGCTTCGGGAGAAACTCCAACCTCCTTTTCCGCCACGGTGTGGAGTACGCCGCCGAGATCCGCAAGCGATGGCCGGACAAGCGGCTGGGCATGCTGGCCTACGAGGGGCACATGCTGCCGCCCGACTTCACCCTTCCGGACAACATGGACGTGCAGGTGTGCATGATGTGGTCCACCACCATGGGCAAAGAGCCGTACTGGCACGAGCGGAACCTGCAATTGATGCGGGATTGGAGCAAGAAGCTGGGCGGCAAGCGAGAGCGGCTGTATGTCTGGAACTTCTTCTGCTACCCGGCGTATTTCACCAACGCGCCGATCTTCTTCCCGCACAATCTCCAGAAATGGCTCCAGGACACGTATGCCATCTCCGCGGGCGAAATGGTTTGCCCCGGCGGCAGCCCGCCGCAGTACGAAATCGTCATGGCCTGGCTCTGGCACCGCCTGATGTGGGACAGGAATGCCGATGTGGACGCCTTGCTCCGCGACCAGTGCACGGCCTTTTTCGGCCCGGCCGGCAAGACGATGGAGAAGCTCTACACGACGGTCAGCGACCGGTACGAGAACGTCAGGTGGAGCCAGAAGTTCGATGAGACCTATGTTCCGCCGGACCAGATGTACGGCGAGACGTACACGCAGGAAGTCATCAGCACGCTGAAGAAGCTCTTCGAGGAGGCGCTGGCCGCGTGCCCGGCGGACGAGACCAACATTTGCCGCCGTCGCGTCGCCTGGATGCAGAAGGGGTTTGAGCCCTTCTTTGCGGATGCAGACCTGGCCCACCAGTGGCTTGGGAAAACGCCGTCTTGCAAAGTGACTACCTTGGCGGCGGTCCCCGCCGACGCCGCGGCCTGGGCGGCACTGCCGGCGGCCACGCTGGTGCAGGGGAACTTCGGGAGGGCGCCCGACCTCGCCACTCGGGTGCGGCTTGCGCGCAGTGGGGGCGAGTTGTTCGTGCGTTTCGAGGCTGCCGAGCCGACCCAGCCGCTGAAAGGGGATCGATTGGCCGTCGTGGTGAAGCCAGGGGACGAGGAGCGCGCGCTCGCCGCCAAGGTTGAAGCAAGACCAGCGTGGATCCCGCTTGGGATGTTGCGCCAGGACCCGCAGCGTTCCTTCACCGTCAACGGTGAGGGGGAGGTCGAAGGCCGGTTGCAGCCGACGCTGGTCAGCAATACCCACGCGGATGGCGTGTGGACGGTCGTGGTGAAGTGCCCGGCTGCGGGGTTCGGCATCGCGGCGGGGCAGGCGAGAACGGTGGAGGTCCAGCTCGAACGGCAACGCGCGCCACGCGCGAAGGACCCCGCGCGCGACTACTACTGGATGCCCCCGATGAGGCCGGTGTGGCTGGCGCATTTCCGCTTCGGCCGGCTCCAGGTGGAGGCCAGGTAAAGGGAGAACAGATCACGTCAATCAGCTCACCGTATCCTGCGTTGATCAGCATGCTGATCCTGACGGGGCTCTGCGGATCCATGGCCCTGGCGCAGGCTAACGATGCCCCCGCGCACGGGCGTCCGTTCTTCATGCCCGCGCAGGAGCGGACACGCATTCGGCAGTTGATCGCCACTCAGGAGTGGGCGAAGGCGGACTACGCCCGCATCCAGGAAGCCGCCCGCAAGGGCGATGGCTTTCTGGCCGCGTTCCTGTATGCACTGGACGGTGATCCGGTCTATCTGCCCATCGCACAGAGATGGTTGCTGGAGAGGTTCGGCGCCAACGCCGGATCGACGAAGCGCGCACAAGGCGCGCTCGACAATCCCGAGTTCTTCAAGGCCGGGGTGCCCCACCTGAGCGATGTCTTTTACGATGTGGATTTCAGCCCGTATCTCGCCTTCGACTGGGTGCATAGCGGGCTGGAACCCGCGGCCCGCCGGGAGATTCAGGAGGGCATTGCAGCCTTCATGCATTTCAAGATGCGTTGCATGGACCGCTGGACGCAGACCCCCAACCTGGTGTTCAAACCCACCGCCATCGTCGCGTTCGCGGGGCTGGCCATTCAGGAGCGGGAACTGATCGAGTGGGGCCTCTATCGCAAGCCGGGATCTTCGATCGGCGGATACTTCCCGGTGCTCGATAGAATGCTGAAGGACAGCGGCCCCTGGCACGAAGCTCCGATTTACCCCATCGCCCATACCGATCTCTACTGCATGGGCATGGTCTCGCGCTATCGCGCGCTGTATGACGGCAAGGACTGGTGGACCGCCAGAGCACCGAATGGCGGCAGCCCGAAGGGGTTGATGGACTACTATATCGACAGCGCCTACCCCATCGAGCGCACCGGCTACGGGCCTGGCCAGATTCGCGTCGCCACCTACGGAGACGGCGCGACCAATGCGAATGGCGACCTGTTCCTGGTCAACCCGGCCGGCCCGGCGCTCGATATCACCCAAGCCCTCATCGCGGCGTACAACACCTCCGGCGATCCGCGCCTGGCGCCGTTTGCCGCGATGATCCCGGACTACAAACCCACGCTCATCGACCGGCGCCCGCTGCCGGAGAAGATCGAGTTCCCCGCCGTATCCTCCAAAATCTGGCCCGACTATGGGCTGGCGATCCTGCGCGAGGAAGAGTCCCCGGCCTACTGGAAGAGCGACGCGCCGGTGGTGTTCCACCTCATGACCAAGGGCTACGGTCACGATCACGCCGATAAGTTCAGCATCACCTTCCACGGGGCAGGCCGACTGCTGTACCCGGACTACAACGCGATCCAGTATGAGAATGCCAACATCGGCTGGACGCGCAACACCATCGCCCACAATACGCTCATGGTGGATGAAGGGGATACGCGGAACGCACAGCCTTCCGACGTGCGACATGCCTTCACCCCGGAGGTGAAATACCTGGTGGTATCGGCCTCCGGCGTCTTCGAGAAGGTCGCCCAGACGCGCGCGCTGCTGCTCACCCGCGAGTACCTGCTCGACCTCTTCCAGGCGAGCAGCCCCACCCCGCGCACGTTCGACTATATGCTGCACAGCTTCGGCACACCACGGCCCGCGCACCCTGAGCTCTTCAAACCCTCGAATGCGTTGGATAAGCGCTTCTGGCTGGTTAGCGATCGGCAGGCGATGGCCACCGACAAGGCCTGGGCGCTGGACTTTGTCATCAAAAAAGAGGAGTCGGGCAGCCGGAAGCGGAAGTTCGGTCCCGAGTGGTATGATCACACCGCCGCCGTGCGCGTCACCATGGCCGCCGAATCGAAGATGCTGGTCACCCACGGCATCTCCGGCATCGAGCTGGGGAAGGCGGTGAAACGCACCTTTGATCCGCTGGGCATGCTGATTGCACGGCGGGCAGGCGTCCGACAGACGGTCTTCGCCGCCACACACGAGCCGTACGCCAACGCGGCGAAGCCACAGATCACCGCGGTCACCAGATTGGCGAAGACCGATAACGCCATCCTGGTGCGGGTGGACGCCGCCGACTTCACGGACTATGCGGCGGTGGCCTTCGGACCGCAACCGGGCACGCCTGAGCACGTGCTGGCGGCAGCCGATGACCCGAAAACTCGTGTCGCCTTCAAGGACTACGGCTACCTGCGCGTGCGCAAAGACGGCACGGTGGTGGCGCGCGGCGGGTGGACCGGCTTCAGTCTTCCGGCCGCCAAGGCGGCGCTTACCTTGAATGGCCAGCCAGCCCGCGCCACGGTGGCAGGTGGCTATTTGGTCTTCGGGATTCTGCCCGCGACGCAGACTGCCCCGGTGGAAGCGGAGTGCCCTTTCCCGGTGACGGCGGATACGGCCGTCGTGCGCCTGGCACAGGGAACACGTCGGGCCATGGCCTTCACCGTGAAGAACACATTACAACAGAGCATCACCGGCGCCATGGCCTTTGATCTGCCGGCGGGAGTGACGGTTGAGTTCGCAGCGCCGCAATTCGGCCCCTTGGCGCCGGGCGCGACGGCGGACGTTCAAGTCACGTGCATCGCCGGCAGGGATGCGGCGCTGGGCAAACGGCTCATCCCGTACCGCGTGAGCTATCGCACCGACAAAGCCCCGCAGGAGATCCGCACCGCGGCGTTGCCCCTCCATCTCGTCGTGAATTCCGCCCTGGAATACGTCTATCGGTACCCGGAACGCAATGTCTTTCGGGTGACCGCCGAGCGCTACATCGCCGAAATGGACATGGATCACGGATTGACTCGCCACCTGGCCGATGATGACGAGACCGTACGGCTGAATGGCAGCCCGCTGTTCACCTTTTCCGACGGAAAAAAGCCTTGGCTGTTCGAAGGCTGTAAGAATAACTCTACCTGGCCGGTAGCTGTCCCCGCGGCTCTGACAGGAGCGCCGAGTTCCTATGGAGACTGCCGATATCGGATGGACTTCAGGCCCGACCGCATCACCGTGCACATGGACGCCGGGTGGACCCAGTTCGATCCGACGTACTTCACCGTGCCGGGCCAGTGGCTCTCCCCGCAGGGGGCGCCCACCTGGGCGCGGATCATCGCGGTGGATGCCAACCGCAAGGAGGTGGAGGCGAAACCCGGCACGGAGCTGAAGATCGCCGCCGCCGAGCTGGTCTTCCCCGGCGCCAAATGGCACCTGGCGTTTGCCTTCACCCGGCCGCAGCCGGTGACCTTCAACGGCACCGAGATGCGATTCCCCATCGGTTCCCTCAACGGGGATGCCTGGTCGGTGGGCTTCTGCAAGCCCGGCGAACTGGACGCCTGGCGCAAAGGACAATAACCGACCGCGGAAAGGAACGGAGGATGCAACGTTTGTCCAACGCCGTGCTCGGCCTTCTAGCGGTCATAGCGGCCGTGGCTGAGGCGGCTGATCCGGCGCCGATCCACAAAGCCTCGGCCCCGCTCACCATCGATGGGATTCTGGACGAACCAGCCTGGAAGCAGGCCCATGTGGTCGCGGCCGACTACGTCTGGGGGCCGGTGGGCCAGCAGAGCGCGCAGGCGCAGATGCGCGTGCGCTACACCTGGGACGATCATTACCTCTATATCGGCTACGAGACCTTCGATACGAACCTGGTGGCCCTCGGCACCGGCGAGAGGGAGGGGCCCAGCGACAACCTGCGCGAGGGCTGCGTTATCACGCATCCGACCAAGAAGCCCGACGTCGTCGAGTTCTTCATCTCGTTCGGCGACCTGCGGTTCTTCTGGGAAATCCACCACAACGCCTCCAACCAGTTCAATGACATCTGGTGCGTGGTGACCGACGAGGCTTGGCCGATCAGCAAGTCGAGCATGAGCCGATTCGGCATTCAGCTCCTCCAGCACGAATACGTGCAGGACGACTCGGCGACGGGCTGCCGCCTGGCGGCAGCGGTAGCTCTGAAGCCGAAGGCGGACGGCAAGCCATCTACGGTCAACGATCCCACCGACCTCGACACGGGCTACACGGGCGAGCTGCGCCTGCCTTGGCTGGGGCTGGGAGCGCCGCTGAATCGTGAGACCTGGGTGTCCGTGCCCAAGGCCGATTCCCAAGCGCAGCCGCAGCGGCAGCGCGGGCCGTGGAGAATGGCCGGCCAGGAGATCCGCATCCTGGCCGTGGTTCAGAATGGCGACCTCCAGGCACGCTACCACCACTCCAGTCCGACCAAGCCCGGCGGCTGGTTCCACAAGGGTGCGGAGCACTATCCGCGCTATGTGCTGCAAGCGGAGACAGGCCAAGAGCGATGAAGAGACAATGCATGAAGGGACTTATGATACGATTCATCGCCTTTCCGGCCCTGGCGGCTGCGATGGCGCTTGCGGCGCTGGCCGGAGAGGAACTCAAACCGCGCGACCTGACGCCCGTGACATGGTTGGAACCGCCGTCGCACCCACCGGTGGAGATCGTCCGCAACGGGAAGCCCGTGGCGGTGGTCTATGTTGCGGAACCCAGGGACCCGGTCAACGACTGGAAAGAAAAGTTCGATTACGACCGGTTCAACGAGATCTGGGGAGATATCGTTCCGCCCCCGGCGCTTCCGCGCCTGCTCCACGAGTTGGGCGAGGTGGTCCGGCTCGCCACCGGCGCCAGGCTGGAATTCGTCACCACGCCACCGGCGCCCGATAAGCCCGCCATCGTGATCGGGGACTGCGAGGAATCGCGCAAGGCCGGCATCGACGCCAACGCGATTCCCATCGAGGGCTTCGTCGTGAAGACCGCGCCCAACCGTGTGTATCTGGTGGGCAGCACCAAGCCGTATCCTCAGCCGCAAGGCCGCAACGCGCTGGCCAGCGATGCGACGGCCTGGGCCGTGGCGGACTTCCTGGAGCGCTTCGCGGGCGTGCGCTGGTACTGGCGCGCGGAATCCGGCGGTCGCTCCATTCCCCGCATCCCCTCGCTGGCCATCCCCCCGGTCCACTACCGCGATCAGCCGGTCTTCCACATGCGGCAACATTCCCGAACTGTAAATCCCCTGCTGGCACTGGCTTTCGAGGGGCACAACAACGGCGACCAGATGCCGCTGCCTTTTGCCCCGGGTGTGTTTCGCGACTACTCCTCCAAGACGGCCCCTGACGGGGACAAGCCCGGCGGATACCACGACCAGGGAACCTGCTACATGTTCGCCATCCAGCAGCCGTTGATGCGCCATGGCAGCAGTCTCGATTTCCAGCCCGGACTGACCCAGGGGCAGTGGGGAGGCTTCGCGATGTCCCGCGAGGAGAAGGATCCGCTTTACAGAGAGGCGGTCTTCGCCCTGAAGGAGGACGGCACGCGGGACAAGCACCGGAATTGCTACAGCGCGCCGGAGACGCTCGACGCGTATGTCGCCACGTTGAAGCGGTACTGGGACTCCGGGAAGCGCGTCGGGTACACTCACAACATCATCGCGGACAGCAGTTGTACGGTCTATGTGCCCCGGCATCGCTGCTGCTGCGAGCGTTGCCGGGAAACGACTGCCAAGGGCGGCGAGGCGTTGCTCATGTGCCTGTTCGCGCAGCGGTTGTGCGAGGCGGTCAAGGAACGCTGGCCCGACAAGAAGGTGGTGATGGAACCTTTCGAAAAGGAGTGTCCCAAGGGCATGAAGTTCCCCGACAACCTCGTCGTGGCCAGCGTGTATCCGGAGGGCTACTCGCTGGGACGGGTCATGCACCCCTCCTATGGCTCTAAATTCGACGAGACGCTTCGCGCGTGGGGCGCTGTCCAGATGTGGACCGGTGCGTTTGGCCCCAGCGATTGGACGTACGGGCCGGTGCAGTATCCGCACCTCGTGCAGGACTTCTACCTGAGGAAGCGGCCATTCATCCGCGGCTGCTACCTGACCACCTACAACGCGCGCATCTGGGTCACTAGCGCGCCCACGTTTTACGTGTGGATGCGCGTGCTGTGGAATCCCGAGCTGGATGTGGACGCGACGCTCGACGAGATGTGCCGGCGGCTATTCGGACCGGCCGCGGCGACCGCCCGCGAATTCATGCGGCTGCAATGCGATCGGTGGGAAAAGACGCCCCTGTCGCGGCCGCTGGCGGCGGAAGACCTTTATCGAGACCGAGCGCCTGGAAGCGTCTTGGCGCAGGAATTGCGCCTGCCCGAGGACTTGTTCCGGGAGATCTGGCCTCCGGACGTGGTGGCCCGGCTCAAGGCGCTGCGCGACAAGGCGCTGAAGGAGATCGAGCAGGCCGGCGACGCCGAGGCGCGGCAGGCGTTCCTCTACTGGACCTGGACCTTCGACGCCTTCCTGGAAGAGGCCCAGACGTTGTACCGGAAGCAGCGCGCGGAGTATGTCCGCGACACCCGGGAGGCGCCCTTCGAGCCGGCCGACAAGCTGCCGGCGTCGCTGGCGCTGGACCTGGGCGACGGGGTGGACTTGAAGCTGGCGCTGATCAAGCCTGGCGAGTTCCTGATGGGCAGCGAGGCCAATAGCTGGGCCCACCACAGGAACGAAGGCCCGCAGCACCGCGTGCGGATCACCAAGCCGTTCTACATGGGCGTCTACGAGCTGACCGTGGCGCAGTACGAGGCCGTGATGGGCAAGGGATCCTACGAAAGGCCGCGCCCGATGGTGAGGCAGCACGGCAGCCCCGTCTCCTTTGGAAGGAGCGACAAGCCCGTGCCGATGGCCAACAAGCCCGTGGAGCGGATCTCGTGGAACCAGGCGACCGATTTCTGCCGCAGGCTCAGCCAGAAAGCGGGCAAGACCGTGCGGTTGCCCACGGAGGCCGAGTGGGAATACGCCTGCCGGGCGGGCACGACGACGCAGTGGTCCTTTGGGGATCTCGACAAGCTGCCGGCCATGAGCGAATACGCCTGGTACGGCGGCGGAGACAAAGGCGTGAGCGGGGTGCAGGACGTGGGCGGGAAGAAGCCCAACGCCTGGGGCCTCTACGACATGCATGGCAACGTGGCGGAGTGGTGCCAGGACCGGTTCGCCGAGGACTATTACGCCTGGAGCCCGACCGACAACCCCCCCGGCCCGGAAACGGGCATGTTCCGCGTCCTGCGAGGCGGCTTCGCCTACAACCTGCTCTATGGCCGCAACGCGGAGCTGGCGCGCTCGGCGCGCCGTACCTATGGCCATCCCGACATCCGTTGCGAAGAAGTCGGCTTCCGAGTCGTGGTGGAAGCGGGAGTGGAGAAGAAGTGAGAATGTTCAGTCATGCCTCCAGCGCAAGGTCGCCGGATGGACAAGAGAAAGGACAAGACATGAAACTGGCATCCCTATTCCCGGTAGTGTTTGTTTTGGCAATTGCATCTTCCGGCATCGGCGCGGAGCCGCCGGCCACGGCCAGTCTGGCCGATGGTCCGGAGTCCGGTGCCGGGGTGGTGCTGGACGACGCCACGCTCTGGCGGCATTTTCACGTGTCGGGCGCGTCCTCCATCCGCGCGGCCGACGGCACGGTGTTCAAAGCCTATATCAACTGGGACGGACGCGAGATTGATGAGCGGAACAACGCGAACAACGAGAAGGTGGTGATGCCAAAGTGGATTGGCCGGCAAGAGGGAGACTTGCCGGATATCGAGTCGCCGCTGCCCCCGGCGGACTGGGCCAGTGCGACTTTTGATGACAGCGTCTGGCCGCTCCTGCGGTGGCCGCAGCCGATCCTTAACCAGCAATTCTTCTGCAACTCCCCGCAGGCCTATGAACGCTTACCTTACCATACGGTGGTGATGCTGGCGCGGGGCAAGTTCGTGATCAAGGATCCCGCGCAGGTGAAGGCGTGCAGTTTCTCACTGGATTACTGGGGCGGCGTGGTGATCTATGTCAATGGCAAGGAATTGATTCGCGGCGATATGCCGGAGGGTTCGACGAACCTGGCGGCTGCGGCCAAGGACTACCCGGAGGGTGTTTTTACGACGGCGACCGGCAAACCGTTGACGAACGATGACGATAATAGCAGTGACCGCCGTGCCCTGCGCGACCGGAGCCTGCGCGACGTGCAAATCCCCGCCGCGCTGTTGCGTAAGGGCGTCAATGTCCTGGCGATCGAGGGTCATCAGGCCCCGGTTTCTGTCAAGGCGAACAAGGGGGGCGGTTGGCCGCCCATTGGATTGATCAGAGCGCATTTGACGGTTAAGCCGGCGGCAGCGGCGGTCGCGCCGCGTCTCAATGGCATCCGACTCTGGAACGTCGCCGCCTACGACACGGTCACTGCATTTGACTACGACGCGCCCGGTGAACCGTTGCGGCCGATCGTGGTCCGCGCCGCGCGTAACAGTGTGTTTTCCGGGCGGCTGATGGCCGGGTCCGACCAGCCGATCAGGGGGCTGAAGGCGACCGTATCGGACCTTGCGCAGGCCGCTGGCGGCGGTAAGATCCCCGCCTCTGCGGTGCGGGTCCGCTATG
>Ga0315274_10004796_pt1 | contig 19850 bp, 17 predicted proteins | sample YL17G02_20_MG_FD_203700 | JGI IMG/M metagenome (GOLD analysis project Ga0315274, IMG submission 203700) | Sediment microbial communities from Yellowstone Lake, YNP, Wyoming, USA - YL17G02_20 | ecosystem: Environmental > Aquatic > Freshwater > Lake > Sediment | place: USA: Wyoming | collected... | reverse complement strand
TCGGCTTCAGCGTATCCTTTCTCCTGAGCCTCTTTTAAAGCTTCCTCATAATCACTGCCCTCTTCGCTCATTCGGGTCAGGATATAATTGGTGGTGCCATTTAGAATCCCTATTATTTCTCTTGGTTTATAGGAAGTAAGGGAATGAGAAAGCACTCCTATTATTGGTATACCACTCGCTACGCTTGATTCGAAAAGAAAGTGTACTTTATTTTCTTGAGCTAAACTTAAAATCTCGTAGCCGGCCTGGGCAATCACTTCTTTGTTAGCAGTAACCACATGTTTTCCGGTTTTAAGGGCTCGGGCAATTAAGCTCCTTGCTGGTTCAAAGCCGCCTATAGTCTCCACGATAATATCTATTTCCGGATTATTTACTACCTCTTCAGCAGAATCGGTGAATATTTTATAAAGACCTTTATCGGGAAGAACCTTGCTTTTATCTTTATCCGCTATTTTTTTCAAGACTATTTTTTTAGGATATATTTTTTGCTCGATAAATTCTTTATTCTCCTGTAAAACCTTAAGAACGCCTTGCCCTACTGTACCCACTCCTAATATCCCGATATTAATTTCTCTTTTCTCCATAATATTTTTTGCCTCCTCTTATTTGTATATATAAAAAAATCTTTCGCCTTATTGGTAAAGACGAAAGATTTTCGCGGTTCCACTCTATTTCTCTGAAATTATAATTTTCTCAGAGCTCTCTTATAAGCTGTAAGGGTCTTCTCCCAAAAGATTTACTCTCTTAATAATCAGAGATTCATCTATAGCCTCCGGGGTGGTTTTCGGTCAACAATTTCCTCCGGTAAGAAATTCTTTAACCTACTCTTCCCATCACTGGCCTCTTGTTAAATTTTTATAATTTTAACACCTAAGTTTAATTTTGTCAAAATTTTATTTGCATTGGTCAAATAAAAATCAAAACCAGACTGTTTTTTGATGATTTAAAGTTTAAAAGTGAACTTCTAAAAAAAGCAAAATGCTATAATTTAGGAACCTCTTTTCTCTTAACCATTACCAGCGATAGTGCACATCCTTCCTTATGTATTGATCATAGATTGTTTTTACTTTTTCCAGCGTAATGCAAACTGAGCCATGCTCATACCAGAAGGGACTACCTTTTTTAATTCCTCGACTGCATTAAGCCCTTTTTCGAAGTCAACACCAGAAAAAGTTTCACCTCTATCAAAAGCTTGCCCTCGTCGATTATAATTTCGATGATCCCTCGACGAAAATTTCATATCCTTGTTCATTTCTTACGGCATTTTGCTTCTCTAAAGAGGAGCTCCGCAGGTCTATGTCAAAACATATTAAAAATTATTTGTACAGTTTTGACACCAGGATATTCAATTGCTTTCAATGCTTCTTCTACTTTCTCAACACTTACACCATAATTTAATAATTTTCCTTGTTTTACTAGATTATCTAGGGCCTCAAACAATTCAGGATGGTAATATACTTCAGTAGGTGGGCAATGTAACTGCAAAAGATCAAGCGCTTCAACTTCCAAATTTCTTAGACTATCTTCAATAAAGTGTTCGATATTATCAGGTATATAACTCTCGGCAATATGGGGAGATGCACGACGCCCTACTTTGGTGGCTACATAAATTCTTTCTGAATATTCCTTCTTTAGCTTGGCAATTAGTCGTTCACTCCTACCCATACCGTAAACATCTGCTGTATCAAAAAAGTTTACTCCCCCATCAACGGCGGTTCTGAGGGTTTTTATAGATTCTTTATCATTCGCAGGCCCCCAATCTGAACCAATTGCCCATGAACCAAAGCTAATTTCAGAAACCCGCATTCCCGTCTGACCTAATTCTCTATAGTACAAGTACATCATTTTATTTCCTTTCTTTTTTTCATAATCAAATATCAAGTCTTAAAATAAAACACTTACTTTTATTTTTCATTCCGTCTATTTGAACAGAATTATCTATTCTGATATTTTAAAAAGTCAATAAAGCTCCTTTAATTTTTCTTATTACTATCTATTTCTCTATTTAGCCCAATTCAAAGAACGTTGGACAGCCTTTTTCCAACCAATATATAGACTTTCTCTCTCGTCTTTACTTATTTTAGGATTAAAGGTGCGATCCAATTTCCAATGGTGTTCTATATCTTTTTTTTTCTTCCAAAAACCCACACCTAATCCAGCCAGATAAGCTGCACCCAGAGCTGCCATTTCAGTTACATAAGGTCGCTCCACTGGTATACCTAAAATATCTGCTTGGAATTGCATTAAAAAGTCGCTGCTGGTAGCCCCTCCATCTACGCGTAAAGAAACTGCTTTCTTTCCTAAATCGGACTCCATGGCTTCTAAAACATCCCTAGTCTGGTAAGCTAGAGATTCTAAAGTACTGCGGGCAATATGTTCACGGCTCGTTCCTCGAGTAATACCAATAATTAATCCCCGGGCATACATATCCCAATAAGGAGCACCTAGACCGGTAAAAGCAGGCACCACATATAATCCACCTGTATCAGGTACTTTTGCTGCTAATCTACTACATTCTGCTGCACTATCAATAATATTAATGCCATCTCTTAGCCATTGTATAGCTGCCCCACCGATAAAAACTACTCCCTCTAAAGCATATTCGGTCTTTCCTTTAATATGCCAGCTTAAATTAGTAGTTAAACCGTTTTTCGAAAGAATTGCCTTTTCTCCTGTATTCATCATAAGAGCCAGGGCTGTTCCATAAGTATTTTTAGCCATTCCTTTTTTAAAACAGGCCTGTCCAAAGGTTGCTGCGTGCTGATCGCCAGCAACTCCGGCAATCGGAATTTCAACACCAAAAAATACATTCTTGGCTGTAATTGCCATAACTCCGCTAGAAGGCATTAAATCAGGAAGTATCTCCTCAGAAATTCCTACCATCTCTAATAGTTCTGTATCCCACATTAATTTATGGATATTAAGCAACATCGTGCGTGAAGCATTAGAATAATCTGTAACATGTACAGTACCACCACTTAAGTTCCAAATTATCCATGAATCAATATTGCCCATATAGATTTTGCCTTGAGCAATCTTCTGCTTAACTCCTGAAACATTTTCAATAATCCATTTGATCTTGGTAGCAGAAAAATAGGCATCAATGGTCAGGCCAGTTTTTTCGCGTACCATTTCCTCGTACCCTTTGGACTTAAGTTCATCGCACATCAGAGCAGTTCTACGACATTGCCAGACGATTGCATTATAGACAGGGTCACCCGTGTCCTTATCCCATAAAATTGTGGTTTCCCTTTGGTTAGTTATACCAATAGCTGCAATTTCCTCAACCAGCACCTTTCCAAATTCTAAGATCTCTGTGATACAATCCATAATTGTCTGCCAATATTCCCATGGATCATGCTCTACCCATCCAGGTTGAGGAAAAATCTGTTTTATTTCCCTATAGGCTGCCCCATGAATATTCCCCTCATAGTCAAAAAGAATAACTCGAGTACTGGTGGTACCCTGGTCTATGGCCATAATATATTTCTTATCCACCACTTGAAGTCCTCCCTTTTAGATTATTTATTCGGTCTAATGATCGCCTTTATAATATTCCCGTTCTGAATGCTTTTAAAAGCTTCCTTAATATTCTATAAGGAAAAGGTTTCGCTGGTATATTTTTTCGGGTAAGTGCGAAGATCTGTTCCGCAGATTGAACAAGCATTCACTTTTATAATAGCATTTTCATCTCTAGGCTCAGGTTTAGGCTTTTCTTTTAAAGATAATTTTCCGTTTTTATCATAGACATATGCTAGCACACTTAACAACTCCAATCATTAATTATTTGAAAAATTCGACTATTTCTATGATTTTACAAATACGTCTATTTTGGTTTTATAATCTATTCCTTTGCCAAAGTCTTAATTCTTGTCAGAGTAAAAATGCTAATAACATTGCTTTTGTCCGACTCTTTCAATAACTTTTAATATCCCGGTTATTTGCATAGTATCCTTCATAATCCTTTAATGCATACAAATAAACTACAAATTTTTACTAAGTACCTCTAAAAATAAGCTTCCTATTATTAAACATCCGTCATAACTTATTTGTTTTTGATAATACATTTATCAGAATATATGCCAAATAATAAGTAGAATATTAATCAGCTTAAACTATTAAATAGACAAAATATATTTTTAATAGGTATATTTACATCATACTTCTATATATTCAATATCAAGGATATCACATAATATTTTCCACTTTCTAATATGATTACCCAGATTTAATACTTGATGATGAGTACCTCCATTTTTCAACCAACCATCCATACATTTTTTAATACCTGTATTTGGTCTAAAGTGAAAATAAGGCATCGGTACGTTTGGTAATTCTTCCGTATCAAGAACTTCTCCCTTCGATGCTACTAACCGGAATCTTTCCCCCTCAATTGCAACCAAAGAAACCAGGGTGGCAGGTCCTGGTTCGGCCATAAACACAAGTGTAGGAGGATTATCTAGACCTCCAATTTCCAGTTCTCTATCAATTAATCTGATTGGGCGATCTTTCCTTGCAATCTTCCAATTACCTTCACCCATATGACTCATGAGTGCTGAATCCTTCTGAAAATCCATTGAATACATTTCTGTAAAATGTGGATCTCCTATCAATATATGACCCGCCCCAGTTAAACTTACTGTATTTGTATCGCCCTCCGCAGCATATCCATATCCTTTAGCTAGAATATTTGATGCACCCAACATGGGAATCTGTTTGAAGCGTCCATCTTCTTTGAATACATCAAAATTCGCAGTAAAGCCATCATAGCCCTTTGTCATAAGAAATTTTTCAAATCCTAGTTGTAAACAAACAGCATACCGATGACTATCTTCAGATAGTTTAGGATCTATAATAAAATTTTTTCGGTCTTCTACTATTTGCGCTTCAATCTCTCTATCAGAAACAGACTTCATACAACGATACACGTCTCCAATGCTTTCATAGTTTACTTCTGGACCAATTTTTTTAAAAAATGCAACATCATCACTTAGAATATCGCCCATTCCCCGCATTCTTCCAAATATAGCAATCTTCATTTTGTTTAAATATCTGACTGTCTGTGCAGCTCGTGCCCAATCGTTAAAAATAGATTTAAAATCATTACTCTTCCAATTCTCAGTAATAATAGTAGGCTTTATGCCTGTTCGTAAAATAATATTAGCAGTATCTTGGGCTCCGTGAATCCCTTGATTAGTAGTCAGATCTTTCCATCCCCAATTTTTAGTTACCGTTGGAACAGGTTGTATATTAGCAAGCATTAATGGTAGTTTATTTTCCTGTAATGCCTTTACTAGTCGCATCCCTGGGCTGTAAAGAAGCATTATAATCATGATTCCGTCAAGTTCTTTTTCATTAAATTCTTTTATTATAATTTCTATATCCATTCTGCTTTTTGCTGCATGCGGGAAATATACATCTGCAACATCTTTTAATTGATTCACAACTTCCCTTGCATAACTTTCCTGCAGATTGGTAATTTCTGGCTGTTTTTCATCATAAAGTCCATGCATTATGCCTAGTAAACCTATCTTGGGCTTTCGTTTCTCTATCATATTTCACAACCTTCCTTTATCAATTCGATATATTTTATTTTTATTATTCTATATTCTATAATCTCTTTTAAAGTTCATTTACCTATGCCTTGCCGGCACCAATGGTCTTTAACCATTGCAAAGCAAAAAAACTAATAGGTCCCATTCCTAACAAAACAACCTGCTGCCCCAGTTCTAGTCTTATTTTTCTGGCTGCATGAAGGGCCACGGCTACTGGGTCGGTCATAGCCCCTGCTTCGTAATCAACATTATCAGGTAGCTTTAATACATTATCAGCATTGACCAGAATGTACTCAGCCATAGCTCCATCGATCCGTGAGCCATAATACTTATAATTATCGCAAGGTACATATTCACCCGCGCGACAGTAATTACAATATCCACAGTGAATTAAGGGCATAACGGTTACTCGATCGCCAAGTTTTAGGTTTTGAACTTTATTCTCTATAGATACTATGTCACCCGCAAACTCATGACCAATGGTAATAGGATATCTATGGGCACCCTTTTCCATAACCCGCATAATATCAGAACCACACACTCCACAAGCTTTTACTTTAATGATCACGTCATTATCTTTTTCGATTTAGGGTAGTTCAATCTCAACACAATGTATTATTTAACTTCTACGGTAACACCCTCTAAAATAGACTTCTCAATTGCTTCTGTCGTCTTCTGAGCCCAGATAGCATCTTCCAGATCAGAAAGTGGTTTTCCTCCTCCTTTGATACATATATCAATAAAATACCTATCCTCGTTAGTTATCGTCTCCTGATAAGCGGTATAGGTATGTGCATGTGAAATTCCTTTTTTTACCTCCACCCAGTCTTGATAAGTATAATTAGTCGTACCAGCTGTACCAATTACTTTAACAGTAAACGTCCAAGGATTAGGTGAAAGGTCATCAGCAGCAAAACTTGCACAAAGGTGAGCTAAACCACCGTTCTCGAGCTCAATATTGACCAGGGTGATATCTTCCTGGTCGAGTTTCTCATAGTGTCTATTAGCCTTAAAAGCATTCACTTGTTTTGGACGACCTACAAGGTACATCATGGTATAAAGATTATGAGTAAGGATATGTCTTACAACACCTGGAAGAGTAGATGCACGTTCTTCAGAATGACGAATATTATACATTACATAACATGACACAATTTTGCCTAAATCACCATTCTCAATGAGTTTACGAGCACGTTTTAAACTATCTTCGTGGATCATATTATGCCCAGGCATACAGACCACACCGCTCTTTTCTGCAATAGCCTTCATCTCCTCGATTTCGGGTACAGAAAAACACAACGGCTTCTCTACAAGCACATGTTTACCCGCCTCCATAGCTAGCTTTGCGAACCGAAGATGGGTCTCTAGATTAGTAAGAACAAAAACACCCTCTATGGTAGGATCTTTAACTAGCTCTTCCGGAGATATATACCTTTTACAACCTTCCTCCTTTGCACGCTTCTTGGCCCGTTCCTCTGTCCGGTTCCAGAGCCCTACTAACTCAGCATTAGGAATATCCCTTAACGCCTTTGCATGCAAGATTGAAATTTCTCCTGCCCCTATAAACCCAATACCTATGTTCTTTTTTGTCATCTTATACGCCTCCTAAGTATTTTTGAAATTTGGAATAATTTATTTAATCTGTTCTCTCTTATTTAATATAAAAACGATGTACTGTTATATACCGGTAAGTTTCTCCAGGTTTAAGTATGGAAGAGGGAAACTCTGGATGATTAACTGAATCAGGAAGTGACTGAGTTTCCAGACAAAGAGCTCCATGCTTCTTAAATATCTTACCATTTGCGCCCTTAATATTATCTAGGAAATTACCTGTGTAAAATTGAATTCCGGGTTTAGTAGTTAACACCTCCATACTACGACTACTTTTTGGATCATATACTATAGCCGCAAGCTTTAAGTCTTGGTCAGATGGAGTAATCACGTAACAGTGGTCATACCCGCTAGGTACATCGCTAAATTCTTTACCAATCTTTTTCGGATAGGTAAAATCCATAGGCGTCCCAGATACATCTTTAAACTCACCAGTGGGGATAAGCGTTTTATCAACAGGAAGATATTGTAAACAATTAAGGGTTAGTTCATGATCTAAAATTGTTCCAGAACCAGCCCCACTTAGATTCCAGAAGGTATGATTAGTTAGACTCACTGGAGTCAACTTATCCGTCTGAGCCCAGTACATAAACTTAAGTTCATTTTTTTCATTCAGACTATAAGTTACAGAGACATTCATATTTCCTGGATAGCCTTCCTCACCATCGGGGCTGAAATAGGTAAACTTTACTCCAGCATTCTGAGCATTTTCAAAACTCTCCGCCTTCCAAATAACCTTATCAAATCCCTTATTTCCACCATGTAGATGATTAATGTCATTCTCGTTACAGGCCAGATTGTATTGTATACCATTCAAAATAAACCTCCCTTTCGCAATCCGGTTGCTATAACGGCCTATAGTTGCTCCAAAATAAGGATTTCTAGTCAAGTATTCCTCAAGAGTATCAAAACCAAGAGTAATTTCCTCTTCATATCTATTACTATTCGGCATTTTGAATGAGGTTAAAATTGCTCCATAAGATATTACTGTACAGGAAATGCCATTGGTATTTCGAATTATAAATTTCTCTATAGTTTGACCATCCCTGGTTTTTCCAAAAATTTCCTTTAAAAGATTCACAATTATATTCTCCTTATTTAATTTACTCATCTTGATACTAGGAAAACTATATTTATTCAGATTTGTGAAATATGCATCATTTCTCTAAGAGCTTTCTTAGCAGCGATTAACTTTAAAGCCTCATCTGTGCCCACACCAATCAAGATTACCAGTCCAACCACTGTAAATTCAAGCTGGGTGGCAATTCCAATGATGTTGATGGAGTTGTAAAGCACCCTAACAATGGCAGTTCCAATAATTACTCCCAAAATACCTCCTTCACCACCCCGTAGGCTTACACCTCCTACTACACAACCAGCAATAGCATAGAGCTCATACATACTTCCAGCGGTTGAGGGTTGAACGGTGTTTAGATCTAGAGAAAAGAGTATAGCTGCAAGACCGGCACAGGAAGCTGAAATTATATAGGCAATAATAGTCATCTTATCGGTATTAATTCCACTAAAACGAGCAGCTTTTTCATTTCGCCCCAGAGCAAGGATATAGCGGCCATAGATAGAGCGGTTAAGAAAGATCGCAAGAATAATTCCCACAATTATCAGGATGACAAAGGGCATGGGAAGTGACCAGTCTGCGATAATCTTCGGTGCTAATCCAGCTGGCCAGAAAGCCGAGGGGATTCTTCCATTAGCCAGAAACTTAAGACCTTCAAACTCATTTCCATATCCCTGGGTTATATCTTTCATTATGAATCGAGCCATTCCACGGTAGATAAAAAGACCGCAGAGAGTAACCACAAAGGGCGGCAGCTTAACCTTGGTGACCAGTACACCATGCAAAAGGCCCATAAGTAAAGCCAGTCCTATACAGAAAAATAAAGATAAAGGAATGCTCATTCCCTGCACCTTGAGGAAATGAGCTGAAAGAGCGCCTATAAGACCAACAATCGATCCGCATGCTAGATCGATACCTCCAGTCAGAATTACAAAACACTCTCCAACACTTAAAAGACCAAAAAGCCCGGTCCATCGTAAGATGTTCTTTATATTGTAGGGTGTTATAAAGCTAACATCGATTAATGTTGTAATGATTATAACCAAAATTAAAATTATTACGGTCCCAGCTACTTTTTTCATTTTATTTTCCTCCGGTTGCAAGATTTATTACAGCCTCTTCACTGGCTTGTTCTTTTCGCAGTTCACCCTTAATTTCTCCATCATACACAACTAGGATTCTATCGGCTATACCTAAAACCTCCTGCATTTCGCTAGAAATTACTAAGGTAGCAATTCCCTGGGAGACCAAACGTTCTATAAGCCGGTATATTTCTTCTTTAGCCACTACATCGATTCCCCTAGTCGGTTCATCAAGTAACATGACTTTGGGTTTCAAGGAAAGCCATTTAGCTAATACTACTTTCTGCTGATTTCCGCCAGAAAGTGATTCAACTACCTGATAGATATTTCTCAAACGAATATCCAACTTCTTAACCATTTCACAAGCTATAGATCTGACCATTTTAAATTGGATCATCTTCATTTTCTGATAATGATTCAAACCTACAAGGGTTATATTCTCTTCCACCGCCATCTCAACGATTAGACCATTCAAATTCCGATCCTCTGGAACCAAGCCAATACCTGCCCGGATAGCATCCTGGGAACTATTAATTTTGAGCGACTTCCCATTTAATAGAATCTCTCCACTTAGAGGTTTATCAATTCCAAAGAGCGCGTGAGCTATTTCTGTTCGTCCTGCTCCAACCAATCCAGCTAAAACTAGAACTTCCCCTGCATAGATACTAAAATTTATACGTCTGTTTGGTTTGCTCGGAACTACAAAATTCTTAACTTCAAAAACAGGTTTTTCAGTAATTACATGCTTACGACGGTAGAACTTTTCTACATCTCTCCCCACCATCAGTCTTACCATATTATCGTGACTTATCTCTTCCCGACTTAAATGGCCAGAAACCACTCCATCACGCAGTACCATTACCCGGTCAGCTACCTCTTTTACTTCTCCTAAGCGGTGAGAAATATAAATGATACTAACTTCCTGGGATCGCAATTCTTTGAGAATCTTAAAAAGCTGTTTTGTTTCAGACCGGGAAAGACTGCTAGTTGGTTCATCCATAATCAGGATTTTGGCATTGATTGATAATGATTTAGCTATTTCCACCATCTGCTGGGAACCAATAGTTAAATCGCGGACGAGGATATATGGTGAGCACTGCATTTTAATTTGTTTAAGAATCTTCTCAGTATCCTGATAAATCTTTTTTTGATCAATTAAGCGGAAGAAATTTTTCCTCCTTGGCTCTCGGCCAAGAAAAATATTAGCTCCAACATCTAGATTGTCGGAAAGATTTAACTCCTGGTGAACAAAAGAAATTCCCAAATTAGTTGCGGTTTGTACTGAATCAACAACCACTTCTTTTCCTTCCAAAATAATTTTCCCGGCATCTGGATAATAAATACCACCCAGAATATTTACTAAAGTACTTTTCCCAGCACCATTCTCGCCTACGACTGCAAGGATCTCACCACGATTTAATTCTAAATCCACATTATTAAGTGCCCTAACACCGGGAAAATATTTTGTAATTCCCTTCATTTCTAACAATCGTTGTCCTGGTTTATCGTACATAATTTCCCTTCCTTTATCGTTAGTCTATTAACCTGGCGAGTTATTCGATAAAAAATTTCTGAGCCTGAGGAACGTCCTCAGGCTCAGAAAACATATTGAAGCTATTTGAACGATTACTTAAGTTCAATTTCGAAAAATTCTCCAACGGCTAATTTTACATTAAGGTCGTTCTTGAAATCATCAACTTTGTCCACAGTTATTAACCTCGCCGGAACATCTACAAGTTTGTCTCCAGGAATGCCTGCATCCTCACCCTTTATGAGTTTGGTTAGAACCTCACAACTTGTACGTCCATATTCATAAGGATTCTGAACAATAGTTGCATAGACATAGCCATCTTTAATAGCTTGGAGTACAACTTCTTCTTCATCAAATGCTATAATCTTTAGCTTCCCCAACTTACCAGCATCTTTAGCAGCACTGATAATGGCTGGGGTATTATAGCTCCAGAGACCAATCATGAGATCAAGATCAGGATACTTGACCAACATATCCTCAGCATTTGCTTTACACCGACTTTCATCACCACCATCTGTTCTGGTATCAAGAATAACCCATTTATCACACTTTATATTCGTTCCCTGAGGAGTCATCTGGCCAGGATATTGAGCGTAATAGGGCTTACCTTGTAGTTCATCAATGATACCCTGACGGCGCTCAACAGCGTTCTGAGCATCCAGTCTTCCTACAATAATTACTAAGTCACCACCGTCAGGAAGTTCATGTTTAATGGCCTCACCAGCCATCCTTCCAGCAGCATAGTTACTCATTCCAATATAAGCTTTCCTGTCGCTTTTTGGTGCATCACTGTCGAACATGACTATAGGTATTTCAGCAGCTACTTTGTTTAAAAAAGGAGTCATATTATCCGGGTCAATAACACTAATAGCCAGTCCATCTACACCTTTAGCCAACATGGTTTCAATGAAGCGTATCTGTTCTTCTGCCAGGGCGCTTGGTGGTTTATAGAACTCAACTTTAATACCAAGCTGCCGTTCTGCCATGAGACAACCCGCATGTGCGTAGGTCCAAAATGTATATGGACCATTGGATACATAGGCAATGGTAATTTGCTTTTCTGCTTCTGCTGCATATACAGAGCCCACGCTAATCAGCGTAAGAACTAATAACATTACTAAAACTTTCCTAAAAGTAATCATCAGAAAAAACCTCCTTTTATTTTTTTTAACCGTACCAACTTCAAGATATTGTTGAAAGTTAATATGCAACACCTCCTTTTTTTCTTGTTTTATTTTATCAGAATCTAAAATTGAATTTAGCTTGTTTTTCACCTCCTTTGTGCTGTTATAACTGATCCTAGAACCTTTATTTACTATTTTATTTACCTAATGTTGAGCTGCTGAAATTGTTACAATAACAATTGATTTCTAATTTTGCCTTATTTAATCATCATCTAACTTTTATGCCTTTTCGCTAAAATATTTCGTAATCTATCGTTTTTAATATTTTCTAGATCTAATAAATCCCATACTCCAGGAAATTTTAGGACCTTTTCAATAATATTGCTATCCATTTTTTCAACTATAACCTCAAAAGGAAAATGGACTTTTTGTGATATATTATTTAAAATTTCCCTACTTTCTTGTTGTGATGTTTTTCTATGTTCAGGATATCCGGATCCAGGGTCTACGCTAAATAACTTTTCAAAAATAAATTTTAAATTTACATCCCCTGCCCAGCCATACCCTTGATTCAGAGCAAGTGAAATGCAATTTCCTCCATTTATTTGGATAAAAAGCCAAGCATCGACTGGACTTAATATATGGCCACAAAAAACTCCTGGGTACTGCATTACAGAGTTTAAAAAACCTTGACCGGTTCCACACCCTCCTATGACAAAATCAACCCTTTTTGTATTTAAAAGAAGCGCCCCGAGAAAACCTGTATCAATATAGGTCAGTTCTGGATCTCCGCCAGTTTTTTTCATACCTACATTGAAAATTTTATGATCAAATACATCTACATCTAAAGCTGCTATAATATCTTTATTTTTATCGCCTGCACTAGTTTCGTTGATCACCGCAATTTTCATATCTTCTCATCCCCCTCTTATGTAAATCATAATTAAGCCAATTGGTCAAACTTTGTCTAAAGACTTTTTCATCTTTATTCTATTTTTTCAGTAATTTCTCAAATTTTTCCCTTTTTCGTATTATAGTTCGATGAGCTGCTTTAATTATATCCTCTATCGCCATTCCATAATGATCTAATAGTGATTCTGGATCTAGAGCTGTCTCAACAAAACTATCTGCAATGCCCACTTGTTCAAGGGGTACTGGATGGTATTTACCTAATACTTCTGCTACTGCACTACCTAACCCGCCAATGATGGAATGTTCCTCAGCAGTGATAATAGCTTCGGTATCATCTGCTGCTTGTTTTACCAGTGAAATATCTAATGGTTTAATAGTATGCATATTTATCACTCGCGCCCCTATTCCCTCTTCAGCTAAAAGTTTTGCTGCTTCTAGACATCGAAATACCATCACACCATTGCCTATGAGTGTTACATCTTTGCCTTCACGGATAATTATTCCTTTTCCAATTTTCACTTTATGGTCATCATTAAACACAAGCGGTGTCTCAGCTCTACTAATTCGTAAATAAACTGGTCCATCGTATTCAGCCACAAGTGGTACCATCTTTTTTGCCTCATTAGCATCGGCTGGTACCATTACTACCATCTCAGGCATAGCTCGCATAATAGCAATATCCATAATAGAGTAATGTGTTGCACCATCTTTATAATCCGATAAGCCTGCATATCCTCCGATAATTTTTACATTTGTCTTAGCATAAGCTACACATGTTCTTATTTGTTCTACTGCCCGCAACATAAGTCCAGCAAAAGTATTCACAAAGGGAATCATTCCACCTAACGCGAGACCTACTCCAGTATCTACCATCCCTTGTTCTGCTATGCCTACATTGAAAAATCGCTCCGGAAATCTTTCAGCAAAATATTCAGTCTGCACTGATGCTGAGACATCAGCAACTACCACAACTATATTGAAATTAATAGCACCATAATCAGCCAAGGCTTCTCCAAAAGCTTTACGAATCGATACTTTCTTTATCATCTCATCTCTCCCTTCAACTCATTTACCGCCTGAATATATTGAACATCATTTGGAGCGAGGCCGTGCCATTCTGCTTTATTTTCCATAAAGGATACACCTTTACCCTTCGTTGTGTGAGCTATGATTACAGTAGGCTGACCATGAATCTCTTTAGCCATATCCAGGGCATCCAATACTTGCCTTATGTTATGACCGTCAATCTCTAATACAGCAAAATTAAATGATCTCCACTTTTCTGCAAAGGGTTCCAATGGCATAATTTCATGTACTGGACCATCCAACTGAACATCGTTATAATCAACAATTGCGGTTAATTTTGATAGCCTATATTTAGCAGCTATCATCAATCCCTCCCAGATGACTCCGCACTGACACTCTCCGTCACCCAATAGAACATACGTATGGTAATTAAAATCTTTAAGACGAGCAGCTAAGCATAATCCAGCGCCAATGCAAATTCCATGTCCTAAGACCCCCGTCGTCATCTCTACACCAGGAGTTTTTAAACGATCAGGATGCCCTTGTAGGCGACTGCCAAGATGTCCCCAGGTATGAAGCTCTTCTACAGGAAAATAGCCACGACGGGCTAGCGCAGAATAAAGAAGTGGCGAAGCATGTCCTTTACTTAAAATGAAACGATCACGTTCTGGCCAATCAGGGTGATTTGCATCTATCTTAAGATGATGAAAAAATAGGGCAGTAATGATTTCCACTGCCGATAAAGATCCCCCTGGATGTCCTGCTCCTCTCTCATGAATCATTTCTAAAACATCTAATCGAAACTGCTGTGCTTTTTCATTTAACTCGTTTATTAGTTTTTCTGAATGATATCCCATGAATTTTCTCCAAATTTATTTAATTTTTTATTCAGCCTTTAAGCTTTTTTGAAATAAATTTCTAATCCTCTCTGTCATAAATCACCTCATAATTTATTCTCGATTTATTATAAATTGATTCCAGCTGTATCTTACGATTATCTCTTTTTTGGGCTATCCTTTCAAAAAGTCGGGGAATATCAGCCATTAGCGATTTAGATACTTCAGCCGAGTCTAAATAAAATTTCTGAATTTTTTCTTCCATTTTTATTGCACTCTCTAAAACATTCGAATAACTCGCATCTGCAGATACTTTTTGATTAAAAATATAATTATCTGTATCTAAACCTTCAAAAGAAAAACAACCCTCTATGGCATCAGTGATCACTTCATAATAAACCCTTTGGACTGAAACTATATTTTTTTTATTTTCTTTAATGAAAGCTAAAAAGGTTTCTTTATCTTGAGCGTATTTTTGGATTAAATTTTCATAATATCTTGTAGAATTTTCTTCTAATTCTTTGGCAAAACTAATTACCGCAGAAGCAGTATTTAATTTCATATATATTATCCTCCTCCATTTTATAACCATCTTTGGATTACTACTTTACTCTCGGTAAAGAAACGAATAACTTCTTGTCCTTGAGGATGCAGGTCTCCAAAGAAGGAATCTTTCATCCCGCTAAAGGGGAAGAAAGCCATGGGGGCAGCTATTCCTACGTTTATTCCAATATTTCCACATTCAGTATTGTATTGAAATTCTCGAGCCCATTTCCCGCTCTGGGTAAATATACCTGCCGAATTTCCGAAAGGAATATTATGAATTATATCTATCGCCTTATCAAGAGTTTTCGCTCTCATAAAAGTAGCTACTGGTCCGAATATTTCTTCTCGAGCAATAGTCATATTGGGATTTACTTCTTCAAATAGAGTTGGCCCAAGAAAACAGGTATCAGGATAATCTCCTACAATACTTACTTTTCTTCCGTCAAGGGTGAGTTTTGCACCTTCTGTTATTCCCTCCTCTATATAGCTTACAATTCTTTCTTTTTTCTCTTTATCTCGCACTGGGCCCATTTGCACTGATTCATCAAGCCCATAACCTACTGTTATCTTAGAAGCTTTTTTAATAAAAGCATCTCTAAGTCTTTGATAAAACGACTCATCTTCTCCAACTATAATAACATTAGTACCGGCTAAGCAGCGTTGCCCAGCATTACCGTAAATAGAGGTCATCAGCGCGGCCACAGTTGGATCTAGTACGGCATCAGGCATTATAACTAAACAATTTTTTGCTCCACATCCAGCAATTACTCTTTTGCCGGTTTCACCACATTTTTTATAGACAACATTCTTCCCGGTAGGAGTTGACCCCACAAAACATATCCCTTTAATATCGGGATGATCTAATAAACCTGATACTACGGTCCTATCTCCATTTACCACATTCCACACTCCAGGAGGAATGCCAGCCTCTTCGGCTAATTCAGCCACTCTTAATTGGGTAAGAGGTACTTCGCTCGATGGTTTCATTACTATACAATTTCCGGTAGCTACCGCATAAGGGGCGAACCAGAGGGGGACCATAAAGGGGAAGTTAAAAGGAGCTATTATTCCAAAAACCCCTAAGGGCTGACGAATGAGATATTCATCTACGCCGCTGGCGATATCCTCTAAATTATACCCCATCATTAAGGATGTTATACCGGTAGCAACTTCTACATTTTCAATCCCCCGTCTAGTTTCTCCTCTTGATTCATCGATAGTCTTTCCATGTTCCATGGTTTGTATTCTACTCAATTCTTCAAAATTTTCCTCCATCAATTCTTTTAATCTAAAAAGACATCTAACCCGGGCCAGGGGAGTAGTCCTCCTCCAGGAAGGAAAATCCTCTTTGGCTGATTCTATGGCTTCATTTAATTCATCTTTAGTAGAAATAGGAACTTTAGCTATAGTCTTACCGGTGGCTGGATTTACGACCTCTTTAAGCTCCCCCTTTGATTCAATCCATTCTCCATCGATATAATTTTTTACTACCTTCACTTCTTTTATTGGTTCTTCTAAAATTGCCATACTTACTACCTCCTTTTATTGTTATCATAAATAAAATCTATTTCAATTGTTAATTAATTTACCTTCAAGATATTCAAGGGGAATCCTTCCCCTTGAAAACCCCTTAATTCACTCTCATCTCAATATTTATTACACCCTTGAATATCTTGTCTTTAATATTCTTCATAATGAATTATCTTCTTTATTTAAGGTATAGGAATTATTAAAATTCCTATACCTTAAAATAACACCAAAAACCCTATTCTTAAATAACAAATAAAATTTTTTACAGAAGTTTTCCTATGTAATATTATACAAGCAAATTACGTGCCAATTAAATTATCCTGCAAATAATTACTTTAAAGTCTTAATAGATCAACAATTACATAAAGAAAATAAATAATTATATCATTGCATATATTTATCATTTGTTGCATTTTGCAATAGTATTTTGCAACATTTTTACATTAATTTTTATTCGCTATGAAACATAAATCTTAATGTCAAATTATTTAGAGCGCATAATTTAATTAACGAAGGAAGCTCCACTAAGTGGAATATAAAATTGCCTAAAAGGTGGATATGAACCTTGAAAGAGTAAAAAAAGTAATTAGAGTTACAAGAATATGCAAATTCTATTTGGAAAGTTCATACCTTTTCATCTTTCTATATAAGGTACTTCTATCAATCCCCAATACTTTCGAGGCTTTAGAAATATTGCCTTTGGCCTCTTTAAGAGCTTTTAAAATTACCTCTTTCTCGATATCAACTAAAAAATTGTCTTTTTTTCCAATCTGTTCGATACTTAAATTATAAGTTTTAAAGCATTTAACGCTTTCAGGTATATCGTCAATTTTAATTATATTTTCCTTAGATAAAAGTATTGCGCTTTCTAATACATTTTCCAATTCTCTTATGTTGCCTGGCCAATTATACTCACACAAAACTTCTAAAACTTTTTTATCAATTTCAATATTATTTTTGTTTATTCTTCTCCCAATTTTATTACAAATATATTTCGTTAAAATTGGTATATCATCCTTTCGTTCTCGTAATGGAGGTATATCTACGGTAACTGTATTTATACGATAAAGAAGATCTTCTCTAAAATTACCTTTCTTTACAGCTAATAACAAATCTTGGTTAGTTGAAGAAATAATCCTTACGTCAGTAGTAATAATTTTATTGCCCCCTATCCTCATTAATTGATTTGATTCTATCACCCTCAATAACTTTGGTTGAGATTCCAGAGGCATGCTTTCTATTTCATCAAGAAAAAAAGTTCCGCCCTCCGCTAATTCAAGTTTGCCTGGTCTTCCACCCCTCTTTGCACCAGTAAATGCTCCCTCTTCATACCCGAACAACTCGCTTTCGACTAAATCTCTAGGGATTGCAGCACAATTAATAGCAATAAAAGGGTTATCCCGTCTATTACTATTATTATGGATAGCTTGAGCAAAAATTTCTTTTCCTGTTCCGCTTTCGCCTTGTATTAATATCTTACAAGAACTAACTGAAGCAGTTTTTGCTAAATTTACTGCTCTTTTTAGCTTCTTATTATTTCCTATAATATCTGAAAAGTTAAATCGGGCTTTAGCCCCTATAATACCACCAACTAATCTGTGTACCTTTCTCATTTCTTTAAATAAAGTCATTATCCCTTGAGATTTTCCCTCATAATCTTCAACTAATTTTTCCGTAAGAAGATATTGGAAGCTTTCTTTGCTGCCAAAAGGTGTAATAGTAATTTCTTTCTCTAAATATCCTTTCCTATTATTCAGAATATCAAATAAAGAAAAATTTGTTTTAATTAATTTATTTATCGGTTCCCCAATTGCATCAGGTGGTTCTTTGCCTAAAATTCCCCCGGCAATAGAATTTAAATGAGTTATTTTCCCTTCTTTGTCTAATATAACCAATCCATCATTTATAGATTCAATTATTGTTTTTAAAAATCTATTCGTAGTGCTTAATTCATATACTTTTTTTTCTGTTACAAGTGCACTTTCAATGGCATTAGAAATACCTACAACCATGCCTAACGTATGTTTATGCAATAAACGATAATTACCTGACATATTTACTGCTCCAATTATGTTACCTGAAGGATCATGAATAGGGGCAGTAGAACAAGTCCAATTATGATGGTAAATATTATAATGTTCTGGACCAAGAATTTGTATGGGTTTCCCGGTAGAGAGAGCAATTCCAATGCCGTTAGTTCCTGCTATTAACTCAGATCTATTTGCACCTATTACTGAACCGAGCTTTTTAGATTCTTCTAATATTTCCATATCACTAATTATCTTTAAAAAATAACCATCCTTGTCTACTAAATCCACTCTAAACCCTGAACCTCTTATCATTTCTCCTATCATCTTTAATATGGGCCATGATATCTCGATTAAATGTCTATTCCGTTCTAATAAAACCTCTATTTCTTTATCACTAAGTGTTGTAGAAGGCCTTTTTGAATATGGATCCACATCTGCTGCCTTACACCTTTTCCATGAATCGGCAATTATAGGACGAACTATTGAGGTATTAATTTCATCATTTTCTATGAATTCCTTCCAAGCCTTTTTAATTTTATTCATTTTTTCTAAAAAAGATTCTGAAGAAGGCAATAAAATCATCTCACTAACAAATTTTTTATAAATATTCTTATTTTCATTATTATTTAATAAGGAACATCCGCTTGGTTTTTAAAATATGCAGGTATATAATAACAAGTTAAGATTTTATAGTCTTGTTGTAATTTTACAATATTGCTAATAAAAACACAATTTCGAATGTGCCTCGTTGGTGTCAACCCTTTAGAAGTAATTTTTATTCTGACAGGACCACTCTTTCGCTGGATATCAGGGCAACACTGGCTACCTTATCTTCTGGAGCAAGGTTCATTGCCTTAACCCCCTGTGAATATCTTCCGGTTTTACGGATTTCTTTAACCGGAACCCGAATTACTTTTCCTTGCTGGCTGATTAAGACTATTTCATCTTCCTCTTTTACTACTTTAACTGCTACGATCAAACCCTTTTCTTTG